>ERZ773188.3078-NODE-3078-length-14710-cov-3.384101_pt1 | contig 14710 bp, 2 predicted proteins | sample MGYA00581011_ERZ773188 | MGnify/ENA primary metagenome ERZ773188 (study PRJEB29015, sample SAMEA2737798) | human gut metagenome | biome: human gut; feature: human-associated habitat; material: faeces | place: China | collected 2012 ...
ACCCAGCAACACCAATCCGCCTGCTGCCAAGCATGGAACTGGCCACCAAAGCTGCCCCGTTGCCGGCAAAGTCGGCTTTGTAGTCGTAACCGTTGTTCCCGTTCCAGAACCGCTGCTTCCGGTGGATGTTGTACCACTGCCGGATGTTGTGGTTGCTGTTCCGGTTTCTGTTGTAGAAACAATTGCTGTACCGCCAGAAATCGAACTTCCAACAGAGGTCGTCGTTTCTGATGTTGTCGTTTCTGTTTCAGAAAGTATGGTTTCCGTTGTGACGGTTGTGGTTTCAGTCGTTGTAGTGGTTGTAATGGGTGCGGTTGTCAGTTCCTGAGAACCCGTCTGATTGTGAGAGTTGAAAATCAAAAACTGTGTATCATTCTGCTTATAGACCACCAAATAATTCTTCGGGACAACAAGTTCCTTGACATGCCATTCTTCCAGAGAATTTCCTTCCCAGGAATACGACCACCCATTTGCTTCATTCAGCGTGACTTCTTCCCGCATGACATCATCGCAATACAGCTGAATCACCAAATCTTCCGGACGATTCATGGTCATGCCTTCATCATGCAGCCAAACCTTGCTGACGGTATATTTTACTTCAGAAGAAGTCGTAAACGGCTTCACGGTAAATTTCGGGTAAATATTCCATTGAAACGTATCGCTGCCGGATTCTTCTGTCAGATATAACAGAGCTGGTGCTGGAATATATCGCTTATTTCCAACGACAACCGGCTTTCCGGTAATCAAATACGCTCCAGTTTCCAACGGGGCAAACGTCACTGCTCCGCTCTGGTCTGTTTTTCCAGTCGAAAGCGGTGCAATCGCATCTACTACTGTTAAATTCGCCAGCGTATCTGCTGCATCCTGCACTTCGGCGGTGGTGGTCAGCTTCCCGTTGACGGGGTAATCTGCAAAATCGCCCTCTAAAAGCAATTCTCCGCTGGAACGATAGCTGCCGACTCGATAGAGCTTCCACGTCAGATTGGGAAGAATGGTATCGCCGTCTTTACAGATAATCGTCAGCATTCCGTCTGTAGCAGCTTCTGTTTGCATGGGTGTCAGCCAAAAACAGAGAAAAAATAACAATGCCGCTGCACCATAACGCAAACGAGCAAACCATCTTCGCTGTATCATTCGCAGTTCCTCCCTACTTTTTCTTCTTTTTCGGCGGTTCTTCGGAAAACAGGGACAGCGGGTCTTCGTGTGGGAAATGCCGCTTGTTTCGCTTTCCGCTCACGCCCCAGAAAATAAATAATCCCAACAACAGCGGTGCAGATAAACACGGCACAACCAGCATCGGGTCTAACTGTACCGCATCGGCAGCAACCGTAGCGTGAGATTGGTATTTTGTATCAATTCGCTTGGAACGAATCAATAACCGATGGGTATTGACTCCGTAAGGTGTACAAGTCATCAGCGTTACCATGTCCTGTTCTGGCTCAATATAGAGATTTTCAATCTCCTCCGGCAGGATGATTCGGATTTGTTCGACCTGATAGGTCAGAACCTGATCCAAAACCGTAATCGTGAACGTATCCCCCACGACCAGCTGGTCAATATCGGTGAACAGCTTCGCCGAGGGTAAGCCACGATGGGCGGAAATGACAGAATGGGTATTTGCTCCGCCGACCGGCAGGGACGACCCCTTTAAATGTCCGGCTGCAATATTCAGCACTTCTTCGCTCGTGCCGTGGTAAATCGGCAGCTCCACATGGATGACAGGAATGGTAATATAGCCCATGATTCCCGTTCCGGAGATATTCAAGAGCGAATCATACGCAGAAAGCTGGTCACAATTGGTGAACGGGGCAGGCAGGTTGTAAAGGTCTTTGTTGTAGTCCTTTGCCTGCTGGAGCAGCAGTTCCGCTTCGCCGTCGTCCAGTTCCTCGACCGCCTGACTATAGCTTGCAATGGCACGGGTTTGCACTTTGGAATTCCACCAGTCGCTGATGGTTGGATACAGCATTACGGAGAGCCCCACCAGTAAAATCAAAATCAAAAAAATGGTTGAAATAACACCTGTTTTTTTCTTTCTCATGAGGCACTCCCTAATGCCTGCCGACAGGCATACACCCGCCGGCAGACTGTGAAATTAGGATTTTTGAAAACCGGACGTTCCGGATTGTGGTTTATTCAGCGTCTTTCTTTGCCCGCTTCTTGGTGATGAGGAGCACGCCAGCACCTGCAACCAGCACACCGCCGCCAACGTAGAACATCGTTGTACCGATACCACCGGTGGACGGGAGAGTAGAACCCTTCTTATTCTGAATCTGAACTGAATTTTCTACACCAGGAGAAGCAACTCCCTCGTTTGTAATGTCAGCTGTTAATCCCGTCATTTCATTTCCAGCAGTTACATAGGTTGTGTTCAGCTTGTTGATAACAATATCATCCCCAGTGTTGTAAGTAGCCGGTGTTGTGGTTTCTTTCAAAGTATAGGACTTCGCATCATCCAAGCCAAGAATCATGAACTTTGTCTTACCGCCATCCTGCAACATTTCCGTTACCTTTGTTACACTACTATCAGCTATTTCATCAGCCGTTGCAATCCGATAATAATTCGTATTGGTATCTGATGTAACATTTTTTACATTGTCCAGATTGGTAACTGCTACCAATTGAATCGGTTTAGAACTTACAGAATCACCAGAACCTGCATACAATGTAAATCCTGCTCCAGTAAGAGGGGCGTTCTTTTCATCCACCTTTGAACCGTTGAAAGTCAGTGTCCAATCATAAACAGTGTCCTTTGGTGTGTCACCTGTCTCGTTATCACCGCTTCCACTATGGTTCGGGTTGTTAGAATAAGTCAAATATGCAGTGTTGTCATTATGCTGGGTATCATTTGTAGAGTTAGAAATCAATGCTTTCTCATTCAATGTGGCTGTATAGTAAGTATAAATATACCCACCATCCGCATTTGTTTTCAACACATCCTTTAAGTCTGCGAACGAAACAGTAAATGTTTCGACAAAGTCACCCGAATCTTTATCATCTTCAGCATTAATTTGTGCTTTATCCTTAATATCAATCGGAGAAGCACCAGCAGTTCCTGGAACATATACGACATTGGTAACACTGCCAAATGTCAAGCCTTCACTCATCTGGTCACGAATGATATACTTGTATGTATCATACTTTGACATATCCGGAACAGATGTTCTCGTGTAATAATACACAGTGTCACCAATCTGGTTATCACCAACATCTCTCCAACCTGCTCCACTTGGTGCTGTATTTCCAATTGTCGGTTCTGCTACTGCATCGTTATGCCAAATCTTCTTTTCCAAAGTTGGAGCATCTGTTTTCGGTGTAACTTTTGTATTCTCAGCAGAAACCTCTAAAATAAACTTCGTGTAAGAAGTTCCCTTGTCAGCACTTGCAGCCGGAATTACAGTGTTCTTAATCAAATAATAACCAGCTGTTGGTAAAGTAAGTTCATACTTGCCATCAGTATAGTCATCTGTTACAGCAGCAGTGGTAAAAATCGGTTCCATTGCAGCCGCAAATTTTTCTGCCAACTCTGACTTTGTTGTAGTAGCATCGCCCAAAACCTTTGCTACATCAGCAGCACTTGTGCAACCCTCAAACGGACTTGAAACATCCTCTCCCACTTTAATTGTAATTTTCTTAGCAGCATCCAAAGCAGCAGTAGCCTTGTCGGCATCTGCCCACTGAATGTTAGACAAAACTCCTCCGCTTAAATTACCAGAAAAGATTTTGTATGCTGCATACGTATAACCACTAACAGTATTATCAATGGTAACTTTATACGTATCTTCTGCACTTGCAGAGAACGAACTACCCATCGGAACGGCTGCACAAGCTGCCATCACTACGGCTGCGGCGAACGCTGCGGCTCTTCTTGCTCTTTTTGTGTTTTTCATAATAAACGCTCCTTCTTTTCTGTGCCGGTTCTGTGTCAGCTTCCGGTCACATTTTAATTTTTTGTTACGACGGTATGTTTTCCGTTCCGTACATGGTTCTCTGTTTATTCAGAACTCCTTGATGTTATTGTAACACAAGTCCATGCGTTTGTCAAGGAGTTCTGAAACTTTTTCCAAAAATGTCAACAGAAGAACTATAATTTTGTTTATTTTGCACAATTTCCATGGCGTTTCCGCCGAAATTGATAACAAACTACCAGTCCGCTGCCACCCATCAGCAGCAAGCCGATGAGATAATAGCGGGTCACGCCCGTTCCGCCGGTGCTGGGGAGGGTGTAGGAGGTATCCTGCTTGGTGTTCAGGATGATGATGTCTGTGCCGTCCACCTGTGCATCTGCCTTGATGGCGTTGCTCTGCGAGCCGTCAGCATCCTGGAACAGATAGCTTGGCGTATAGCCCGTGACAGGTTCTTCCACCGCCCAATAGTAGTAGGTGTTGCCGTTGCTATCGGTAACCGGAAGATTCGTCACGCTGCCCTGCCAGTGGTCAGTTGCGTCGATTTCGAGCAGCAGACCGCTTGCCCAGTCGCTATCGGAAACTTCGCTTGCGTCAATGGTGTTTTCGAGAGCCTGTGTCTGAACGCCAGCGGTTTCGTTGGCGGCAGAGAGCAACTGTTCCGATTCGATGACAGCCGCTGCTGCAACGGCTCTGCGTGGGGCTGAGAGGGATTGAGGGGTGGTGGCATAATTGACAGTTATTGCAACATCGCCGGATAAAGAGTGTGCATTGCTTTGAAATATAATTCGATCCAAATTACATTCAAAGTTATCAATAGTAAACACAGTTCCGCTTAATGAAACTTTACAATGCTGCCCAACTTGGTTAATACTTAAACTTCCATAATTACCAATATAAAAACTTGCTGCATATTGGTCGTTTCCAATTCCAAAATTAACACCTAAATTAGAAGAGCCAGTCAATCCCTTAGCATCAATTGTAATGCTGCTAATTGCAACATCACTATGATCCTTCTTGAACCAAATCTCAGTAGATGTATCCTTTTTGAGTGTCACTGTTCTTGTTTCACCGGATTCACTGCCACCAGAACCGCCACCCGATTCTCCGCCGCCGGAACTGCTGTCACTAATTGTGTAGGTAATATCCGACACCGCTGAATTGTTGTGCCATACCTTGAAGAAGACATCTCCATCCGTATAGGTATTTCGAACAGTATGCGTCAAGGTCAATGTGCCATCTGAATTGATTGTTTGATTACCAAATTCCCATTGATACCAAGTTGGTGTTGTGGGATGATCGCTTCCTCTATCATTGTATCCAAAGCAACCATTGATGGTAGTGCCTGCTGTACCTTTTACGGTAACTGTAATGGTTTTACCAGCAGATACGCCAGGAATTGTAAATACTTTATCCTTCGCAGTAGTGGTAGTTGTGGTTGTAGTTGTGGTTGTGGTTGTAGTTATTGTTGTGGTCGTAGTCGTGGTTGGCGTAGTTCCTCCACCAAAATCAGTGACAGTATAAGCTGTTCCGTCTGTCTTTGTGATTTTGATTTGTGTGATGGTGCAAGTCGTTGCTTTGCTCTTTAAAGTAACTTTTATTTTCTTAACACTACTTCCAGACGCACCTTTTGCCGTCCAGATAGCCGTTCCGCCATTGCTACTGTTAGCAAAGTCTGTTAAACTTGAAAATAATACTTCTCTTACATTAGAAGCACCTGACATTCCAATCCATCCTGCATACATGTCATCAAAATGAATCTCCATGCCACCATCACCATAATACTCTCCAGAATAATCCTTAAATGAAATCTCTACTTTTTGGATGTTATTCTGATAGTCTGCTGGAACATTAAACTCATAAGATTGCCCACTTGTCAGCACTTTTCCATTCGCCACTTGCTGCGGGTTAACAGTAACCAAAACCGTCTTTTCCTGTCCGTCCGAATCCTCTACCTTGAAAGAAGTCGAACCCGCTGCAACACCTGTTACAGTAATGTTTTTTCCACTTACAGAAACGGTTGCAATGCTGGCAACTGGAGGTTGTGAAATTGTCACAGTCCGGTTTGCCTGAATCGTAGCCGTATCGCCAACAGAAACAGTCACACTTTCTGGATTCAAGTTCAGCGGTGGTTCTATAACGGTAATGGTAACAGGATTTGATGTTTTGCCGTTTCGCTCTGCAACAATGGTTGCTGTTCCGGCTTTCGAACCAGTAACTGTATTACCGCTAATCGAAACAACATCAGTACCACCTGCTTTAATCGAATAAGTAACACCGCTACAATCGCTTCCATCACTCATACTTGGTGTCAGAGTTGCAGTTTTTCCAACTTGAATGCTTGTCGGCTCAATAGCCAGAATCAAAGTTGGTTCTACCGATACAGTAACAAAAATCTGCTTTTCCATCGTTCCATCGGTAACTGTAATCGTGGTTTCGCCTGCTCCTTCACCAGTAATGGTCAAGGTTTTTCCGTCTTCAGAAATAGTTGCATTTGCAATTGTGTCATTTGCGATTTCCTTTACAGTAATCTTTTTGTTTGCAGTAACCGTTGCCGTTCCGTTGACACCAACAGAAACCGTTTCCGGTGTCACCTGCAAGGTCAGATTTACATCTTTTGGAACATCGCTTGGATTTGTCGAACGATAAATCCGAACTTGAACTGCATCCTTCAAGTGCTGATTCGTTGCACCATCCGACCACTGCTTTTCAATCTGCAATGTAATCGCACGGGTATTGGTTACATGCAAGGTTGCAGTTTCGCCAGCTGCTGCAGTCACGCCGTTTTCTTCTCCAACTCCATTAAGACCATAAGAAACGGTATAGCCGCTGACCGCTGCTTCCTGTACCTTGTAATAGTAAGCATTTCCAAAAGCATCGCTTGCCGGAAGTCCTGTATAGGCAAACGTCCACTGGTTGCCATTCTTTGTCGGTGTTGGTGTTGGTGTTGGAATTCTCAGTTCTTCCCAGAACCATTCACTTGTGTTTGCAGCATCAGAATTATCCTGTTTCTTGCGATTGCTTCGCAGCAAAGTCAGCGAAATGCTGTCTGGTCGATTAGATGCATCATCTTTCGCCCAAGTCTTTTCTACTGTAAGATCGATGTCAGTCGGCTGCTTCTGGTTCTTCACCAAAATTGGTGTGGTGCTGTTTGCCTGCTGTGCGTTGTTTTCATAGGTGACATCCCAGCCATCTGGAACATTCACTTCTTCTACACAATAGGTATCATTGCCAGCCGGAACATCGATTGCAGCAGTCCAGTTGTTGCTGTTGTTCAGCTTAATCTCCAAATCATCCTGACTATTATCTTTTTTAAGATATTCCTTGTTGGTGTAGTAGTCCTGAATTGCGTTGGCATAAGCGGTTGCCATCAGCTTATTGCCATCATCATTTGGATGACAGCCATCTTCCAAATAGGATTTTGGAACGACACTGTTAATGTCAACAAATTTAATTTTATAACCATTAGATGATGATAATGTATTTACCAAAGACTGAATTTGTGTATTGTAGTCTTTAACAAATCCATTTATCATACTTTCAAATTGCTCATTATAGTTAATTTGTTGCCAACTTACTACATTTCCAGTATTCTGATCATAATATTTAAACCAGTTTTCACTTACGACTTTTCCACTTGTAGCAGAAAAATTAAAGTCTGGAATGCTTGCAACAAATATTACAGCATTTGGTGCTTTTTCATGAACTTTTTCAATTAAGGATTGCAGTCTATTGATGATTCCAGTACGATAATTACTGATAATATCATTTGTACCTGCCATTAACAGAACTACATCTGGCGAATTATTGAAATCGCTATCAATGTTTTCATAAATACCAGTGCGATTTTCTGTAAATGTCAAACCAAGTTCAGAAGCATTTCCTGAATTTACTGTTTTTATTGCATAGCCAGTACGTCCTTTTTTCCAAGTCCCTGCATCTCCATCAACAGAAATCTGATTGGCGTTCAAATCATTTTTTAGATATATCCAATAGCCCTGATAATTATTTCCATCACCATTTGTGATAGAATCGCCAAGAGCAAGTACTTTCAAGTTAGCTGGTGCTGTTGTTCCAGTCTTTTTATACACCTTCAGCGTGATTTCCTGCAAATTTGCCATATTATTTACGACCAGATTTCCATCTTCATCATACAGATTGGTAATCAGATTTCCATCTTCATCATACCACTGCTTCTGTACTGTAATCGCACTTCTGCTGTTGGTGATGGTGTAGTTGGTCTTGTAGGCTGTGCTGTTGCTGGATTTCGTGTAAATTGCTGTATACTTATCCTTGTTTGTAATCGTACTGTTTGCGGTATCTTCCCATACATAATAATAATATGGTTGATCGCTATCATTTTTCAGCGGCAGTTCCGCCCAAGTATAACTCCAGTCGTTATCCTTGTTCAGCGTTACAGTCTTGTCAGCCAGCTTTGTTGCGTTTTTATTCAACCAATCCAAGCTGAATGTTGTACCACTCGGCAGAGCAGTCGTAGACTGATACAAATCTACCGATACTGTATCTGCATCGTGCAGATTTTCGCCATCGCTCCAAGCTTTCTGAACCGTTACAGAAGCATCGGTTGGCTGTGTGCTCTTGTTGGTAACGATAATTTCACCAGTATTCTGGTTTAAGTTGAATACGCAGCTGATAACCATATTGCTGGTATCCACGCCTGTTTCTGTTACCTCAAACCGCTTGTAAACACTCAAATCTTTATTGCCAATCAAGCTTGTAATATCTAGCTGCCAGCTGTTCGTATCGCCCAGTGTAACTGGATTTGTAAACAATGCTTCTTTGGTTTCATTGCCAGCAGAATCTACTTGAATACCGTAAACCATAACATCAACAGAACTCAACAGTGGCTTCATATCCTGATTGTTGATGTCTTTCCACACCTTTTTCAGCATCAGACGTTGTGTGTTCTGAATCTGAACCGTTGCATCTCCATTGGCTGCATTGTTCTGATAAATCGGCAAATATCCGCCGAGGTCAGAACCATCTTTATAGCTGCCATCTTCCTGCAAGGTATACGTGTTACCGCCATAAGTATAAGCTGTTTCCTTTACATAGTAGTAAATCGGCTTGCCAGCTTTTCCGTTCGGCAAATCTGTCCAAACATTCGCATTCGTTTCACCTGTCAAAGTCTTTGTTGCGTTAAAGCTGCTGTCCAGAATACCCAAATCTGCTGCAGTTGCCAGTGTTGCACTGGCTGGAATGCCGCTGGTACTCTTTTCATATGACCAATACAGTTCTACCGTAATCGAAGCATCTTTCGGTGCTGTATTATTGCTATTGATCCACTGCTTCTGCACACCAATGTCAATCAATTCACTATTCGAGATATTAAGGTCGTCGCCCGACTTAATCTGTTGAATCTCGCTTTGGCTCACATCATGTGGAATATGGTTTCCGCTGACATTGCTGTTAAAGGAGAAGTAATGATTCGGGTCATAATTTTTCAGGAATGTTGCATAATCCTGATCTCCGTACTTTGTCAGATTGCTGTTCAGATAGCTTGTGATCAACGCTCTGAAATCCGTACCAGCTGGCAAGTTCAGATTAGAACCCTCATAGCCACTTGGAACAGAAATTTCCACCAACTTATAGAGCACATTTTGTTCCAGACTGATCTTCGGATGTGTGTCTGTGATGTCGATGACATATGCATCCGTTGCATCTGTTGCAGGGACATTTTTACCATTGAAAGACTGCTTGCCCCAAGTAATCGCTCCATCTGCATTCACATTCGATGCATAATACCAGTTTCCAGATTCATACTTTGCCAGCAAGAAGCTTGCATGCAAAGATTTGATGGTATAGTCACCAGTATTGACCTTATAAATCTTTGGAATCGGGTTGGTAGAAATCGTACCGCCAGACTGGAATACGGTATATTCCTGATTGTTATGAGAAGATTCTCCGGAGGCACTGTCTGCTTTCAGCTTTGCCGTGTTGGAGAAGGTAATCTTATCGCCTGCTGGCGGAACAAGACCGCTCTCCATTGGCACATAGCGGCCATTTTTTCTGACTTTGCAGCCATGAATGACAGATGGTGTATTCTTGTTGGCGATGATTTTATAGGAATAAGTCACCTGCAAATGGGTTGCATCCGGAACCGTCAGTTTCAGAAGAGCTGCACCCTTTTCGCCATCACTCTGCACACCATTTTCGCTGCAATCGAACTGCAGGGTATACTCACTGGCAGAGAGCTTCTGTTTGTCGCCGTTTGCATCAATCTTGTAAATATTGATGTTTCGCATCAGGACATCGACCAGATTCATACCATTTGTCGTTTCGCCGCCGTTCCAGTCGCTGTCATAATAGCTAACGGTTTTGAAAAGGTCTTCGATGTCGATGGTATCGCCGCTGGAAAGGGTCTTGCCCTGCGGGTTAATATCCAAGGTATAAGAGATATAACCCGGAAGAGCGGCTGCCTGATAGGTTTTTGTGATGAGGTCGGTTGGGGTTTGGTTTTCCAGAAGAAGCGAAGCAGAAGCATCTTTTCCAGTAGGATTTCCATTCAAATCATAAACATCTGCATGGTTTTCAATCTTGACATTTCCTTGTGCAATCTTTGCCTCTAAATCTGCTTTCTTTATTTTTATACTATAAAGAAAAACTGGCGGTTCTGAAATAGAAGGTAAACCAAAATAAATTACATTATTTTCAGTATCATAATAATAACGAGAAGGGCTTTCTTTTGGGTCTTTCCAAGCATTTTCTTTGCTATTAACTGGTGCAATATAATTCGCATATCCAGCTTTTCTCCAAACAATACATGGATTGGTATAATATTTTTTTGATTTAAGAGGATCAGAAACCGTATTGCCAACTTGCGTTTCTGCTACTTTATCACCATTTGGCAACAAAAGCTGACCATAATCTTTTTGCCAATTTCCTGAGTGAAAATACTCAGAACTAATATCTACACATAAAGTAAATCCATCTGGCAATTTATCTGCAACAAGAGGTACTTTTTTAGCATCATTTGTATCATACTCAATTTCCCAGTTGAATACATAATATTGCTCGCCATTGATATCTTTTAAATATTTACTCAAGCTTGCAATATTAGAAGCATCAATCGAATCTACAGGTGTTGTTCCATTGCCCCAAGAATATTTTGTAATGCCCACGCTTTCTTTAAAACTATTTGTAATCGTTAAATTTCCGCTGTATTCACTTTTAGTATCTGAAGAATAGGTATAAGTTCCGTCTACATCTCCCACAGAAACCTTGAAAGAAACATCACCAGCAGGAATTGTTGTTGTTGTTCCATTTAATGTGTATCCTGTTTCAATCAAACGATAAGAATATGTTGTTTCTGTATAAGAACCATCTGCATTGACTGTAATTGTCTTTGCTGGAAGATCTGTGAACTTCGTATTTGACTGCCAATTAGTTGTTTTATCCCACGATGTACTTACAGTAGAATTAGAAGCACTTAATGTAATGGTTTTTCCCTCTACATTTTCCCATGTTCCATTTTCTCCGGCTTTTCTCTGCAACTGCAATGTAATGCTTGTCGGTCTTGCCGCACTGACATTACCGCTGTTGTCTGTATCTCCTGTCCACTTCTTTTCCGGTGTCAGTTCAATGGATGTCAGCGTTTCATACTTGTTTGTAATGGTAACAGTTCCGTCCGCTGTCAATTCCTGATTCTGATAGGATACCCGATAGAGTCCGTCTGCGTTGCCCTGTGCATCCTTTGCCAGTGCGAACGCATTATTCTGAATCGCAACTGTCGTTCCATCTGTCGTTCCATCTGTCTTTACATAGCCAACTTCTACGACCCGATAGGTATAGCTGATTCTGCCCGTATTGTCTACATTTTGGTTTGGCAGATTGCTCCAGCTTGCGTGCCAGCTGTTAGAATCACTTAAGGTTTGCTGTGATTTTGTGGTATCGTTTTTTGGATAAGCTGTCCAGTTATTCGAGTTGCTGGCTTTCCGCTGTAATTCTACCACAACGCCCGAAACGCCGTTTGGTACTGTAGTTGGATTCCATTTCTTTTCTACATTGACAGTAATATTTTTGGTTTCATATACAGTATTGGTAACAGAAATCGTTGCGTCCGCAGTCGGCTGAACAGAATTGCCGAGCAGGGTTGCCTTATAATACGTTCCGTCTACTGCAAAAGACATTTCCTTACTGTTGTAATCTGTGCCATTTTCATCAACAGTGAAGAGGTCTTTTGTTGTCCCATCTTTCAGCTTAACCGCTGTTTCGATCAGGAGATAATTCTTTTCACTGGACAGACCGCTCCAGGCAGTCAGATTCTTGCCCCAGTCATTGCTTGCATTCAGGGTTTCTGTCAGCTGTTTTCCATTGCTGTCCTTTACCGGATAGAATTTTCCATTGCTTTCTTTGCTGACCAGAACAACGGTGATGTCTGTAATATCGCCATCATAATTGGTGATGTCTTGATTGTTGCCATCTTTCCAGTATTTCACCGGTTTCAGAGAAACATTCGGATAATACTTGTTGATAACGAGTGCTTCCCCGTTATTTGTTCCTACTGCCGCACTATAACCGCCGCCGGTATTCCGATAAACACCGTTTTCAGTGGAAAAAACTCCGTTTTCAATTGCCTGATTGCCGTTATACTTGATTTCCTGAACACGATACTGATAAGTTTTCGTATTCCCGTTCACTGTGACACTGGATGGCAGTCCGGAAAGCGTGGTTTCCCATCTGTAATCTGTCCAGTTTGCCTTATTTTCAGCGTTCAGCGTAACTTCTACTACGCTTGCACTGCTATAGTCCGCATCCCCTTCAAACAGATAGGTATCGCCAGATTTTTTCAGGGCTTTCCATTCGCCATTGTTTTCCTGATACTGTACCTTGAAAGTAATGCTGGTTGGTCTATCATTGGCAGAATTGTTATTATCCTCCCAATCTTTTCTTACATGAATTGAAATCGTCTGCACTGGATTTTTCTTTTCAATGGTAACGCCCGGATTCGGTTCACCGCCGCCCTTGTTGGAAGAACCCTTGTTTTTAAAGGTATATTGTCCATAAGCAGCAGATTCTGGAATCGTAGCAGTTGTGCTGTATTCGAGAGAAATATAGTTATAATCTGTTGTTGTAGACAAGAATTTTACTTCAAATCCACTTCCATCTGCTTTTCGGTCAACCGTATAATCTGTACCTTGTTTCAATTCGGTTGCGTTTCCATATTCTTGCGTTTTTGCAAGGACTTTTAAAGCAGCTAATTGATCAGCTGTAATGGTATGTGTTCCATTTTCAGGAGCTGTCAAGGTATCCTGATAAATATAGTTATCAAAGCTGCCATCTCTTGTAATGTCCACTTTCCAAGAAAGCTCTTGCGAAATTGCATTGCTTTGTGATAAACTCATATTTTGACTGCCAGCTGTTTTGGTAATGGTATTTCTGGACTTTACAGAAACAGATACAACCTTTGTTGTCGTAAATTTATCTTCGATTTTGTTGGTGACAACGGTTGTCATTTCTGCATTGGTATCATTATCCGGAACAGAAACTTTTGTTTTGTATTGCAATGTAACAGAATGTTTAATATCACTTGTAAATGTTAATCTGCCATTTTCAATTTTAAAATCAGAAGTATTGCAGTCAGATGTGGTAAATTGGTCTATTGAAGACGGGAACTGACTATCTTCCAGATAATAATCCTTCAGGGAATAGCCATTTACCGGTGTTACCTGAATCGTCCAAGTAATCTCGTGGGTATCCTGATTGTAATTACCGTTTTTATTGACAGAAATCATTTCTGATTCTTTCTTATAGTACACAGTTTTTTCTGCATTTCCATCAGTCGGACTTCCGTCTGGATAGTGAATAGAAACGCTGTTTTTATTGTTGCCATCAGTTGCATCTGCACTATAATTTAAGGTAACTCCTGTCACATTATCCGCTACATTCAATGTCCAAGTGCCATCACCATTTTTCGTCAACGTGCCACTTGGTGAAATGGTAACATTGTTGTCTGGCAAATTAGCATCCTTAATCTGATAACCATTCAGAGATGTGCCATAGTTGCTTGTAATGGTAATTGTCCAGTCAATTTTATTACCTCTGGGCTTGTTATTTTCATAGTCTGCTTTTCCGTCTTTGGTAACATGGATAGGTGTTTTATCTAAATAAACAGTCTTGGAATCTTCAATTGGAGTTTCTTCATTCTTTTGAAGAGTAGCCTTATTTGTCACACTCTTGTTTTTCAAATCCTCTGTTCCAATTTTCGTGCGATAGGTAATGGTTACATTGTCAGTATTATTTTCATCAAAGGTTATTTGTTTGGTGTCAGTATGATAAGTTGCTGCACTGGATGGGTTAATGGAAACATCACCAGAAGCCTTTTGCAACATATTATCAACCAAAGTATAATCTTTCAAAGAAAGTCCGTTTGGATTTACATTAATCGTCCATACAATGTCGCCATTATTGGCAGAGTCTACCCAACCATTTTTGGTTAAGCTTACATTCTTATCTTGAAACGGGATAACAATATCCTTTCCACCAATGGTGACGGTTTGGTCACCGCTGGCAGTATTATTGCGGCTCAGTTCACCGGAAAAATTCAAAGTACCAGTTACATCTCCCGTACCTTTATTAATATAATCAATATAGGCATTTGTTAGTTTGATGTGAATTTTTCCACCTTCAAATGTATAGCTACCAGCTTCTCCATCTTCATAGTTTCCATCATATATGTTACCATTGCCAATGTTTTTTATAATAAAATTATTGATATCAATATAGAGATTATCAAAATCCGCATCTTTCTTAAAAACATCTTTCATGTTGCTCAGTGTATAAGAAAC
>ERZ773188.3096-NODE-3096-length-14622-cov-3.775863_pt1 | contig 14622 bp, 10 predicted proteins | sample MGYA00581011_ERZ773188 | MGnify/ENA primary metagenome ERZ773188 (study PRJEB29015, sample SAMEA2737798) | human gut metagenome | biome: human gut; feature: human-associated habitat; material: faeces | place: China | collected 2012 ...
TGCTCTTCCGATCTGGGCAGCTTGCCCCCTGTTTAGAAGATGCCCTGCCCCTTTGTCCCTTCGGGACATTTCCCCACACTGTGGGGAATCACCCTCCGCCGAGCTGAGCCAGCTCGACCGCAGTTCGCCTTCGGCGGTTATGCGTCTGCTAAATGAATGGCTTGTTTCAGCCAAATCAAATCAATGATATTGATTGTGCCATCTTCTACGGTTTCTGCACGTTTGCCCTGCTCTTCTGTCAAGGTAACCGTTCGCAGCAAATACCGATGAAACAGCACAGTATCTGCTAAATTCCGTCTGCCGTCTAAATTCAAATCGCCCTTTAAAATCGTTTCTTCGTTCTTGGAAATAACTAATTTTTTCAGCAAAATTTGTTCCGAAGCATTGTACATACAATAAATCGTTCCATTTCGTGCAGACAAAACAGGCTGGTTTACAATTTCATTGGCAATGGTATTTCCGACTGTTTCCCATGATGCAGTTTCCTGATTCAGCCGATACAAATCAAATGCATTTGGATTCTGAGAATTTACAGCCACATACAAATTCCCACCGGACAGAACCGGCACCATCTGAAAGACGTTTTCTTGCAATGCCGCTGGCAATTCATAGGCAGTTGCAGTTCCATCAGAGGTCACGCTGAAAATTGGATTCTTTCCGCCGGAAGGCAACACCCAGAACTTCCCGTCCGCATCTGCTATCACAGAAACCATTCCGCATTCCTGTTCGGACAAGGTAATAATATTCCAAGTTGCTCCGTTATAAATCGCTGCTTTTGGAACGCTGTTTGCAGTCAAATCCCGATAGCCGATCACGACCGTTCCATCTGCGGCAGCAATCTCCATATTGCAAGCGTTTCCAGAGAGATCCGTTCCAATTTGCGTTGCTTGTCCGGTGTTCGGATTGTAGCAATATGCCTGCAACGCATACGGAAATGAACCCGTGGTACAGGTAAAATAAAGCTGTTCGCCATCTGTTGCGAGGTCTTGATATTGTGCCAGTTCTGTTCCCACATAGCATTCTTCCCAGAGCTGCCCGTTTTCATTCCATTTGCAGAGATGCGAGATATAATCATAATCCTGATAGAGCACATATGCCGTTCCATCACAAATGACCAGCTTTGGATTGTACATACTGCCAGAAAACGGCTTGCTGACTGCGGTCAGGGTTTCGTCCTCTTCCACCCGATACAGGGTTGCAGAATAGGCAGTAGTTGAAAGCAGATACATCGTGCCATCTGCGGCAGTTGCCAGATCATACGCCATGGTATCCGCAGAGAACGAACTATTGTTGCTGGTTTCCCAGAGTTTCTGACCAGAAAGGTCTGCAAACGATACTGAGAATGTCAATGTTCCATTGTCCTGAATCTGAATGTTGTCCAGTGCAATGCCGCTGTTTGTTCCGTCTGCATAGACCAATGCCCCATCAGAAAACTTCTTTTGCAGGTCTGTTGTTCCGATGTGATTCGGAGCACCTGTTCCGCCATAGCAAGACTTTGTCAAATCGCCTGCTCCGCCGTTCAATGCGGTTTCCCCTGGACGGAAAATATAAATCTGGTCAGTATCACCCCGATAGTTTCCGACCACGCTGGTATTCACCCGATAGACTACCATGCCATCGCCATAGATTTTTCCATCCAGTTCATCTGAATATTTCGCACCCTGCTTTCGATATTCTACCGCAAAAAATTCCGTGTCGGAAAGCGGTGTTTTTAATAAGTAGAGCCGGCTGCCATCGGAGGCAGATGCTGGAGCAAGTGCATATGTCCCCGCTGTTGTAATCGTTTCTGCTCCCATCCAGCCGGAAACAGAATACCGCTGATAAGCAAGCGGATACTGCAAGAAAATAGAAGTGGTTGCCATAATATCCCACTGCCCGACCGGATCACCGGGAACATCGCTGCGGTGGTACAGATCCGGATAGCCCATGCTGTGCAAAAATTCATGGCAGACTGTTCCAATGCCGTTGAATAGCGTAGAACCAATCACAGAATAGCCGCTGTGCAGATTGACTTGTCCCACGGTAAGCCCGTTCACCTGCAAACCGCCATCCAGATAAAAGGCTTTTGACCACAGCGGATCGGCAGCGGATGTAACTTTTCCATCTACCACGCAGACAATGTTGTCAATATAGCCATCGTTGTCCCCATCCAGCGGAATATCTGCCGGAATTGCAATATTTTGAATCATTTCAACTGCATATTGGTTATAGTCCGTGTAAGATTCCCGACTCTGGCTCAGCACATACGGCTCAATGACACCATCTTTCAGCTGCGGAAAATAAGAATCCACGTGCATTTGTCCATAAGAAATAGTATCAATGTATTTCGTCAGGGAACGATACGTAGTAGTATCGTTGCACATCGAAAGCACCGTATTGGTTGCATCTCCACTCATAAAGTTTTTTTCCGTCAACGGGTCGAACTGGGCAAATAAGACGATATTATTCACCTGTCGGACGGTTGTTTCTGCCTTTGCCGGAAGTGCCAGAGTCGGCAGGCAAAAAACAACCAGCAGGATGCTGGTAAAAAATGCGGTCATTCGTCTGAGGGAAACACGTTCTTTCATGTTGTGTCATACGCCTACTTTCTATTTTTATAAATTTTGGAAATGAAATTGCAAACCATCCAAAAATGATGGATGATTTCACGGTTGATTTTGTTTATTATACCATAGTTTCCGGCAAATTGCAAGTAATTTTTCTGTAATTTTTTTCTTCTTCATGCAACTTGAATAAAAGCTGCCGTGTGATTTTGTACAGATTGCAAAAAACAAAAGAAAACCCGAATTTCTGTGAAAGCCCCTATCATTTGCTTGATTTTTTCACAGGCTTGTATTATAATAGGAATATCTTCTTTTCTACCAATCTGCAATTCGATTCGGGGCATACGATTCCGCCCCATTATACTTTAGGAGGCAATCTGAAATGTACGAAGAACTGTTAAAGACCCTGCGGGACTTTACTCCCTTTTCCATCATTGTCAGTGCCGTGGTCATCTTTGTGGTATTTCTCTGTGTCTTTGTCATCTTTTCCTTTGCAAAGCGAGAAAAACGCATTGAACAGCTGCGGTGGAACAAAGTCAGCAATCACATGATGCTGCGAGATGTTCAGACCAATGAATGGATTCCCTTAGAAGCCGATGAAATTCTGGTCGGGCGGCATGGCTCGGCAGATATTCGCCTGCCGGATATGAGTATTTCCCGTTATCATGCGGTGCTCTATGTTTCCAACGGGGTCTGGCGTGTCGTGGACTTGCATTCCAAATCCGGCACATTCGTCAACGGCACGAAAATCGACCACCAAGCCATTCTAAAACCCATGGATGAAATCCGATTCGGCACACAAGCCGTCATCCTACAGCAAAGGAGAGATGCAAATGTATCATAATGGCTTACGCTACGGACGCATTGCAGCACTGGTTCTGTTCACGCATATTGTCATGCTGCTGGCGGTGCTGTTTCGGGGAAACTATGAAACGATTCAGGATTTAGCCCCGTTGACCATTGCAGTTCTAGGGCTGGATGTGGTCTATATCATCGTGCTGCGGTTCTTCTATAAGCAGATGACCTACACCACAGACTTTCTACTGCTTCTGATTCTCAACATCAGCGTGATTTTTCAATCCTGTTTCGGGAGCATTGGATTTGCTGCCAAGCATTATATCACCTGTATCATGGCATTAATCTGCTGTCAAATTATGTTCCTGCTCACTCGCAACCACATCCGCCTGATGGCAATCAAAAAATATCTGTATATTGCGCTGGGCGTGATTATGCTGGCAATCCTGCTCCTGACGGGAAGCCGGAGCATGTGGATTCAGATTGGACCAATCAGCTTGCAGCCCTCTGAATTTATGAAGCCCGTATTTGTTCTGCTCTGTGCCACCTCCATCATGGAACAGCACGAAAAGACCAAGGTACTTTTCTTTTATGTTTCCAAAGAAGCTTTATTTTTAACCGGCTCATTCCTCGCCATCTTTGTGCTGCAATGGTGGTGTCGGGACTTGGGCAGTTTGCCAACTTTCGCCGCAGCCTATGGCTGTGCAGTCATCTGCCGGATCTGCTACCCAAAGGCAAAATTCTCGAAAACGACCTTGATTTTCCTGTGTGCAGTTGGCGTGCTGGTGGTCATTGCCGCTGCGAAATTTGCACCGGGCTATGTACAAGACCGTCTTTCTGTGGACATCTGGAATGACATGTACGGAAACGGCTATCAGCAGTGCCGTGCACTGATGGCAATTGCAGAGGGCGGCTTATTCGGAAAAGGTCCTGGATACGGCAACCTCATTGAAATCGCTGCCGCAGATACAGACATTGTATTCTCCACCATCTGTGAAGAATGGGGCTTTTTGGTTGCCCTGCTGGTTATCTTTTTCATTGCAAGTCTGTTAATATTGCCAATGATTAACAAGCCGAGAAGCTACTACCACACAACAATGATTTTAGGCGTTGCAGCGGTCTTTGTTGTACAGATGGGCTTGAACATCTTCGGTTCTTGCAACCTGATTCCGTTCACTGGTGTTACGATTCCCTTTATTTCACAGGGTGGTACTTCTATGATTACCTGCGGACTGCTCGCCGGTATGCTCAAAGCAGGGCAATCGCCGACGTTCCGAAAACCGAATGTTGTTTCAGAAAATACGCTCTCGTTCAAGCTGCCATTCCGCAAGGAGAAAGAAGCAGACGAACTGCTGTCGAAACATGCACCTGCTCCGAATGGAAACAAACCGCAAGCTCCGCAGCGTTCCACTACTCGAACACCGCAGCAGCCTGCCAGCCAGAACCGCACCGCTTCCATGCAGGGCGGTGCTCCTCGGCAGCAGGCTCGACCAATGCAGCCGAACCCATACGGGCAGCCAGTGAGTCAAACCCGTACCATTCCGACCAATGGCACACCTCGGCAGCAAGCTCGACCCACGCAGCCGAACCCTTATGGGCAGCCAGTGAGTCAAACCCGTACCATTCCCACCAACGGCACACCTCGGCAGCAGGCTCGACCAACACAACCGAACCCATACGGGCAGCCAGTAAGCAGAACTGCTCCGCCGAGCCGTTCCAACAACCCATATGCTCGCCCGAATACCATCCAGCATTCCGGCAGCAGCCAGAATGAACAGACCAGAATGTACCGAAACAACAGCGAACAAGGAGGGTCACACAATGAAAAGTATTAAACGTGGAGAACGGCTCACCATCCTGCTGATTGTCCTCTTTCTGTTGGGTATGGTGCTTTTGGTCGCAAGAATTGTATCACAGGCAACTTTCTATATGTCCCATTCTCACAACGTGAAACTGGGCTATATCTACGACCGAAACGGAGAAGTTCTATTCGATGAAGATGCAACTGCGGAAAAATATGGAGCAGATTATTTTCTAGATGTTGGCAACCTCATCGGCGACAATAGCGGACGCATGACGAACACACTGGTTTCCGAAAATCTAAAGGACTTGCAAAATTACAACCTGCTCTTCGGTGCAGTCCAGAACGGAAAAAGTGCGATTTACACCACGCTCGACCACAATGCAAACCAACAGGTTTATCAGGAATTCGGCAATAAAAACGGAACTGCCATCGCCTACAACTACCAAACCGGAGAAATTCTCGTCTGTGTCAGCAAGCCCAGCGTGAATATTTTAGAAGATGTCGATGTCAGCACGCTGGAAACAGGAAGCCTGCTCTGCAGGGCATTTTATCAGACCATTCCTGGTTCTACCCAAAAAGTCTGCACCACTGCCGCTGCCATTGAAACCATCGGCTATGACGCTCTCATGCAGAAAAGCTATGACTGTCAGGGCACTTATTACAACAACTATGGTTCTCCGATTCGCTGCTATCACGGTAGTGTGCACGGCTGGCAGAATATCTCGCAAGCGTTTCAGCACAGCTGCAACCCATGGTTTGCTCAGCTGGTAGAGGATTTACCGCTAGATGGTTTACAGACTGCATTCCGTAAAATGGGCTACCAAGTCAATGGCGAAGGTAGTACACAAATGGATTTAGATGGCATTTCTGTTTTTACCGCTTCCACAACCTTAGAGGATACCAACGACAGCATCACCCAATGGGGCTGCATCGGGCAAGGCGAAACGGTCATCAGCCCACTTCAACTGATGATGTGGGAAAGTGCTATTGCCAACGGCACGGGACAAGTCACCCAGCCATACTTGATTTCCTATCGGCAAGACCTATTCGGAACAGTCAGGGACAAAGCCAAAACCACCTATTCCAATGAAATTTTCTCTGCGGAAACTGCCCAGCAGGTACGGGCAATCATGCGGGAAAACGGCGATTTGGCTCGTTATAGTACCATCAATTATCCAGTCGGCTTAAAGACTGGAACAGCTGAACAGGGCGATGATACAGACAATTCTCTGTTAGTTGGCTTCTGCGATGACAGCAACCTCCCGATTGCCTTTTGTATCGAAATCGAAGACTGGGATCAAGACGTGGACACCGTCAATACCAACAACATCGCACGCACCATGCTGAATGCACTCTCTCAATAAAAACCATGCACATTATTTGACATTTCCGGAAAGATATGCTACAATAACAAGTAGGACTGTTTATTTTTGAAAGGAGCTTTTCCCATGCCTTTTTGTGGAAACTGCGGTCATCCGTTATCGGATACTGACCTTACTTGCCCGAACTGCGGCGAAATTCGACCAAATGCCATTCCAAAGCCGGATTCTATCAACCAAGAACCGACTATCCAAACTCCAGACACCCCAACAGAACCAAATCTCCATCCGGAACAGAGCAATTCTAACGCTACCGCTCAATCGGCAGATACTGCGGTTGCCCCTGAGATTCCAAGAGAAGTTTCGCAACCGGACAATTATGACCATGTCGCTGCTTATCAGAACAACGCTCAAGCAGATACTCCCGTTGCGAACGATATTCCGAGAGAAGTTCCGCAGCCGGACACTTCCGCCACACAGAATACAACGGCGGAAACCAACGCTGCACCGGATTTTTCCGCTTATGACATCCGCAACAACAACATCCCAAATTCAAACACTGCCAACCAGCAGCAACCGAATTTTTCGGGACAATTTCAGCAGCAGTCAACTGCCGATTCATCCTCTTACCCCTACAACAACTACTACTCGACCCCGAACACCCCACTGACCAATAATAACAGCAATGGTTTCGGCATCGCATCCCTGATTCTGGGCATCTGTTCGATTGCCATTTGCTGTTGCTATGGCGTCGGTGCAATTCCTGCCATCATTGGCTTGATTCTGGGCATCCTCCAGAATAAGAAAAATGCCAACGGCATTGCAACCGCTGGCATCGTTCTGGGCATTATCGGCATCCTGTTAAATGCAGTATACCTGATTTACATGGTTGTATTCCTCTCGGATGGTGGTCTACAGGAATTTATCGACGAATTTTCCAGTTCGTATCCCGATTATTCCTACTTTGATGATTCCACCCTTTAAGCACCAATTTGAAACATTCAAAAAACGCAGTCCACCGTCTGCATGCCTTGCAGAATTTCTGGGAACTGCGTTTTTTTTCGACCAAAAAGGAGTTGACATGTATCCGATTATTTCTCTCTTCGGGCTTTCGCTTGGTACATATGGGATTTGCTGCGTGATTGGCGGAGCACTTGCCATCTGGCTTGCCATTCGCAACGGAAAACGCTTTCAGCAAGACCGGTTCGCCATGCTGGAGGCTTGTGTCTGGGCACTCATTGGCGGATTTCTGGGAGCAAAACTGCTCTATCTTCTGGTTTCGTTCTCCGACATCGTGGAGATGTTCCAGACTTCCGGTTTTAACTGGAACACGATTTCCTCCCTGTTAGAGGGCGGATTTGTATTCTATGGCGGATTGCTGGGTGGTCTGGCTGCCCTGCTGCTCTATTTGCATCATTTTCAGCTGCCCTATGGGGTCTATCTCAGCAGCATCACCCCTGCCATTCCGCTTGCCCATGCATTTGGACGAATCGGCTGTTTCTTTGCAGGCTGCTGCTACGGCATTCCCTATGACCCACCGATTGGCATCTGCCTGAAAAACGCCATCGGAACAGCCCCAACGGACATTCCGCTTTTTCCGGTGCAGCTACTGGAAAGCGGAATGGATTTTCTCCTTGCTGGATTGTTACAGCTTTGCTTCCGGAAACGAGCACGAAAAACCGATGTCATTCCGTTCTATTGCATCGGCTATGCGGGTATTCGTCTTTTTACGGAGCGATTCCGCTATGATACCGAACGGGGCATTTATTTCGGCTTGGCAACGTCTGAATGGATCAGCCTTGCACTTGCTATCTGTGGCATACTGTTGTTACTCGTTTCATTCCTCCGCAGAAAAAAAGCATCTCATCAATAAATTGTCATTGCTCGCTTGTGCATATCCTCGTAAATCTGGAAATATCGCTCCATAGAATACGTTACATCGCCGTTCAACGGGTCGCACACATAAACCAAATCATTTTCCTTATCATATCCGTGCAGCAAAACGCAATGCTCCAAATCGCACCACATGACGGTTCTGCCGTCTTCGGTCGTCCAGCCCTCTTCCTCATATACATCATATAGACCAATTGTAATCCACATCACAACGGGATAACCGCTTGCAATGTAACGGCAAATGGTTTCTTCGCTGCTGCCCGTCAAGTCCAGACCTTGCTTCTCGCTATCCTGTGTCTTTAAATGAGCATCCGCCGCCTTGACCAGAACCGGAGCATAACAGCCGAATCCATCGCTCGCCTGCGGCAAGCCAATGTAGGCATCATCCAATGTGTTCTTGGCAGTGTCATAGCTGCATGGCAGAAAATCTTCCGCCATAGTGGTTTTATCTACATCGAATCCCAGATATTGCAGCAGAGCCGTCAGCGAAGTGACTTCGCAGCCGGTCGGCAACTCCGGACGCTGGTAAATGGCATCGACATCTAAAACGTGTTCTGCTGGTACTTCTTCGACCAAATCCGGCTTGCGTTCTGTGGTGGTGGTTGTTTGGATGGTCTGCTGGGTCATGGTCACAGTTGTTTCCGCTAAAATGGAAAGTTCTTCGGATTCGTCCTGACTAATTTTCACGGCAACAGATTCCGGCGAGGCTGTGCAGGCACAAAATAAAATCGTTGCTGCCAGTCCGCTGAGCATCAAACCAATGGTATGCTTCATAAAAAACGTCAACCTCCAAAATGGCGGAAAAAAGAACCCGCCCAAAATCAAATAAAAATGGCTGCTCTCGCTCGCAGCTATTCGACAAAATTCATTATACACGGATTACAGCTGTTTTACAAGTCCTTGTGCAGAATGTTCAGAAAATTTCAGATGGATTCTCACAAAAACCGCCCTGTGTGCCGATTTGCATCACAGGGCGGTTGTTTCTTTGTTACAATTGTTTCAAAAAGAATCAGTCTTTCCGCAGCAGGAACTTCGTCAGTCCTACTACATCCAGAATGTCACAGGTTTCATCCTGATTCCAGTCCCAAACGGTGTTGTAAGTTGCATCCTCTGCATTTTCAGCCAAAAGATACCGCTTTAACAGCATTGCATCGACAACATTGATCACGCCATCGCCGTTGACATCGCCAATCACAACTTCTGTTGTTCCGGTGGTTGTGGTAGTGGTTTCAGAACCAGTGTCTGTTGTTGCAGTTGTGGTGGTCGGGGTATCTCCGCCATTCTTATAGTTCTTCCAATCCGGCAATTCGCTCAAGGTGATGCAATAATCACTCTGATACATTTCTTTCAGTGTTTCCGGGTCATTCTTGTCTGTGCCAGACAGGAAGTTATCCGAACCGTTGTCATACCAGATGCAGAAATACAGCCAGTTTGCCTTTTCAATCTCGATATTTTCCAGACTCGGAACGGTGTCGTTTTCCGGCATGGAAACCAGCTTTTTGCCGTTGGTCAGGTTTACGAGTGTATAGAACGTGCTGGAGATGGCATCTTCATTCGGGCCACTGGTCTTTCCATCGTGGCGGTTATAAACGCAGTTGTACTTGTCATAGCCGACAATATCCACGCAGTCATCGCCCGGATACCACTGCGGAGAAGTCGAGTAATCATAGCTGTTGTATTCCCAAATCAGGTTATGAATGCCATATTCTTCCGTCAGGGTCGTATACAGCTGCTTCCAGAGTTTCTTGTAAACTTCTGCACCGCTCTTGCCCCACCAGAACCAAGAACCAGAACCGTTGGTATTGGTGTTGCCCTCTGCTTCGTGATACGGACGGAAAATAATCGGCACGCCTGCATCCTGTACCTTTTTCAGTTCTTCTGCCAAGGTCTTGATGGTCAGCATGACATATTCATATTCCTTTGTACCCTCTACAATTGCCTTGGAGGTATCGAAATCGGTTTCATCCGGCTTGTAGGTGCATCCCTTCCAGTCGACTGCATCGCCCAATTCGTAATTTGCGAAATCCTTCGGAACATTGATGTGCCAGCAAACCGTCGGAATGCCGTTCCGTTCCGTTCCCCATTCAATGATTCGTTCAGTTGTCTGGTCATCCCAGCCATAGAGCGGGTTATAGTTCATATAGTCAAAGCCACGGATTGCCGGATAGTCACCGAAATTCTTCTTGATGTATTCAAATTCGGTTTCATATCCCTGCAAATCTGCACCGCTATAGCCGTTCGGGCTGCTTTCGGTATGACCGCCGCCATAGATTTCCTGCTGTCCGGAGAGCATGTGCTTTCCGTAAACATCACAGAGATAATTCATCAAGCCCTGTGTTTCGGAAGTTGCCTTCGAATCGCTCAGAGTCGGGGAAACGCTCAATTCCGGTAGGTCTGCCTTCTTTACCGTAATCGTATCATAAGCACCATAACCATATCTCGGTAGAATCTGAATCTTATTCGTCCCTTTTTTCAGGCGGTGAATGCCAAAGCTGAAATCTGTCCAGCTATCAGAATACGGCATTTTCATCATGAATTCCGAACCATTGATGGAGATGGTCTGTTCCCGTCCGTCTTTGTCCAAAATCTGTGCAGAACGGGTGGTGAATTCATACATTCCCTCTTCTGGTGCTTCCACCTCAAAGGTCAATGTTTCACCGGTCAGGTAGCAGAAACCGCTGCCGGAATACCCCGGAAATTGCTGCCCATAAATATCCGTCCAAGTGGTTGCACCGTCCAAATCTTCGCATTCTGCCTGAAAAATGATGTCCTCATCGGCTGCATCTGCTAAGCTGCCAAACGGCAGAGAAGCTGCCATACCAACAGTCAGAACGCCACTGACTGCCAGTGCGATTCCTTTTCTTGCCCATGTATGCATCTTGTGTTCCTCCCATCTAAATATCCATGCCTGTTTTCTTGAACAAGCGTTCCCATAAAACTTACCACCATGATAACATATTTTTGCTGTAAAAGCAAGTTTTACATTCCGTTTTCCACAAAATGCACAGCTTTTCCCCTGCTTTTTTAGTGAACATGCAGAATTTTTACGTCAACGTCATCTGCCCGACATCCGGCAAATCCTTTGCCAGTGCTCCGAGTGCCGGCAAGGTTTTCGCCTGATACCGCTTTCGTTCTTCTGCCTGCTCCGCAGTCAGCAATTCCGCAGAGAGAACCACTTGCTTGCCCTTGAGCGTCATCACCTGAACGCCCTGCGTATTACGGGCAGTTTTCGGCAGCAGTTCTTCCGTCTGGAACAGCAATGCCCGATTGCCGCTCGAACGCAACAATACATTCTGTTCTTCTGGAAGCGGCAACGCTGTCACAAGCGGTGACTTGTCACTGTATGCATTCGCCAGCTTTTTCCGGTTGGTTTTGGTTGCATAGGATTGCAGCGGTACTTTCGCCACTTTCCCGTTCTCATAGACGAACAGCAGCATGCCGCTGTAGTCATTTGTGAGAATCACAGAAACGACAAATTCCCCTTCGTCAAAGCCCAGCTTCGCCGGAATATAGTCGCCCAACAGGCTGGCTTTGCTGTCCTCGAACGCACTCGCTTTCGTCTTATAAACCTGCTGCTGATTCGTGAAAAACAGCAGTTCTATCCGGTTGGTGGTTTCCCAGTGAGCAATGATGCGGTCATCCTCTTTCAGTTTCTGTTCTGCATTCATTCGCAGCGATGCCGGAGAAATCTTCTTGAAATATCCGCTCTCAGACAGAAACAAATGTACCGGATAATCCGGAATGTCCATAGTCGGGTCAGATTCTGCCTGCAAATCCACCTCGCAGAACTGGGTTTTTCTCGGCTGTCCGTATTTCTTTGCAGTTTCTTTCAGTTCCTTGGCAATCACTGCCCGAATCTTCTTCGGGCTTTCGAGGGTCTGCTGCAAGCTGTCAATATCCGTCCGCAGCTGCTCCATTTCCTGTGTCCGGCGGAGAATATACTCCCGATTCAAATGCCGCAGCTTGATTTCTGCCACATATTCCGCCTGAATTTCATCCATCGAAAAGCCCTGCATGAGGTTCGGAACAACTTCGGATTCTTCTTTTGTTTCCCGAACAATACGGATTGCCTCGTCAATATCCAGCAGAATCCGTTCTAAACCCTCCAAAAGATGCAGCTTTTCCCGTTTCCGCTGCAGGTCATAGACGATTCGCCGCCGAACGCATTCTTCTCGGAACGTAATCCATTCGGTCAGGATTTCTTTCACGCCCATAACACGAGGCTGCCCGTGAATCAGAATGTTGAAGTTGCAGGAATAGCTATCTTGTAATGGTGTCATGCGAAATAGTTTCTGCATAACTTTTTCTGGGTCTGCCCCTCGCTTCAAGTCAATGGCAATCTTCAGACCAGAAAGGTCGGTTTCATCCCGCACATAGGAGATTTCCCGCAGTTTTCCCTGTTTAATGCCGTCTACGATTTTATCCATAATGGCTTCAATCGTGGTGCTGTACGGGATTTCTGTGACTTCAATACAGCCGCCGGCTTTATCATAGTTCCACTTTGCCCGTACCTTGACGCTGCCCCGTCCGGTTTCACAGATTTTCCGGAACTCGTCTGCATCTTTCAGCAGGAATCCGCCACCCGGAAAGTCTGGACCCAGCAGCGTTTCGGTGACATCTGCTTCTGGATTTTTCAGCAGGGCAATGGTCGTATCACAGACTTCTGTCAGATTAAACGGACAGACATTGCTTGCCATCGAAACCGCTATGCCCACGTTGGCATTCACCAGAACCGATGGGAATGTCGTCGGGAACAGGGTCGGCTCCATCATAGTATTGTCATAGTTCGGGACAAAATCCACGGTATTCTTGTCAATATCCCGAAATAGCTCATTGCAAATCGGCTCTAACTTGACTTCCGTGTATCGGCTGGCAGCGTATGCCATATCTCTGGAATACGCCTTGCCGAAGTTACCCTTGGAATCCACATAGGGATACAACAGCGATTCATTGCCCCGTGCCAGCCGCACCATGGTGTCATAAATCGCACTATCGCCGTGCGGATTCAGCCGCATGGTCTGCCCGACCACGTTTGCGGATTTGGTACGTCCGCCGTTCAGCAAGCCCATTTTATACATCGTATACAACAGCTTCCGGTGAGAGGGTTTAAATCCGTCAATCTCCGGCAAAGCACGGCTGATGATGACGCTCATTGCATAGGGCATATAGTTTTTTTCGAGGGTATCGGTAATCCGTTCTTCTTCTACAATTCCAGCCTTTTCGATATAGGCGTTGGGAATTGGTTTGATTTTTGGGGTGGTTGTTCTTTTCTTTGCCAAATCGGACGCTCCTTTTTTGTTCTTCCAGTTCCGACGAACGGTTTATTCTGCCTGTTTCAGCTTGACAGCTGCCCAGCCTTCTTTTTCCCGACAGTCGGTTACCACAAAGCCCTGTGCTTCCATTGCTGCAATGACTTCGTCTTTTCGTTCTACGATAATGCCGGAAATAATCAGTGTACCTGTCTTTTTCAGGAACTGCGGGAACAGCGGTGCCATCGCTTTCAAGACATCTGCAACAATGTTAGCAGTAATCAGGTCATAGCCGCTGCCGATTTCTGCCCGCAACGCTTCATCTGAAAGTACGTTTCCGCAACGTACTGTATAGCTTCCTTCCGGCAGGTGGTTTTCCGCTGCATTTTTCTTTGCAATGCGAACAGCGTTTTCTTCGATGTCCACAGCAAATACTTCCTTTGCACCGAGCAGCATTCCGCCGATGAACAGAATGCCACTGCCGCAACCCATATCCAGCATTTTACTGCCAGCTGCTTCCGATTCCATCAGTTCCAGACACAGGCGGGTTGTATGGTGCTGTCCCGTTCCAAAGCTGCTTTCCGGGTCGATTTCCAGCACGGTTCTGCCTGCCTCTGGTTCGTCATGCTCCCAGCTTGGACGGATATACAGCTTTTCGCCGACCGGAAACGGCTTGAAATACTGTTTCCAGTTGTTCGCCCAGTCTTCTTCCTTGACGCCCGTCAGAACGGCTTCCAGTCTGCCAAATTTGCCTTCGGTATCGGCTGCCTTTTTCCGCTTTAACAGTTCCTGCACCATTTGCAGCGTTTCTGCACCCTGTGCATCTTCCGGCAGATAGATGGTCACGCAGCTTTCACAGTGCGACAACCCCATTAAATCTTCGTCAATGTAATCCCACTTGCCATCTTTATTCTGCAAAAATTCGTTGAAATCTTCGGCATCCTGAATGGAAAAGCCCCGAATGCCCAAATCCATCAAATCACTGCACAGCAAATCAATGCCGTCTGTGGTGGTATAAA
>ERZ773188.3099-NODE-3099-length-14620-cov-2.736835_pt1 | contig 14620 bp, 9 predicted proteins | sample MGYA00581011_ERZ773188 | MGnify/ENA primary metagenome ERZ773188 (study PRJEB29015, sample SAMEA2737798) | human gut metagenome | biome: human gut; feature: human-associated habitat; material: faeces | place: China | collected 2012 ...
TATCTTGCTAAGCAAGAATTTCAGAAGTCGTGAGTCTGTGGTTGATTTTGTAAATTTTCTGTTTCACTATCTTATGACACAGCACACAGGTCAGGTGGATTATGATAGAAATGAAGAACTTCGATACGGTGAACTTTATGATGAAAATAACAAGCCTACAGAAATAATGCTCATACCTTTTGATAAGGACTACAAAAAGACAAATGGCTATTCTGTGGAGAACAAAGTAATAGCACAAAAGATAAAGCATATGCTTGAAAACGGTGAGGAAGTCAAAGATCATGGCTCTCTAAGACCATGCCGTGCAGGAGATTTTTGTATACTTGTTCAAAAGAATGATGAAATTACCCTTATGGCAAAAGCTCTTGAAGAAGTAGGTCTGAAAGCATATTCTGAGGATACAAACGGATACATGAAGTCAAGAGAGATAACACTTGTGCTGAATATGCTCAGGGTAATTGATAATCCTATGAACGATATTGCAATGACAGCTATCATGATGTCGCCTATCATGGGATTTACGCCTGATGAAATGGCGGCAGTAACAGAAAAGTCAAAGAAGCCTAACAGCAAACTGAAAGACCATATCTATCAGGTGGTAGCGGCGACAGCTTCTGCTGAGGACAGCCACGAAAAGGAAGCTACTCATATAAGCTTTAATAATAAAACATTGCAGGATAAGTGCATAGAGCTTAATAAGCTTATTAATTCCCTGCGTTATCTTTCAATGAGCATGGGTCTTGAACGGCTCATAAGAAAAATATACGATATGACCGACCTTATGGGGATCGTTTCGCTGTATCTTGATTCTGATAAAAAGCGAGCAAACCTTCGTCTGCTTCTTGAATATGCTTCGTCCTATGAGCAAAATAGTCAGGAGGGCGTAACTGGTTTTCTAAGATATATCGACTCTGTGTCCTCAAATGAAAAAGCCTTTAAGCAGGCAATGACGGTAACAGAGGGCTCAGATTCCGTTTACATAAAGACCTACCATGCTTCAAAAGGTCTTGAATATCCATTTGTATTTTTATGTCAGCTTGACATACCGCTTATAAAGAAAGACAAAGGTTACTGTTCACATAACAAGCTGGGCTTTGCTTTCAGTTTTATGGATAACAGCAAACTTATGAGAAAAACTTCACTTTACTATGATAAGCTTTCAAAGGAATCAAAAGCAGAGGAAAAAAGTGAAAAACTCCGCCTGCTTTATGTTGGATGTACAAGAGCAAAAGAAAGACTTTTTGTAAGCTATGCACCGATTATTTACAGCAATACCACATATGAGAAGGTTATTGAACGTAAGGTGGGAATAGTTGACAGGCTTAGAAACATATACTCAAAGCTGGGAGATTCTCTTGAAAATGTTGTGGCGGACGCTGAAACGATGCTTGATTGGATAACAATCACGCTTGCACTTCACTCCACGGGTGATCAACTCACATCTTGGCTTGGCACTGATAATATAGCTGTCAGCGGGGACGAATACCCTGAGCCTGAGATAATATATAATGAATACGGCATTGAAAATACAGAGCAGACACAGGAAGAAGATACAACTATTAGCGAAATAGAAGCGGACAAAACAATGCTTAGAAATCTTCTTGACAAATTTGCGTTTGAGTATGACTGGTCAGGAGTATCAACACCAGCAAAGCTTACTGTTACGGAGATAACTGCGGCTGAAAAAGAGAAGCAGACAGAGAAAACCGAACCTGAGTTTTATCCTAGTCTTCCACGGCTTGATGATGAGTTTGATAAACTATCAGCAGCGGAAAAGGGAACTTTTACCCACAAATTTATGGAGTTATCGGACTATGATAAGGCACATGAAAGCGTAAAAAAAGAGCTTGAACGTCTTGTGAATCAGGGATATTTCAGCCAGAAAGAAGCTGACGGAGTTTATGTTGAAGCACTTGAAGCATTCTTTAGATCTGATTTTTATGAACGTGTGAAAAATTCCGATAATGTGATGCGTGAAAAGAAGTTTCTTGTTTCAATGAGCGATCTTGACTTAAGTGAAAATCTTCCTGAATATAATGGTAACAGCGGTATGCTTCAAGGTATCGCCGATTGTATCTTCCACGAGCCTGACGGATATGTTATCGTTGATTATAAAACTGACAGATTTAAGGATGTGTCACAGCTCATGGGCTATAAAACACAGCTTGCACTGTATAAAGCATCGTTTGAGATGATACTCGGAGAGAAAATAAAAAGTTGTTATATTTATTCATTTTGGCTGCGGAAAGGGGTTGAAATCAAGCTCTGAATGTGATATAATGACATATAGAGAGCTTGATATTATTTTTTTGAAATAATTTGAGAAAAGGTATTGACAAGTGGGTAAAAGTGTAGTATAATATCATGGTAAACAAAGCAGAACAATGTCCGTTCTCACCTTAAGCGCAGATCTCTGTAGTAAAAAGGTCAACATGAATTTGCATATCAATGTGATTTTATGCGGGTACGGATCAGTTCTGTGCCCGTTTTATTTTTTTTTTGGAGGTGCTGCGTCATTAGCAACAGGGAACATCAGATCAACGAAGAGATCCGTGATAAAGAACTCAGGGTCATAGACGTTGACGGAAATCAGCTTGGTATTTTAAGTGCTGACGAGGCTCTTAAAATTGCATTTGAGAAAGATCTTGATCTTGTAAAGATCGCTCCTCAGGCAACTCCGCCTGTATGCCGTATCATGGATTATGGCAAGTTCTGTTTTGAACAGACAAAGCGTGCGAAGGAAGCAAAGAAAAATCAGAAAGTTATTGAGATCAAGGAAGTTAGAATGTCATCTACGATCGACACTCATGATTTTAATGTAAAGGTCAATCAGGCTGTTAAATTCCTTAACGGAGGAGATAAGATAAAAGTTTCTGTAAGGTTCAAGAAAAGAACTTTGGCTCATCCGCAGTTCGGTGAAGAACTTCTTGCAAAATTCAAAGACGCTATCTCTGAAGCCGGCGTTGTTGACAAGCCATCAAAAATGGAGGGACGCAGTCTTGTTATGTTCGTTTCTCCGAAAGTAAACAAGTAAAATAATAAGGAGGATAAATACAATGCCAAAGATCAAAACACATTCTGGTGCTAAGAAGCGTTTCAGTGTTACCGGTAGCGGTAAGGTTAAGTTCCAGCACACAAACAAAAGACACAGACTTACTCAGAAGGATCACAAGCGTAAGAGAATCCTGCGTGGTGCAGCTTATGCAGATGATACCAACATCAAGAACGTAAAGGCTCTTATCCCTTACAAATAAACGAGTTGTAGGGAAAACAAATTTTAAAAATTTCAGGAGGTAATAACTATGGCTCGTGTAAAGGGAGCAATGATGACTCGTAAGAGAAGAAATAAGACTCTGAAGCTTGCTAAGGGATACTTTGGTGCCAAGAGCAAGCACTTCAAAATGGCTAAACAGGCTGTAATGAAGTCAGGTCAGTATGCATACATTGGAAGAAAGCAGAAGAAGAGAGATTTCAGAAAGCTTTGGATCACAAGAATTTCAGCAGCTGCTAAAATGAACGGTATGAATTATTCAACATTCATGAACGGCGTAAACAAGGCTGGTATCAATCTTAACAGAAAGATGCTCTCCGAAATAGCTATCAGCGATCCTGCTGGTTTCACAGCGATCGCAGAAAAGGCGAAGGCTGCTCTTTAATAGTCAAAAACACGCACGTTCTTGTAACCTGCGTGTTTTGTTGTATATTAAGGCAACACCATATATGACGCATTTGGCAACTAAATGATTAAATTTTCAGAATAAGAGGTGACGCAGTTTGCATATTAATAGTAAAGATAACCCTAGAGTGAAGCTTTTCAGAAAGCTTCTGTCATCAAAAAAAGCTAGGGAAGAACATGGATTGTTTGCTGTTGAAGGTGCAAGAAACTGCGTTGACACCGCTTATGAAGCTGTGTGCGGAAGAATAAAAGTCCATTCTGTTTTCTATACTCAAACGGCCTTGACTAAGTATAAAAATACACTTAAAACTGATAGCCTTTTCTCGTGCACAAGACCCGAAGATGTTTTTGAAATATCTGATGAGCTTGCGAAAAAGATGACAGATGAGGGAAACTCTCAGGGCATTTATATAATCGTTTTTAAGGCCGATTTGCCTTTTGTGGCTGAGTATATTGACAAAAACGGGAAGTATCTCGTGCTTGATAATTTACAGGACCCAGGTAATTTGGGTACGCTTCTAAGAACTGCCGATGCCGTAGGCGTTAGTGGAGTAGTTATGACAGATAATTGCGTTGATCTGTATAACCCAAAGGTGGTTCGTTCCGCTATGGGAAGCATTACAAGACTTGATCTTTTTGTAGTGGATAATTTTCTGAACGTCGCAACGCTTTTTGATGAGCTTGGCATCGTTACAAATGCTGCAGTTGTCAGAAACGGTGAAAATATCACAGAATTTGATTTTGATAGACCGTGTGCTGTTGTAATAGGAAACGAGGGCAAAGGTTTGCCTAAAGAACATTCAGACATTTGTAAAAATCGTGTGACTATTTCTATGCACGGCAACATAGAATCACTTAATGCTGCTTGCGCAGGCACAATCATTTTGTGGGAAATGTTTCGAGGTGGCAGTCATGGATAAAGAAAGACTTTTATTGTGGATAAGAGCGGTTCTGATTTTCACTCCATCGAGTAAACGTATATGGGAAATTTCTGCAAATTATGATGATATAGTTGAGTTCATGACTGCACTCGATGATCATATGGTCAGCGGACTTAATGATAAAGAACTGCAGAGGATAGGAAAATATAGTCTTAAAGATGCAGAAATCATAAAAAAACGCTGTGAAGAGCTTGGCATAAATATTTATTGTTACGAAAGTGAGGGCTATCCTGACAGACTTAAACGGATCGCAAATCCACCTGCTGTTCTGTATACTTATGGTAACCTTGACTTTTTAAACGATAAATGCGTTATTTCAGTAGTAGGCTCCCGTGAGCCGTCTGAATATTCTGTAAAGATAACGAAGCATATTTGCGCAGATCTTATAAGAAGAAACTGTCTGCTTGCTTCGGGGTTTGCAGGCGGTATAGATCAGATTGCTAACAGGGTAGCTATTGAAAATAATAGTAGACCTATAGCTGTGTGTGGCACAGCTCTTGATTGTGATTACCCAAAGGGAAGTAACGAGCTAAAAAAACAGATCGCTGAGAATGGAGTAGTAATATCAGAGTATTTTCCGGGTTATAAACCATTTGGAAATGCTTTTGTGAATCGCAATAGGATTCTTACAGGACTTTCAAATGCAGTGCTTTTTACTGAGTGTAGCAAGGAAAGTCATGGTCTTGATAATGTCAATCACGCCATATCTCAAGGAAAACAGGTATTTGTAGTACCGCCACATGATATCTATGACAGTCGATATTTCGGACAACGTGATCTCATAAGAAATGAGTGTCAACCTGTGTTCGGCGCAGAGGATATAGTGTATTCGCTTGGCAATGAAAGGTGTCAATCTCTTAGACTTGTGGAAAGCCTGGGAGAGTTCACGCTTCCTGCTGAGGATTCTGCTATACTTAACAATGGCGAGCCTAAGACAGTGAGACACAGAAAAAGCAAAAGAAAAGTGCCTGACAGCAAGTCTGTTTCTGAAACAGAAGTGGTAAAGCCAACACCTGAGCCTGATCTTTCAGGGCTTGATGACACACAAAAGAGCATTTGCAAACTGTTAAAAAGCGGAAATATGCTTGTGGACGAGATAGCCGCAAAGCTTGGTATGGATATCTCTGATGTGCTTGCACAGCTAACGGAGCTTGAACTTTATGGCACTGTTAAGTCATATCCGGGCAAAATGTTTGGATTTTAATATATATTAAGAATGGAGAATAGATTTGTCTAATTTGATCATAGTTGAGTCACCAACGAAGATAAAAACAATTAAGCGTTATCTTAGCGATGATTATGAAGTCGTGGCTTCAAAGGGTCATGTCCGTGACCTGCCAAAATCAAAGCTGGGCGTCGATATAGATAATAATTTTGAACCTAAATATGTCAATATAAAAGACAAAGAGGGCGTTATAAAAGATATAAAAAAGCTTGCAAAGAAAAGCGACCATGTTTATCTTGCAGGAGACCCTGACCGAGAGGGAGAAGCCATTTCATGGCATCTTGCATTGCTTTTGGGTCTTGACCTGAATGATAAAAACCGAGTAACTTTCAACGAGCTTACTGAAACTGGTATCAAAGCTGGAATGAGTCACCCACGTTCTATTGATATAAACCTTGTTAATGCACAGCAGGCAAGACGTATCCTTGACAGACTTGTGGGCTATAAGCTTTCACCTTTTCTTTGGAGAAAGATAAGAAAAGGACTTTCAGCGGGCAGAGTTCAGTCTGTCGCAGTTAAAATGATATGCGACAGAGAAAACGAGATAAGGGCATTTGTATCTCAGGAATATTGGTCCATTGACGGAAAATTTTCCGCAAATGGCGAAAGAAAGACCTTTGCCGCAAAGCTTAATACAGTTGACGGAGAAAAGCCAGAGTTGAAAAATAAAGAGCAGGCTGACGAGATACTGAAAAGACTTGAGGGTGCCGAGTTTGTTATCGACAAGGTAAAAAAGAGCGTTCACAGAAAATCTCCTGCCGCACCATTCACTTTACAGCAGGAAGCGTCAAGACGTCTCAGCTTTCAGGCGAGAAGAACGATGAAAACCGCTCAGGAGCTTTATGAGGGTGTTGAGATAAACGATATGGGTCAGACAGGTCTTATCACCTATATGCGTACCGACAGCCTTAGAATTTCTGATGAAGCAAGAGCAGCGGCATATGATTTTATCAGAAAAAAATATGGCGATAAGTATATCCCTGATACACCGAAAAAATATAAAACTAAGGGCAACGCTCAGGACGCTCACGAAGCCATCCGACCAACACACCCAGAGGTAACACCTGATATGGTAAAGGCAAGCGGAGTGACGAGTGACCAGTACAAGCTTTATAAGCTGATCTGGGAGCGGTTCCTGGCCTGCCAGATGGCCCAGTGCCTGCAAAGCACCACCCAAGCGGATATCACCGGGACTGTTTCTGTTGATATCTCTGCAAACGGTTGTAACTTCAAGGCAACAGGCTATTCTGTAAAGTTCGACGGATTTACTGTTCTTTATGAAGAGGCTAAAGACGACGAGGGCGAAAAGAAAAACGTGCTTCCTCCAATAAAATCCGGTGACTCAATAAAGGTGCGTAACCTTGAGGGAAATCAGCATTTCACTCAGCCACCTGCAAGATACACAGAAGCGACCCTCGTAAAGGCGTTTGAGGAAACAGGCATCGGCAGACCTTCGACTTATGTTCCAACTATTACAACCATAATAAACAGAAATTATGTTGAGCGTGACGGAAAACAGCTTAAGCCGACTTCGCTTGGCGAAGTAACAAACCAGCTTATGAGCGAGCATTTTGATAAAATAGTTGATGTTAAGTTTACTGCAAACATGGAGAAATCTCTTGACGAAGTGGAAAATGGCAAGAAAAGTTGGGTAAAAACTTTGCAGGACTTTTATAGTGACTTTGACGAGGAATTGACTGAAGCTGAGGAAGCCATGGACGGGAAGCGTATCAAAGTGCCTGACGAAGAAACAGATCAGGTGTGCGAGCTTTGCGGCAAACCTATGGTAATAAAGATAGGCAGATATGGCAAATTTATGGCTTGCTCAGGTTTTCCTGAGTGCAAGAATACCAAGAAAATAGTTCAGGAAACAGGCGGAATTTGCCCTTACTGCGGAAAGAAAGTGCTTCTCAAAAAGTCTAAAAAGGGCAAGAAATATTACGGCTGTGAGGACAATCCTGAGTGTAAGTTCATGACATGGGACGTTCCTACCGAAGAGAAATGCCCTAAGTGTGGCAGTACGCTTTTCCAGAAAGGCGGAAAGAACGGAATACTCATTTGCCACAAGCCTGATTGCGGATATGAAAGGAATTTATCTAATGGCGGTTAAGGTAATAGGTGCAGGACTTGCAGGCTGTGAAGCTGCGTGGCAGTTAGCCCAAGCAGGAATAGACGTTGAGCTTTATGAAATGAAGCCGAAAAAGTTTACGCCTGCCCATAAATATAAGGGCTTTGCAGAGCTTGCTCAAATTCATTGAAAGCGGACAGAATAGATTCAGCCGCAGGTATGCTAAAAGAGGAAATGCGCAGGCTTGGCTCTGTCACAATGGAATGTGCAGCTGAAACTAAGGTATCAGCAGGCGGAGCACTTGCTGTTGACAGGGAAAAGTTTTCCGATATGGTCACGGCAAAGATAATGGAAAATCCTCACATCACTGTTATCGAGGAAGAAGTCACAGATATACCTGATGGCGATGTTATAATCGCAACAGGTCCTCTTACAAGCGATGGGCTTGCAGAGAGTATCGGCAAAATATGCGGTGATTATCTGTATTTTCATGATGCCGCCGCACCTATCGTCACATATGAAAGTCTTGATAAGGATAAGGTGTTTTTTGCTTCGAGATACGGCAAGGGAGAAGCTGATTATATCAACTGCCCTATGAATAAGGAAGAATATCTCAGGTTCTATAATGAACTTATCAATGCGGAATCCGCTCCGCTCCATGATTTTGATAAGGAGCATTTTTCTAAGGACGGCTTCAAAGTTTATGAGGGCTGTATGCCGGTTGAGGTCCTTGCCAAAAGAGGAGAGGACACAATGCGTTTCGGTCCGCTGAAACCTGTGGGTTTGACAGACCCACGAACAGGCAATAGACCTTATGCCGTCGTTCAGCTTCGTGCAGAGAACGCAGAGGGAAGTCTGTATAACCTTGTGGGCTTTCAGACAAACCTTAAATTTGGTGAGCAGAAAAGAGTATTTTCTCTTATCACAGGACTTGAAAATGCAGAATTTATACGCTATGGAGTTATGCATAGAAACACTTTCATCAATTCGCCTAAGCTCTTAAATCCGCAGTTTAATATGCGAGATAGAGATAACCTCTATTTTGCAGGTCAAATGACAGGCGTTGAGGGATATATCGAATCGGCGGCAAGCGGAATTTTTGCAGGGTTAAGCATGGCAAGACGTTTGCAGGGCAAGCCTGCGGTTACCTTGCCTGATACCACAATGCTGGGTGCGCTTTCAAAGTATATAAGCGATCCTACTGTGGAGAAATTCCAGCCTATGGGATGTAATATGGGTATCCTGCCTGAGCTGCCTGAACGTATAAGAGATAAGAAACTGAAATATAAGATGATAGCTGAAAGGGGTCTTGCAGACCTTGACAAGGCTATTGAGGAATTTTAAGGAGAATGTTATGAACATAGTAATTGACGCTTTCGGCGGAGATAACGCACCTCTCGAAGTCATAAAAGGTTCAATTGACGCACAGAAAGATTTCGGTGTTGACGTTACTCTTGTGGGTGATGAAGAAAAAATAAAAAAATGTGCACAGGAAAACGGACTTGATATCACAGCTTTACATATCAAGCACGCTGATACTGTTATCGAGATATGTGAAGAGCCTACAGAAGTAATCAAGAGCAAGAAGGATTGTTCAATGGCTGTGGGCATGAAAATGCTTGCAGACGGCGAGGGCGACGCTTTCGTTTCAGCTGGCTCAACAGGCGCACTTGTAGTTGGAGCAACGTTTATCGTAAAGAGAATAAAGGGCATCAAAAGACCAGCTCTTGCAACAATACTTCCTACGGCAACGACGCCTACGATGCTTCTTGACAGCGGTGCAAACGCAGACTGCCGCCCTGAAATGCTTACTCAGTTTGGAATAATGGGTTCGGCTTATATGAACAAGATACTTGGTGTTGAGTCACCAAGAGTAGGTCTTGCAAATATTGGTGCAGAGGAGTCAAAGGGCAGAGAGCTGGAGCTTGAAACTTACAAGCAGTTGAAAAACGCACCTGTGAACTTTGTTGGAAATATCGAAGCAAGACAGCTTCCTATGGGCGATTGTGACGTATGCGTGGCTGACGGCTTCTGCGGAAACCTTATGCTCAAGCTTTACGAGGGCATGGCAAAATTCTTCTCAGGGGAGCTTAAAACGCTTCTGACTAAGGATACAAAGTCAAAGATCGCTGCTCTTATGGTAATGAAGAACGTTAAAGAATTCAAGAAAAAGGTAGACTACTCTGAGTATGGCGGAGCGCCTCTACTTGGTACTGCAAAGCCTGTTATCAAGGCACATGGCTCATCAAATGCAAGAGCATTCTATAACGCTATCAGACAAGCAAAACAATTTACTGAAACTAATGTGATAGACGAGATCACAACTGCTATCGAGCAGTTGAAAAGCAAACAGGAGATGTTATAATGGACGAGCAAAAGGCTCTTAAAGAGTTTCAGGAAAGAATAGGTTATCAATTCAAAGACGAAAAGCTCCTTTACGAAGCTCTTTCCCATTCATCATTTGCAAATGAAAACAAGAAGGCAAGAAACAGCAATGAAAGGCTTGAATTTCTTGGAGATTCAGTGCTTTCTATAGTTGTGTCAGATCACATTTTCGAGCATTACAAGCATATGCCTGAGGGCGAGCTGACAAAAATGAGAGCTTCACTTGTGTGCGAAAAAGCACTGTTTGAGTTCTCAAAGAAAATAGAACTTGGCAAGTATATCTTTCTCGGAAAAGGCGAGGAGATAACAGGTGGCAGAGAAAGACCGTCAATTATTTCAGACGCTTTTGAAGCAGTTATCGCTGCAATTTATCTTGACGGCGGCATTGAGCCTGTTTCAAAATATATACTTTCATTCATACCTGAAAATATCACGCCTGATGGAGTTGTTTTCCATGATTACAAGACTATTCTTCAGGAGATAATCCAGAAAAATCCTGAGGAGAGAATAGAATATCACCTTAAAGGCGAGTCAGGTCCTGACCATAATAAGAAATTTACTGTTCAGGTACTTTTGAATACGAATGTTATCGGCGAGGGTACAGGCAGATCGAAAAAGACCGCTGAACAGTTGGCGGCTAAAGAAGCATTGGAACTAATGGGCTATGGGGCACAGTAATATATCTGTCTTCGTGCCGCATATAGGCTGTCCGCATATGTGTGCGTTCTGCAATCAGCGCACCATAACTGGTACAGAGAAGATACCGCACGCTGATGATGTTAAGCGTATCTGCACACAGGCAATGAACGAAGTCAAGGACGTTTCACAGACGGAGATAGCCTTTTTCGGAGGTAGCTTTACAGCAGTGCCGAGAGAATATATGCTCGAACTTCTTGGTGCAGCACAGGAGTTTATAGGCAACGACAAATTCAAGGGTATCAGGATATCCACCAGACCTGACTATATCAGCACTGAGATACTTGACATTCTCAGAGATAATCATGTTACGGCTATCGAGCTTGGCGCACAGTCTATGTCAGATGTTGTTCTTAAAGCCAACGAGCGTGGACATACTGTTCAGGACGTCGAAAACGCTGCAAAGCTTATAAAAAGCTATGGTTGCTTTGACCTTGGTCTGCAAATGATGATAGGACTTTATAAAAGCAACCGTGAAACTGAGCTGGAAACTTGGTCGAAGATAGCGGCGCTGTCTCCTAAAACAGTACGTATTTATCCCGTTGTTATCCTTAATGGTACAAGGCTCGGAGAGCTTTACAAAAGTGGCGAATATAAGCCTATGGACTTTGACGAGGTAGTGAAAATCTGTTCTTATCTTCTCACAGAAGCCGATAAACTTGGTATAGATGTTATAAAGCTTGGTCTGCACGCAAGCGAGGTCGTGGAGGAGCAAATGTTGGGCGGATTTTATCACCCTGCATTCCGAGAACTTTGCGAAGGCAGAAATTACCGCAGTCTTATAGCAGAAGAGCTTGAAAAGCATGGCAATATAAGCGATATAGCTTCCGTTGTGATATCTGTACCGAAAAGGCAGATAAGCAAGGCAATAGGTCAGAAAAAAGCTAATATAGAATATTTCAAAGATCTTGGTGTCAATATAAAAATTGTAGGTCACGAGGGCAGCGATAAAATAAAGATAAACGAAATCATAATGAGGGGTGGTGAAAAATAATGTATCTTAAATCACTTGAATTGCAGGGCTTTAAGTCTTTTCCAGATAAAATAGAGCTGAAATTCAATAAGGGTATCACCGCAGTTGTCGGTCCTAACGGCTCAGGCAAGAGTAATATCGGTGACGCTATGCGCTGGGTAATGGGCGAGCAATCTTCCAAAGCCCTGAGAGGTGAAAAAATGGCTGGCGTTATTTTTCACGGCACTCAAACTAGACCAAAAGCGCCTTTTGCTCAGGTAACTATCACCATAGACAACGAGGACGGTGCACTTGAATATGACAGCGACACCGTGTCAGTATCACGAAAGCTTTACCGCAATGGCGACAGCTTTTACATGATAAACGGTAAAGAAGTAAATTTAAAGGATATCGTGGAACTGTTTATGGACACCGGTCTTGGCAGGGACGGTTATTCGATAATCGGTCAGGGCAGGATAGCAGATATCGTAAACGGAAAATCCAATGACCGCCGTGAGATATTTGAAGAAGCGGCAGGCATTTCAAAATTCCGTTCAAAGAAAAAAGAAGCCGAAAAAAAGCTTGCGGCGGCTGAGGATAATCTCTCTCGTATCAATGACATCATGGGAGAGATAGAAGGACGAATAGGTCCGCTTAAAGCGCAGGCTGAAAAGGCGGAGAAGTTCAGAGTCCTTGATGAAGAAAAGAGAAAGCTGGAAGTCTCCGTATGGGTGCATAAGCTCAATGAGTATATGAGCCAAATAGCAGGTTATGAGGAGAAACTTTCTGCTGTAAAAAAAGAGTACGAGGTCATCACGCAGGAGCTTGAAAGCATTGAAGATGATATAAATGACAGCTTTGCAAAGAGCGCTGAAAAATCTGAGCTTGCTGACAGCTACAAAAATCAGATACATCAGGTGGATCTTGAAAACTCTCAGGCACTGTCCAAGATCGCAGTATATGAGAATGATATTTCTCACCTTGAAGATAATATTTTGAAGCTTAAAGAGCAGATAAGTGAGTCCAACTCATCAAAATACTATCTTGAGGCTGAGCTGAAAACACGCAGACAGGAGCTTGAAGAACTCGACGAGAAAAAAGCAAAGCAGCAGGAAGCTGTAGATTGTAAGGAAAAAGAGCTTTCTGAGCTTATTGATAAAACTGCATTATCTGACAAGTCGGTAAGTGAAGCTGGAAGCTTTATAAATGAGCTTTACATGAAAAAGTCGGAAGTTTCATTCAGACTTGAAAATGCTAAAAACAACCTTTCGGATATTGATGAGCAGATCGAAAATTCTCTTGAAAGAAAAAAACAGCTTGAAGAACACTCAAAACTTTCTTCAAAGGAATTAAAGGAACTGCGTGAATCAAAAGGCAAAGCTGACGAAAACAAGCAGGAGCTTACAAACCGCATGAGCGGACTTGCAAAGCTTCTTGAAACTAGAAACACGAAGCTTTCAGAATGTCGCAAAAATCTCACAGATACGGAAATACAGCTCCGTGACGTTGAGAACAGGATAAAGACTATAGCTGACCTTGAAAACTCCATGGAGGGCTTTCAGTTCAGCGTAAAGCATATAATGAAAGCCTCACAGCAGGGTAGGATAAGCGGCATTTGCGGTACTGTTTCTCAGCTTATATCTGTTGAAACAAAATACTCTGTAGCCATTGAAACTGCGTTGGGTGGGGCACTTCAGAACATTGTCGTAAATAATGAGGACTCTGCTAAGAGAGGTATCAGGCTTCTGAAAGAGAACAGAGCAGGCCGTGCAACATTTCTGCCTGTTACGTCAGTTCGAGGAAACAGGCTAAATATGCCGCAACTTGAAAATGAGGACGGCTTTGTGGCTCTAGGCTGTGAGCTTGTTAAGTATGACAGCCAGTTTGAGGGCGTAATCAACAGCCTTTTAGGCAGGATATGTATAGCAGAGGATATCGACAGTGCAACCCTTATCGCAAAGAAATACGGCTATAAATTCCGCATCGTTACCCTGGACGGACAAGTGATAAACGCGGGCGGCTCATTCACAGGAGGAAGCGTTTCCAAACAGACAGGTCTGCTTACAAGAAAAAATGAAGCGGAAGCACTTGCTAAAAAGAAAACTGCACTTGAAAACTCCTTTACAGAGCTTAAACAGCAGGTTGAGAAGCTAAATCAAGAGGTTTCAAAATACACCGCTGATACCGAGGGACTAAGGGAAAAGCTTTCACAGGTAAACAGCGATATACTCCGTTTTGAAATGGAAATAAAGCGTGTTTCAGAGTATTATTCTGACTATGAAAACAAGCTTGATGAGATAGAAACATTTATCGAAACGCTGAAAAATAAATACAAGATAGTAAGCGGAGATATCGACAAGGCTCAGACAGAACTTTCAGAAATCGAAGCTGAGATATCAGATAATGAAGCCAAGCTTGCCGACTCTCAAAACGAGCAGGCAGAACTTAAAAATAAGCGTGAACAGCTCAGCGAAGAGCTTTCGCAAATGAAGATAATGGCGGCAGAGTTATCCAAAGACCTTGATGCCTGCAAGCTTTCAATATCACAGCTTGAAGAAACTATCGGCGACAGTGATACTGACAGCGGCAAGTTGAACGATAATATCTCCGAGTGTGAAAAGAAAATAGCCGAGAAGAAAGAGCTTATTTTTCAGACCAAACAGGAACTCAGCGGTGC
>ERZ773188.3104-NODE-3104-length-14609-cov-5.249347_pt1 | contig 14609 bp, 17 predicted proteins | sample MGYA00581011_ERZ773188 | MGnify/ENA primary metagenome ERZ773188 (study PRJEB29015, sample SAMEA2737798) | human gut metagenome | biome: human gut; feature: human-associated habitat; material: faeces | place: China | collected 2012 ...
CTTTTACGTCCCCCGGACGCTTGCCGGAGGGAAGCATGACCACCTGCGCTTGCAGGTCGGGTTGCGGCACCCAGCATCCGCTTCGCTCTCGCTTGCGTCTTGCTGGCCGCGGCCCCAACAACTTCTCCTTGTTTCTGCCACTGGCAGCAGTCGTCGTTGTTGCAGCACCTTAACGCCACCCTTTTGGGGTGGCGTTTTTAGTTAGCATACTTTTTGGCGAATTACAATGGGAATCCTTTCACCCGCAGATGTCCGCTGCCACGGTGTAGGTGACGGTATAGTCCAGTACATTGCCGTTCACGGTGCAGTCCTCTTTGCGGGCGATGTGCTCCGCGTCCGGCCATGCGGCGTACAGCGCCTGCAGGCTCTGCAGCCGGGCCAGCGCGGCGGCCTGCGCTTCGGTGCGGTGCAGCGTTTCCGGCTGCTGCACAGAGCGGCAGGTCTCCTCCACAGAGCAGGGCAGGGCAAGGCCCAGAAGCGGCACCTCCGGCTGAAAGTGCCGGAGGATCACCGCCGCATGTTCCGGCGCAGGCGCGGCGGGCAGGGAGAAGGTGTGCCCGAACGCTGTCACCCGGTATGCGCGGGTGCACGCGCCGGTGTACTGCTGCACCGTCTCTTCCAAGGGCACGGTGCGGGTGTCGCTCCACTCAAACTGCGCAACCACCGTTCCGGCGGCGGGGGCAAAGATCAGGGTGCCGTCCCGCTCGGCGCGGGCCGTGCCAATGAGGCCCTGCCCGGCTTCCACCTGCTGGCCCGGCTGCACCAGCATGGTGCCGCTGGTAAGGTTCGTGCGCAGAACAGTGCCGCCGCATTTTGCCCGGATGCCGTGCAGCGTTCCGGCGGCAATGTCCGGCTTGGGCCTGGCCGCGGCGGCTTCCACCACCAGCCGCCCTTTGGCAAAGTTCAGGCTGGCCCAGGAGAACTCGCCGCTGTGCAAAAGGGCGTACTCCCCGGCGGTGAGTTTTGCCTCGGTCACAGCCGCACCGGGCTGCAGGCCCGCTTCCCGCAGGACGGCGCAGGCCCGCGCAGCCTGTCCGGTGGTGAGGGAAGAGGTGTCCGCATACCAGACGAACTGCTGTGCAAAGAGCAGCAGCGGCACAAACACCGTCAGCCCCACCCAAAGCCCGGCCCGGCGCAGCAGGGGGCGCAGGCAGAAATACAGCCCCAGCTTCCGGCGGATGCGCAGCCGCACCCGGTGCTTGCGGGCCAGCGCGGCAAGGCGCGGGTACTGCCACGCGGCGCACCGCCCGCCAAACCCTCCCGGCAGGGCCGTTACCCCGTAGGGATGCAGCCCGGCCCGGGCGGCAGCGGTAAGCAGGGCTTCGGTGCTGCCATTGCATGCGGTGAACTCCACCGCGGCCCAAAGGCTTACCGGTTCCATGGACACCTCCTAGTCATCCGCAAAGTCCGTGCGCACGAACCGCCCCCGCAGGGTCAGGCGGCTGGCGGTAAGGGTGACGATCTTCAGCCCGTCGCCGTAGATGGTCAACCGGCCATGGGGCATCTGCAGGCATAGCCGGTCGGGGCTGTAGGCCAGAATGCGGCAAAAGTGCTCCACCTCCATGCGGCCCCCGCTCAGGTAGACGGCAGGGGCGTGGTAAAAGCCCTGCGGCGGCTGACGGAACAGCAGGGCCAGCCAGCTTTGCGGCCTAAGCCGCTTTTTGCGCTTGGCACACATCCCATTCCCTCCCATCCCGCAGTTCTGCCCGCGGCGCGCTGCTACATATATATGGATGCGGAGGGCTGAGTTATGAATCGAAGCTGGAATTTCCGGCGGGGCGTGCTGCTGGCGCTGGCAGGGTACACGGCGTTTCTGGTGTTTGCCGCGCCGCAGCGCTGTGCCGATGCCCTGCAGGCGGGGCTGCGGCTGTGCGGCGGGCCGCTGCTGGTATCGCTGTTTCCGTTCCTCATCGTATCGGCGCTGGCGGCAGGCTGCGGGGCCGGGCAGTGGCTGGGCTTTGTGTTCCGGCCTGCGGCGCGGCTCATGGGCATCCGGGCAAAGGGTGCGGGCGGCGTGCTGCTCATTGGGGCCTTGGGGGGCTTTGCACCGGCGGCGGTGGCTGCGTCCGAAGCCGTGCGCACCGGTCAGCTCACCTCCCGGCAGGCCTCGGCGCTGCTGCCCGCCTGTGTGTGCAGCGGGCCGTCCTTTGTCATCCTCACGGTAGGGCAGCAGATGCTGGGCAGCCGCGCGGTGGGGGTGCGGCTGTTTGCGGCCCAGCTGCTGGCGGGATACCTCACGGCGGCGCTGCTGTGCCGGATGCAGGGCGGGGCCGGGCAGGCTCCACCCGCGCAGGGGGAAGCCATCCCGCTGCCCGCACTGGATGCGGTGATCGCGCAGGCGGCAGTGACCTACCTGAAGCTCTGCGGCTTTGTGCTGTACTTCCGGCTGCTGGCGGCAGGGTGCGGGGCATTGCTGCCACAGCCGTGGGCGGCGCTGCCCGCCATGCTGCTGGAAGTGTGTTCCGGCTGCGATCAGGCCGCCCGCACCGGGCTGTGGGCCAGCACGCTGTGCTGTGCGGCGCTCAGTGTACAGGGGGTGTCGGTGCTTTTGCAGGTGCGCACCATCTGCCCGGCCGAGATCTCGCTGCGGCCTTTGCTGGCAGCGCGGGCGGTGCATCTGCCGCTTTCGGTGGCGCTGTTCTGGCTGGGCAGCACCGTGCCGGTGCAGGCCGTGCAGACCTTTACCACCCTGACCGAACGGGTGGTGGTGCTGCGCCGCGTGCCGCTGGACTGCGCCCTGCTGGCCTTTGCCGTGTGCTGCATCACGGTGGAGGAGTTGGCGAGGAGTTAAGGTGCGGGCTGCGTGCTGGGAGCTTTCTCCGCGAACAGCCCGGAACCCACGGTTCCGCCCCTGTGCTTACGCACGGGGCCCCACTTCCCGGACATTCGCTGGAGAAACTCCCAGCCCACAGCCCTTGGTTTCAGGGAACTTTATCAGGTGCTACTGTGGGAACGTTATCTGATACAGTGACGGATTATTGACGCTGATGCGATGAAAAATGCAGTGTATCAAGCTGATACAGTGCCCCCTTGATTGATACAGTGCGTCAGTGTATCAGGGCAGGCCAGTGTATCAACCTGATACACTGGCAAAAAGAAACATAAGTAAGTTATATATTTCTCACTGTATCATGTGTTTCTCCACGGTAGGCCAGCCGGGTGAACCACCCTCGCGCGCCGTCCTTTTGGCACAGCTGATATTTTGCAATGTCGCCATCCCGTACAAGCTCAGCATACGAGCGTTTGTAAGTGGCTTCACTGCACTTGATCTCCTGAAGTACAGCACTTTTGAGTTGAGGATTTGCCATCGACCCAAGGCGGCTCTCGGACAGAACGTTCAGGATGGCGCTGCGGGTGTCCTGCCGGGTCTCCGCCGTGCGCACCCGCCGCTCCTCAATGAAGTCGGCATCCTTCTTGTCGGTGTAGCCGTCAAACACGGCCCGTGCGGTCTTTACGCCCTCCACCTCCACATCGTCGATGTGCAGCAGCACCGTCTGCTGGGGGCGGGCGTAGCTGTTTTTCTCGTGGCTGAGATAAATTTTGCCGTCGTTCTTGGCGCGGCCCATCATCAGCACGCTGCGGGCCATGTCCCAGATATCCGAGCTGTCGGCCAGACGTGCGCGGCCGGAAACGCCCTGCTTCTTGTTGGAGTGCATCACGATGAGCACCGCGCAGCCCTGCTTTGCGGCAATGGCGCGCAGCGGCAGCAGGGCACCGCGCATCTGGTTGCGGCTTGCCATCTCCACATCGGCGGGCAGAAAGCTCTGCAGCGGGTCCACGATGAGCAGCAGCGGCCCGGCCTTGGCGGCAAAATCCGCCAGTGCCTGATCCTTGAGGGTAAGGGGCTGGCCGGTCTTGCCAAAGTAGTCGTCGGCGGTCAGCACCAGCACCCGGTTCATGTCGGCCCCGGCCGCCAGCAGACGGGCCTTGAGCACCTTGCCGGGGTCGTCCTCGCCCGCAAGCAGCAGCACCTTGCCGGTCTGCTGCGGCGGCAGCGGAAAAAAGCCGGAGGTCTTGCCCGCCGTCACATAGGCAATGAGCTGTGCCTGCCAGATGCCCTTGCCGGTGCCGCCGTCGGCACCCAGCAGCGACACTTCGCCCAGCGGCAGCAGCTGCGGCACCAGCCACGCCACGCTCTGCATGGGCACATCGGCCAGCAGGCCGGGCTGCGCCGCGCTGCCCTCCAGCGCAAGCTTGCGCTGCTTTGCGTCCGCGTTTACGGCTGCCATAAAGGCTGCGGGGTCGGCCTGCCACGCCTGCTTGCAGGTGTTGAGCCATTGATCGATCTTGTAATTGACGGCGGGCAGCTGCATGTTGCAGGCTGCGCCGCGCACATCGTCCAGCAGGTCTTCCCGTGCATCCGGGTCGGTCTGGTGGAACATTACCGCAAAGGTCAGGCGGCTGAACAGCTGCTGCTCGGTCCTGCAGGCATCCAGCATGTTCAGAAAGTCTGTGCGGTCCTGAATGGATACTCCCAAAATACATTTCTCCTTTCGCTGTGGTTTATAACTGGAAGCAAAACCAAATGTTGTTGCAATAAGTATAACTCTGAAAAAACAACGTGTCAACAAATAGTTTTTGCGCAAAAAGCCACAGCTTCCGGGGTGAAAATGCACAGGAAAATGGGGAAAGAAAAAGAGAAGGCGGGCACCTTCTCTTGACAAAACGGCAAAAAATAACTATACTACAAATAGAAAAGGTGCTGTCCGCAATGGTCAGCTCCTTCCGGTTAGATCAATAAGAATGACCGCTTACCGTTTGGAGACAGGGGCGGTCATTTCTTATTGTTATGGATCTCTTTGAAGATTGCCCATGCGATCTGAAATGTAATCCCAACTGTGCCGCCAACAATGACGAACAGCTGCAGAACATCGTTCAACACCATGATGCATCCCCCCTTCCGCGTTTGCGAACGGGGGAACAAACAATAAGCTTTTACGTCCCCCGGACGCTTGCCGGAGGGAAGCATGACCACCTGCGCTTGCAGATAGCACCTTAACGCCACCCTTTGGGGTGGCATTTTTAGTTTAACATACTTTTTGACGAAATACAATAAGAAGACAATGCAGAAAGGCCGCTGATGCGCCTTGAAAACCTGATTGCTGTATGTTAAAATGACACTAATCTTCCGCATCGACCCGCTGAAGTAAGGAGTGATTCTGGATGTTACAGCCGAAGCTGACAAAGGTGGAACCCGTAAAACCGCTGAAGCTCTGCCTTTATTATGAGACGGGCGAGGTAAAGCTGTTTGATGCAGCCCCTTATGCCACCGGCTCGTGGTACGGCAGGCTGCAGGATGAGCGTTACTTTGCTACCGTGCATCTGCTGCCGGGCGGTATTGGCATCGAGTGGGAAGAGGGGCAGGATATCGCCCCGCATGAGCTGTACGAAAACAGCGTTCCTGTGAAGAAAACAGCATAACCCAATGCAAAAGGCCGCTGCGTTCACATGCAGCGGCCTTTCCATTTGATGGGGAGTATTCAGCGGCGGTTTACTGGATGCCGGTCACAGAGTAGTCCTGATCCTCAACGGCCTTCTTCAGCACGTCGTCGGCGACCTCGGCGTTCAGGGTGACGATGGCGGTGCCGGCCTCGTGGCTCACCACGGCCTCGTCCACCTCGGGCAGGGCTTCCAGAGCCTTCTTCACGCGGGCTTCGCAGTGGCCGCACATCATGCCTTCCACTTTCAGGGTCTTTTTCATAGCAGTGTCCTCCTTGGTACTCTCTTTATTTGCAACCGCTGCGGGCTGTGCGGAGACAGCGGGCAGGGAAGCAGCATTTTTTGCCGCACGATCGTGCTTTGTGCTGTGCACGTCGAACAGGTTCAGGCGCAGGGCGTTGCTTACCACGCAGAAGCTGGAAAGGCTCATGGCAGCAGCGCCGAACATGGGGTTCAGCGTCAGGCCGAAGGGGATGAACACGCCGGCCGCCAGCGGGATGCCGATGATGTTGTAGATGAACGCCCAGAACAGGTTTTCGTGGATGTTGCGCAGGGCAGCGCGGCTCAGGCGGATGGCGGCGGGCACGTCCGACAGCTTGGAGTTCATCAGCACCACGTCCGCCGCGTCGATGGCAACATCGGTGCCTGCGCCGATGGCGATGCCGGTGTCGGCACGGGTCAGGGCCGGGGCATCGTTGATGCCGTCGCCCACCATGGCCACCTTGCCGGATGCCTGCAGCTGCCGGATGACCGCTTCCTTGCCGTCGGGCAGCACACCTGCGATCACCTCGTCCACACCGGCCTGCCTGCCAATGGCAGCAGCGGTGCGCTGGTTGTCACCGGTAAGCATGACCACGCGGATGCCCATGGCCTGCAGCTCCCGGATGGCGCGGGGGCTGTCCTCCTTGATGGTATCGGCCACCGCGATGATGCCCAGCAGACGGCCTGCTCCGCCGAAGAACAGGGGCGTTTTGCCCTGTGCGGAAAGGGCTGCGGCCTTCTCCTGCAGCGGTGCGGGCACGGTGACTTTGGTGCCGATAAAGGACGCATTGCCGCCAAAGATCTCCACGCCGTCCAGCTTTGCGGCCAGACCGTTGCCCGGCAGGGCGGCAAAGCCGGATACCTCGGGGGCGGTGAGCTTCTGCGCGTCGGTGCAGGCCAGCACGGCCTTTGCCAGCGGGTGCTCGCTCTTGCGCTCCAGTGCGGCGGCAAGGGTGAGCAGCTCCGTCTCGGAAACGCCCTCGGCGGGCAGAATGTCGGTCACTTTTGGTTCACCGCTGGTGATGGTGCCGGTCTTATCCAGCGCCACGATCTGGGTGCGGCCTGCAGCTTCCAGCGAAGCGGCGGTCTTGAACAGGATGCCGTTCTTTGCACCCAGACCGTTGCCCACCATGATGGCCACCGGCGTTGCCAGACCCAGCGCACAGGGGCAGCTGATGACCAGCACGGAGATGCCGCGGGCCAGCGCATAGCCCAGCTCCCGGCCCAGCAGCAGCCACACGATGGTGGTGACCACCGCAATGGTAATGACCGCAGGCACGAAGAAACCGGACACCGTATCGGCGATTTTTGCAATGGGAGCCTTGGTGGCGGCGGCGTCGCTGACCATCCGGATGATCTGGGCAAGGGTGGTGTCCTCGCCCACGCGGGTGGCCCGGCACTGCAGGAAACCGGACTGGTTGGTGGTGGCAGCGCTCACCTTATCGCCCGCAGCCTTGTCCACGGGGATGCTCTCGCCGGTCAGGGCGCTCTCGTTCACGGCGCTGGTGCCTTCCAGCACGATGCCGTCCACGGGGATGTTCTCGCCCGGGCGCACCACAAAAATGTCCCCCTTCTGCACCTGCTCGATGGGCACGGTCACTTCGGCACCGTCCCGCAGCAGGGTGGCGGTCTTGGGGGCAAGCTTCATCAGGCTCTTGAGCGCGTCGGTGGTCTTGCCCTTGGAGCGGGCCTCCAGCATCTTGCCCACCGTGATGAGGGTCAGGATCATGGCGGCGGACTCGAAGTAGAACTCCATCATATAGTGCATGACCAGCTCGCTGTTGCCGTCCACCTGCGCGCGGGTCATGGCGAACAGGGCGTAGGTGCTCCACACAAAGCTTGCCATGGAACCCATGGCCACCAGCGTGTCCATGTTGGGCGAGCCGTGGAGGAGCCCCTTGAAGCCGTTGAGGAAGAACTTCTGGTTGATGACCATGACGATGCCCGCCAGCAGCAGCTGCACAAGGCCCATGGCGATGTGGTTGCCGTCGAACCAGCGGGGCAGGGGCCAGCCCCACATCATGTGGCCCATGGAGAAGTACATCAGCACCAGCAGAAAGCCCAGCGACGCAATGAGCCGCCGCTTGAGCTTGGGGGTCTCGTGGTCGGCCAGCGCGTCAAGGTCGGCGCTGGTGGAGCTGGCAGCCGCCGCGCCCGCGCGCTTGGGGCTGGCACCGTAACCGGCATCCTGCACGGCCTTGATGATCTCGGCAGAGCTGGCGGTGCCCTCCACGCCCATGGAGTTGGTCAGCAGGCTTACCGAACAGCTGGCAACGCCGGGCACCTTGCTCACGGCCTTCTCCACCCGGGCGGAGCAGGCTGCGCAGCTCATGCCGGTAACGTTGTATTGTTCCATAAAATATCACTCCTACGTTGAGTATGCACGGGAAAGGGCTTCTTATTTCATGAGCTTGGGCAGCAGATTCATCAGTTCGTCCAGCTTTGCCTCGCTGCCCGCGCGCAGGTCGTCCGCCACGCAGGTGGAGATGTGCTGGGCCAGCAGCTCCTTGGAAAAGCTGTTCAGCGCCGAGTTCGCTGCCGCCACCTGCACAAGGATGTCCACGCAGTAGGCATCCTTTTCCAGCATGCCGCGGATGCCGCGCACCTGCCCCTCGATGCGGCTGAGCCGGTTCAGCAGGGCCTTGTGTTCCTCGGGGGTGCGGTCTTTGTGGCGGCAGCAGGAGGGGGTGACGCTTTCGGTGGGCACAGCGGATGCGTCAACGGCCGGAGCCGTGGCAGCTTCGGGCTGGGCGGGCGTGCCGCAACAGCAGCAGGGCTTTTTCTCGTTGTCCATAAAATATCTCCTTTACCCATAGGGGGTATGAATCTTACGGCATGAGTATAGCACAGCAAACCCGATAAATCAAGTAGGAAATTGAAAAATACAAACAAAAAGAGGGAAGGCACTGCAAATGCCTTCCCTCTATCAAATCACTTTTACTTCTCCAGAATCCGCGGCACAAACAGGCCCAGCATCTTGCCCCACCAGTACCACTCGTGGGAGACATCGCCGCCCCAGACCTCGAGGTGGGCGGGCAGGCCCTGTGCGGCCAGCACATCGGCCAGCGCCTGCGTGTCGGCTTTGGCATCGTCCTCGTAGGCACCCTGACCGGCGCAGAGCATCAGGCTGTTCTCCTTGGCCTTGGCCAGAGCCAGCTTGTCGGCGATGCCGTTCTCGGCCAGATACTGCAGGGGAGAGCAGCGCAGCACCAGATCGTCGGCTTCACTGCCCCAGAAGCGGGCCAGATCGTAGATGCCGGAAAGGCCGATGGCACCGGCAAAAAGCTTGGGACGGCGCAGGCGGCAGTTGACGGCGTGCACAGCGCCAAGGTCGATGCCCACACACCACAGCTTGGCATCCTTTGCGGCACCGTTCAGGGCCAGCACCCGGGGTGCCAGCTCGGCGGTAAGGTAGACGAAGTACTTTTCCTCCATCTCGGCGCGGCGGCGCACCGGGATGTCGCCGTTCAGTACGGCCTCGCCGTCAATGCTGTCGGCGCAGAACAGCTGCACCTTGCCCTCGTTCAGCAGCGGGGCAATGGCATCGGGCATACCGTTGTTCTCCCAATCGTAAAAGCGGCCGCCGCGGGCAGGCAGGGCCAGCACCGGCACACCGGCGCTGCCGTATACCTTGAACTCCATCTCGCGGTTCAGCACGCTGCTCCACTCTTTGTAATAGGTACCCTGGATCATAAATCAAGCACTCCTTGTTTCTATATTCACCGGCCCGGGCGCAGTCGCTGCACGTCGGTGCCGGTCGTTAGCGATCAAAAGAAAGCTTTCTCTGGAAATATCACACGAACTGGTTGCGCTGGGCATCGTACTCGTAGCCCACGGCCCGGAGCTTTGCGCAAAGGTCGGCCTTGTCGGCATCCATGTCTTCGCACAGAGCATCGAGGTTTTTGTAAAAATCACGCAGCTTCAGGTTCACCACGCTCAGCAGCATGATGGGATCGTTGGGCAGAGCCATGTGTTTTGCCTCCTTACAGCAACAAAAAAAGCCGGCCACTCGACAAAGTGACCGGCCACATACACCAAATTAGACAGCGCGGGTAACTTTGCCAGCGCGCAGGCAACGGGAGCATGCGTAGACGTACTTGGGAGAACCCTCAACGACCGCCTTGACACGACGGACATTCGGCTTCCAGGTACGGTTGGAACGACGATGAGAGTGAGAAACCTTGATACCAAAGGCAACACCCTTGCCGCAGCATTCACATTTAGCCATGGTACTTGCACCTCCTGCAGTGAAGTAAGGAATCAAAATAATCAGCTTGACTATTGTAGCAGATTACCGGGCAAAATGCAAGCCTTTTTTCAAAAAATATTGCGGTTTTTTGCCGGGGACTTGTGTGCAGGGCAAAAAGATAGTATTATATATGGTATACTGAAAAAAGGCAGGAATATCGAATGACCTCTCAGGGCATCTATTATCTCATCCGCGCGCTGGTGGCGCTGGTGGCCATCCCCTTCCACGAGTGCGGCCACGCGCTGGCGGCATGGCTGCTGGGCGACGACACCGCAAAGCGGCAGGGGCGGCTCTCGCTGAACCCCTTTGCCCACTTTGACCTGCTGGGCACGCTGTGCATGGTGTTTGCGGGCGTGGGCTGGGCAAAGCCCGTCTCCACCGACCCCCGCAATTTCAAAAACCCCAAGTGGGGCATGGCCCTCACCGCGCTGGCTGGCCCTGCGGCAAACATCCTCCTTGCCTATGTGGGCATGGTGGTGTGGAAGCTCATGTACTACTGGGCACCGGTGAACGATGCCGCCATCTACATTGCCATGTTCCTGCAGTACCTTGTGCTGATGAACGTGAGCCTTGCCGTGTTCAACTTGATCCCGGTGCCGCCGCTGGACGGCAGCCGCATCCTGCTGGTGCTGCTGCCCCGGCGCATCTACTTTGGCCTGATGAAGTACGAGCGCTATATCATGATCGCCCTGCTGGCGGCAGTGTGGTTCGGCGCACTGGATACCCCCCTGTACTACCTGAACAACATTGTGTGGGAGCTGCTGGGCAAGGGCACCGGCTACATTGATAAGATCGCGTATTCCATCTACTATGCCGGCCTTGGGACGGTGGTGTGAGCGTGGCAGAAGAACTGACCTTCCATCTGGAAGATTTTGACGGCCCGCTGGAATTATTGCTGGCGCTTGTGGCCAAACATAAGATGGACCTGCACAACATCCCCATTCTGGAGCTGATCGACCAGTACACCGCCACGGTGGCGCGGGCCGACCCGGACCCGGAAGCCGCCAGCGCCTTCATCGAGATGGCCGCGCGGCTGGTGGAGATGAAAAGCTACCTGCTTTTGCCCCGCAGCGAAGAGGGCGAGCGCATGAAGCAGGAGTTCACCGGCCAGCTGATCGAGTACGACCAGTGCCGCCGCATGGCTGCGCTTTTGCGCCAAAAGGCCGAAGCTGCGCCGGTTTTTGTGCGTCCGCCCATGGAGATGGAGTTCGATAACACCTACGACCTGCACCATGCGCCGCAGGTGCTGGCGGATTACTGGGCCGTTCTTTCCGGCCGCACCAAGCTGCGCCGGGAGCCTACCCAGCAGCAGTTCGAGCCGCTGGTCACAGCGCCTATGGTGTCGGTGACGAGCCGGGTGGTGTACATTCTGCGGCACCTGATCAGCGGTACAGCGGCAAAAATGAGCCAGCTGTTCAGCCGCCAGCAGACCCGCAGCACCAATGTGGCCACCTTTCTGGCCTTGCTGGAGCTGGTGCGCGGCGGCCGCGTAACGCTGGACGACGCGGGCCGGCTGACCATGCAGCGGGGCCGCATCCAACGTGATAAGGAGAAGGAATGAACCAGAAACAGATCCGTGCAGCCGTGGAAGCCATGCTGTTTGCCAGCGGCGACCCCATTGGTGCCGACAAGCTGGCCCAGGCGGTGCAGCTGCCGCAGCTCAGCGTGGAAGCCGCGCTGGAAGCCCTGCGGGAGCGCTACGCCCGGGAGGACAGCGGCCTGTGCCTGCTGCACCTGAACACCCGCTGGCAGCTTGCTACCAAGACCGAGTGGGCCGACTGCATCCGCCGCCTGCTGGACAGCCGCCGCGCAGTGCCCCTTGGCCCCGCCGCCATGGAGACCCTGACCGTGATCGCCTACAACCAGCCGGTGTCCCGCGCCTTCATCGAGCAGGTGCGCGGCGTGGATTCCTCGTCCAGCGTGTCGGGCCTGCTGGAAAAGGGCCTCATTGAGGAAGCAGGCCGCCTTGACCTGCCGGGCAGGCCGGTGAGCTTCCGCACCACCGACACCTTTTTGCGGGTGTTCGGCCTTTCTTCTCTGGCCGACCTGCCGCCGGTGCACGGGCAGGAGACGGAAACGAACGCATCACCGACGGAAAGTGAGGGGTAACGCATGGGAGCATTCCTCGCCGCGCTGGGCGCAGTGCTGCTGTTCATCCTCCGGGTGATCGGCATTCTGCTGCTGGTGGTGCTGATCTTACTGGTGCTGTTGCTGCTGTGCCCCTTCTGCGCAGACCTGTGCTGGGAGCACGGCGTGCTCACCGTAAAGGCCGGTGCGCTGGGCATCACCTTCCCGGTGTTCCAGTACCCGAAGCCGGAGCCGCCGCCCGCACCGGAAAACCCGGCCCCGCCCAGGGGCTTTGGCAAAGTGAAAGCAAAATTTGCTGCATGGCGCGCTGAGCGCAAGCGGAAAAAGGCAGAGGAGAAGGCCCGCAAAAAGGCCGCCGCCGCTGCCGCCAAGGCAAACAAGCCCGCCCAGCCGCGCAAAAAGGCAAAGATCACGCTGGAGATCCTCTGCACCATGCTCAAAGGTGCGGGCACTTTGACCAAAGCTGTGTTCGGTGCGCTGCGCATCACAAAAATACAGGTGCGCCTTGGTGTGCGCGGGGAGGACCCCGCCGCCGCTGCCCGCAGCTACGGCAAGCTGCAGGCGTGGCTGTACCCGGTGCTGGGCGTGCTGGACCGCTTTCTCTGGCTGCAGTTCGATGAGCTGCGCATCCTGCCGGACTTTGGCAGCGGGCAGCCCACCGTGGAGGACCGGGTGTCCTGCCGGGTGAGCGCGCAGGCACTGTTCATCGTCCTTGCGGCGGTGCGGGTGCTGTACGAGTTCTGGCGCAAAAAAGTATTGGACATCTTCCTATAATGTGGTACACTATAGGAGTATCTAGATCTGCAGACAACGGGCCTTTGCCCGAATCAAACCGATAAAGGAGAGCTGTTTTATGGCTGAGCATCCCATTCAGGGCCTGATGAACGTTACCATGGAGAAGATCCACCAGATGGTGGACTCCAACACCATCATTGGCAAGCCCATCATCACCGAGGACGGCACCACCATCCTGCCGGTTTCCAAGGTGAGCTTTGGCTTTGCCTCCGGCGGCACCGACTTTGACGGCAAGAACGCCGCCAACAAGGACCTGTTCGGCGGCGGCTCCGGTGCGGGTGTGAACATCCAGCCGGTGGCCTTCCTCGTGGTAAAGGACGGCTGCGTGCGCACCATCCAGCTGTCGGACAACGCCGACACCATCAGCCGTGCCCTGACCATGCTGCCGGAGCTGGTGGACAAGGTTGCCGCCCTCATCAAGAAGGACGAAAAGAAGGAAGAGCCTGCTGCTCCTGCGGAGCAGTAAGTGGAGGGCTTGGCACCGGACACTCCGTCCCGCCTGCGCTCGCCAGACCACCAGCGTGAGAAGCCCTCGCACTTCCCGTCGGGCTTTGCTGTCGATTCCAATTGCAGCCTGCACTTTAGACATGGCTTCGCGCATCTTGCCGGAGTATCCGGTGCCGATCCCGGCAGGACGGCAGGGAGTTTCTCCAGCGAATGTCCTGGGGGTGGGGCCCCGGCGCGCAAGCGTTGGGGCGGGACTGGAGTCCCGGGCTGTTCGCGGAGAAAGCTCCCTGCTGGCCTGCTAACTACTATCGCCGTAACTGTGAGCTTCCAACTCATAGTTTTGATACAGGCGCACCCGCACCCCAAAGCAGGGGGAGAGGTGCGCGTTTTGAGCGCCGGGAGGCGCACAAGGAGTTTTATTATGGCAGAAGAACGTATTCAAAAGATCATGGCTGAACAGGGTCTGTGCTCCCGCCGTGCGGCAGAACAGATCATTGCCGAGGGCCGCGTGAAGGTCAACGGCCACCCCGTCAAGGTGGGCGACAAGATGGACCCCAACCGCGACGTGCTGCACGTGGACGACGAGCGCATCTATATCCGCAAGGATCAGCAGATGTACTATCTGGCCCTGTACAAGCCCCGCGGCTATGTGACCACCGCCAGCGACGAGCTGGGCCGCAAGACCGTGATGGAGCTGGTGAGCGATATCCCTGCCCGCCTGTACCCGGTGGGCCGTCTGGATAAGGACAGCGAGGGCCTGCTGCTCATGACCAACGACGGCGCGTTTGCGCAGGCCGTCACCCATCCGTCGGGCGGCATCTCCAAGCTGTACCGCGTCACCGTGCAGCCCCGCGCCGATGAAAGCCAGATCCTGAAGCTGAGCAGCGGCGTTGTGCTGGACGACGGCACCAAGACCATGCCCTGCGCCATCAATGTTGTCACCGACGAGCCGGGCCGCACCGTGATGGAAATGACCCTGAAAGAGGGCAAGAACCGCGAGATCCGACGCATGTGCGAGACCGTGGGCCTTGAGGTGGTGCGCCTGAAGCGCAATGCCGAGGGCGTGGTAAAGCTGGGAATGCTCAAGCCCGGCACCTACCGTGAGCTGACCAAGGCAGAGATCAACGGTCTGCGTGCCGCTGCCGCCAAGGGCCGCGCCCAGACCCGCAGTGCCGCAGTGCAGTCCAAGGCTGCCGAGCGCCGCCCCCGCGGCCCGGTGGGCAAGGGCACTGCTCCGAAGAAGCGGAAGTAAGCAGCTGCTCTTGACAAACCAGCAAAAAACAACTATACTACAAATAGAAAAGGCGCTGTCCGCAATGGTCAGCTTCCC
>ERZ773188.3127-NODE-3127-length-14516-cov-3.504253_pt1 | contig 14516 bp, 9 predicted proteins | sample MGYA00581011_ERZ773188 | MGnify/ENA primary metagenome ERZ773188 (study PRJEB29015, sample SAMEA2737798) | human gut metagenome | biome: human gut; feature: human-associated habitat; material: faeces | place: China | collected 2012 ...
CGAGGTCGTACGCGCCGATTCCTTGCCGACGACCTCTTCGACCAGCGTATTCCACTCGCCGCACGCCGGGCATTTGCCGACCCATTTGGCCGACTCGTACCCGCAGTTACGGCAAAAAAAGGCCTTTTTGACTTTAGCCATGGCTCAAGATGCGTTTTAAGGCCGCGATGAAGCGGTCGATATCCTCGCGCGTCGTGTCGAACGAGCACATCCAACGTACTTCGTTTCGCTCCTCGTCCCAGTCGTAGAAGAAGTATTCCTTGCGCAACCGTTCGATCGCCTCGCGCGGCATGACGGCGAAAAGGCCGTTCGCCTGCGGTTGGCAGGTGAGGGTGACGCCGTCGAGTTTGCGGATCCCGGAGGCCATATAATTTGCCATTTCGTTTGAATGAGCGGCCAGTTGCAACCAGAGATCATCTTGAAGATAAGCCTCGAATTGCGCGGCGATAAAGCGCATTTTCGAAGCGAGCTGTGTGAGTTGTTTGCGTTCGTACATGGCTGCTCGTGCGCATTCCGGCCGGAAAAAGATCACCGCTTCGCCGACCATCATGCCGTTTTTCGTTCCGCCGAACGAGAGAACGTCCACTCCCGTATCCGCAATCATCGCTTTGGGCGTGATGCCGAGTGCGGCTACGGCATTCGCGAACCGCGCTCCGTCCACATGCAGGAACATATCGTGTTCGTGTGCCAGATCGGCCAGGGCGCGGATTTCACCGGCGGTATAGAGCGTGCCCAATTCGGTCGGCTGAGAGATCGAGATCACTTTGGGCTGGGCGTGGTGTTGGAACCCGAATCCGTGCAGGCGCGTACGAACCAGTTCCGGGGTCAGTTTTCCGTCCGGAGTATCGATCGCCAGCAGTTTGCAGCCCGCGAGCGCTTCCGGTGCTCCGCATTCGTCGACACAGATGTGTGCGGTCCCCGCACAGACAACGGCGTTGAACGATCGGGTGAGCGTTTTGAGCGCAAGCAGGTTCGCTCCCGTACCGTTGAATACGAAATAAACATCCGGCTCTCCGCCAAAAAGAGCCTGCAACGCTTTCGTCGCACGGGTCGTAACCGCATCGTCGCCGTAGGCGAAATCATGGTCGCTGTTTGCAGCCGTGATGGCCGCGAGGATCTGCGGATGAATGCCCGAATGGTTGTCGCTTCCGAAACTGCGCATCGCTATCTCGTAAACAGTGTAGCGTTAACGCCGTAGAGAGTTTCCGAACGGTCGTTATACGCCGGGTTTGTGTTATTTGATGAAAAACCTGTAAATATCGTTGCCGTTCGCATAAATTAGGAGTGCGAGGATCAGGATAAAGCCGACCGTGGTCGCGCGCTCCAAGAATTTATCGCTGGGTTTGCGCCGCGTAATTACTTCCACAAGCAGGAACAGCACATGGCCGCCGTCGAGCCCCGGGATCGGCAGGATATTCATAATTGCCAGTACGATCGAGAAGAATGCAGTAATGCTCCAGAACAGTTCCCAACTCCAGTAAGTTGGAAAGACACTGCCTAAGGTGAGAACGCCGCCGAGCGACTTATAGACTTCGGTTTTGGGCGAGAATATCAGTTTGATCTGTTTTGCATAGCTGCTGATCTCGGTTCCTGCGCGCTTGATTCCATGCGGAATCGACTCGAGGAAAGAGTATCGGTGGGTGCTGATCGGGATCAGCTCGTTTATCGGGACGAGCTTCGCTTCGATCAACCCTTCGTTCGAAATCTCAACGGGCACGGTGATGATTTTGGTCACTCCCCCCGAGTCGCGTGCGATCCCGAGGTTGACCTGCTCCCCTTTGTGTGCAGAGAAGGCTTGCTGGTATTCGTCGAAATAGCGCATACCCACACCGTTGAAAGCGATCAGCGTGTCGCCCGGCTGCAGTCCTGCTTTCGCCGCGCCGCCGCCTTTCGCGGCCTGGGCGATTACGAAGGGTACGCGGATATCCATGAAGTTTTTGGTATCCAGTATCTTGGCCGTAGCCGTTTCGGGAATGTCGATACGCATGGCCGTACCGTCGCGTTCGACGGTGACGTACGGGGCCTGGTCGAAAATCATCGTTTGGAGAATCCTGGCGCAATCTTCGACCGGTTCGCCGGCTACGTCGATGATTTTGTCGCCGTCGCGCAGTCCGATCTCTTTGGCTACATCGTTGAACACATAACCGTATTTGACATCCTTCGAGGCGATGTAGTTGTCTCCCCACGTATAGCTGATGCCGATGTAGATGCAGACGGCCAGTACGATGTTCATCACGACGCCGCCGACCATGATCAGCAGCCGCTGCCAGGCCGGTTTGGCGCGGAACTCCCACGGTTGGACAGGTTGTTTCATCTGCTCGGTATCCATCGACTCGTCGATCATGCCGGCAATCTTCACATAGCCGCCGAAAGGAATCCATCCTACGCCGTAAGTGGTTTCTCCTTTTTTGAATTTGAACAGCGAGAACCACGGATTGAAGAAGAGGTAGAACTTTTCCACCCGCGTGCCGAAAAGGCGCGCGAAAAAGAAATGTCCGAATTCGTGTATGATGACCAGCAGCGAGAAACTGAGAATGAACTGAAGAACTTTGATGACGATATCCATGGGTTTGGAAGGGTATTAGCGGTTGAAAAGTTATGAGTTGAGTGATTGTGCTTTGCAGTTGCGGCTGCGGGCTTGTGCGGGCAACAGGCTCCGGGCGATCTCCCGGGCTTCGGCGTCGGTTTGCCGGTACTGGTCCAGCGTGGGGCGTGCGATTGCGGTGGCCCGTGCGAGGGTTTCGGTGTTGATACGCGGGATATCGGTGAAACCGATTTGCCCGTCCAGAAAAGCGGCTACCGCAATTTCGTTCGCAGCATTGAGGATTCCCCCCGCATTACCACCCCGGCGCAGGCATTCGAATGCGAGGCCGAGGTTCGGGAAGCGGGCGGTGTCCGGCTTGAAAAATTCGAGGCATCCCAGTTCTGCGAAATCGATGCGCGGACCGTCCAGCGGCATGCGTTCCGGAAACGAGAGTGCATACTGGATCGGCAGGTGCATGTCGGGTGTGCCGAGTTGTGCTTTGACTGCCCCGTCGGCGAACTGTACCATCGAATGGATCACACTGCGGGGATGGATCAATACGTCGATCTGGTCGGGCCGCAGTCCGAACAGCCATTTGGCCTCGATCACTTCGAAGCCTTTGTTCATCAGCGATGCCGAGTCGATCGTCACTTTGGCCCCCATTGTCCAGCAGGGATGGTTCAGTGCATCTTCGACGGACACTTTTTCGAGCTCCGCAGCCGTTTTATGCAGGAAGGGACCGCCGGAGGCGGTCAGGATTACCTTTTCGACCGGACTCGGCTCCCCCACGAGACACTGGAAAATTGCAGAGTGTTCCGAATCTACGGGCAGGATCGGCGCCCGGTGTTCGGCCGAGAGCGCGGTGATGATTTCCCCCGCCACGACGAGGCACTCTTTGTTGGCAAGAGCTACTTTTTTTCCGTGCAGCAGGGCGCTGACGGTCGGGAAGAGCCCGCTGTAGCCCACCAAAGCCATGACTACCGTGTCGACCGCTTCCGAGCGTACCACCTGCTCGAGCGCCTGCTCGCCGGCGTATACTTTGATCGGTTGCGACGAGAGCGCTTCCCGCAGGGGGGTATAAAAACGTTCGTTTGCAATGACGACGTTGTCGGGAGCGAATTCGACGGCCTGTGCCGCGAGCGCTTCCCAATTGCTGTGCGCGGTGAGTGTGGTGATCTCGAACCGTTCGGGGTAATTCCGCACGATGTCGAGGGTCTGGGTGCCGATCGAACCGGTAGAGCCTAAGACGGCCAGTCGCTGTTTACGCTCCATGGGTCAGAATACGATATAACTTTGCGGGTCGACGGGCGTGCCGTTGTGCCACAGTTCGATTTCAAACAAATTCTTCTTTGCGGCATCGGGCTGCGTACTGCCCGTATAGCCGATGATCTCACCGCTGCGTACACGGTCGCCGACCTTGCGGATCACTTCGTTGTTGTGCCGGTAAACCGACGTCAGGTTGTTGCTGTGCTGGATGAACAGCACATAGCCGTCGGAAGGCGTCCACGACGAGGAGATCACAGTCCCGTCCAGGATAGCCATGACCGGCTGGTTGGCCGTGGTGACTACCCGGATGCCGTAAGCTCCCTCTTTCGGCTCGAACTTCGATGCGACGACTCCTTTGACCGGGGTGAAAAGCTCCAGCGCACTGCGCAGCGTTTTACGGGCCGCGTCGGGATTGTTAATGCTGTAAGCGCTTCCCGGATTCTCCATCTGGCTGCGCAGGATCGAGTCTTCGATGATGGCGCCTACCGTCGGATTCTTGCTGCGGGAGGCCGAATCCGCGGTCTGCATGTCGTTGCGCGTGACCGGATTTTTGCCGGCCATGATCAGCGCGACGTTCTCGTTATAGATCTGCATGTTCTTGATCTCTTTTTCGAGTGAATCGAGGCGCATGATATTCTCGATGAGCATCGTGCGGGACTTGTTGCCCGGATATCCGGGGATGAAGTCCAGGATCGGCGTGTAGGCGACCGTCGTGGTAACGATGATGAACAGGACCAGCACCAGGGCCAACAGTCCGGCCAGCACGTTCAGCGGGCTGATGTAGATATACCACACTTCGGTATCGGTGTGCTGGTTACGGATGCTGAAGCGGTGCTTCTCCCGCAGGTGGCGTATGAAGTAGCGGTAGCTATTCTTAAAGTTGGTCTTCACGGTCGTTGGTTTGGCGCAGTGCTGCCCGCCCGGCCCGCATTCGTCGAGTAAGGCGGTACACGGCGGAAAACTTTAACTTCAAACAGTTTCGTACAAAGGTAATAAAATCCTCCGGCTAATTCCATGCCCGCCCGGCGGCGGCGAATTATTTTCCGGCGAAAAAACTTTGAAAGTAAGTTATAAAATGTAAATTTGCGTAGACTTTACGAGAAATAACGTGTCCCGGAGCGGAATTATTCTTTCCTCCCCGGGTTTGTAAAAAATAAAAGCACATATATTTACAAAAATGGTTAAACCGACACTTTTGGTTTTGGCGGCCGGGATGGGGTCGCGTTATGGTTCGCTCAAACAGATGGACGGCGTAGGCCCGAACGGCGAAGCGATTATCGACTACTCGATTTACGATGCGATCCGGGCCGGTTTCGGTAAGGTCGTCTTCGTGATTCGTCATCTTTTCGAAAAGGAATTCCGTGAAATATTCACTCCCGGGCGTTTCGGCGGGCAGATCGAAGTGGATTTTGTATTTCAGGAGCTGGATAAACTTCCCGCCGGATTTACCGTGCCTGCCGAGCGGGTCAAACCCTGGGGAACGAACCATGCCGTGATGATGGCTGCCGGTGTGATCCGCGAAGAGCCTTTTGCCGTAATCAATGCCGACGATTTTTACGGTCAGGAGGCTTACCAGACGATCGGACGCTACCTGCGTTCGGTGGCCGGACAGAAGAATCACTACTGCATGGTCGGCTACGAGGTGCAGAACACGCTGTCTGATTTCGGAGCCGTGTCGCGCGGAGTATGCGGCGTGGATGCCAACAACAACCTGACCTCGATGGTCGAGCGGACCTCCATCGAGCGGATCAATGGCAAGATCGTGTTCAAGGATGAGAACGGCGAGATGCGTCCGTTGGATGGCAAGGCTCCCGTTTCGATGAACATGTTCGGGTTTACGCCCGACTATTTCGACTACTCTGAGAAGTATTTCAGCTCTTACCTGAAGGATAATATCGACAATCCGAAATCGGAATTCTACATTCCGACGATGGTCAACAAACTGGTGAACGACGGTACGGCGCAGATGCGCGTGCTGCACTGTCCTGCACAATGGTTCGGCGTGACCTATAAAGAAGACCGTCCGGCCGTGGTGGAGCGCATCCGTAAATTGATCGCGGCGGGGAACTATCCCGAAAAGCTCTGGAAATAGAGTTCCGGACCGCGCCTAACCCTAAAACCGGATACGATGAACAGTATTGAACAGCAAATTTGGGGCTTTACGCCCGACGGCGAAGCCGTGATCCTCTATACGATGACCAACGGCACCGGCGCATCGGTGCAACTGAGCAATATCGGGGCCGGGATCGTGGCCGTCAATGTGCCTGACCGCAACGGCAACCTGGCCGATGTGGCGCTCGGGTACAACAGTTTCGAAAGTTATTTCGGCGATGGCCCTTATATGGGCAAAACACCGGGACGCTTTGCGAACCGGATCGGCGAGGGGCGTTTTACGCTCGACGGAGTGGAGTACCGGTTGGCACAAAATTCCGGTGGACAGCATCTGCACGGCGGCCTGAAAGGTTTTGCCAATAAGGTGTGGGACGGCCGGGTCGAGACCGACCGGGTGGTCTTCTCGCTGGTGAGTCCCGACGGGGACGACAAGTATCCGGGCGAAGTGACCGCCGAGGTGTGCTACGACTGGAACGATGCCTGCGAGTTGGAGATTACCTATTATGCCAGAACCGACGCCCCGACGATCATTAACCTCACGAACCACGCCTATTTCAACCTCAAGGGTGAGCATGCGGGCCGTGCGATGGAGCAGGAATTGCAGCTCAATGCGGCGAAATTCCTCTGGTACGACCGGAACTGCATCCCTACCGGCGAGTTGGTCGACGTGAAGGGGACTCCGATGGATTTCACGGAGCCAAAACCCCTCGCACGCGATATCGATGCCGATTACGAGCCGTTGCGCATCGGGCACGGCTATGACCAGAGTTGGGCGATCGACGGTTACGAGAAGGGCAAGCTGAGCGAAGCGGGTGTGCTGTACGATCCGGAGAGCGGTCGGCGTATGCGTATCCTGACGACGCAGCCTTCGGCACATGTCTATACGGGCAATTTCCTGCAGGGGTGTCCTACGAGCATCAGTGGCAGAGAGTACGCCAACCGCGCCGGCGTGGCGATCGAATGCCAGGCTTACCCGAACAGCCCCAACCGGGAACATTTCCCTTCGACCGTGTTGCGTCCCGGTGAATTGTACAACGAGAAAATCATCTTCCGTTTCGAAACGGACAAGTAACCCTGTGGAATATTTAACCTAAAACTTAGCAAATGGAATCTGCAAAACACAAGAATTATGCGCTGCCCATCGCGATGATGTTCGCGCTGTTCGCGATGATTTCGTTCGTGACCGGATTGACCAATCCGCTCGGCGTAATCATCAAGAACCAGTTCGGCGTACCCAACTGGATGTCGCAGCTGGGCAATGCCGCCAATTTCATCGCCTATGCTTTCATGGGCATTCCGGCCGGTATGCTGCTCAAGCGGATCGGTTACAAAAAGACCGCTTTGGCTGCGATTGCCGTCGGTATCGTCGGCGTAGGCACGCAGTTCTTCTCGGGTATCGTGCCGGAGAACATGGCCTTTGCCATCTACCTGACGGGGGCTTTTGTGGCCGGTTTCTCGATGTGTATGCTCAACACCGTGGTCAACCCGATGTTGAACACGCTCGGCGGCGGCGGTAAGCGGGGCAACCAGCTGATCCAGTTCGGCGGCTCGCTGAACTCGATTTCGGCTACGATCGTTCCGGTTTTCGTCGGTTACCTGATGGGTAATGTGGCCACTGCCACGATCAACAAGGCGAATCCGGCGCTTTTCATTGCGATCGGCATCTTCGCACTGGCGTTTATCGTGCTCTATTTTATGCAGATTCCCGAACCGGCACAGGAGATCGAAGCGCAAAAAGAGTCTGCGGAAGGTGTTAAGGATCCGCACAGCGCACTTTCGTTCCGTCACTTTATTCTGGGTGCGGTTGCCATTTTCCTTTACGTGGGTGTCGAAGTCGGTATTCCGAACTTCGTCAACCTGTTTCTGTCGACGCCTGTCGATGCCGTGGACAGCGTGCCGGGGTTGGGGTATGAAGCGGCCCTGGCCGGGTCGATCTGCGGAACTTACTGGTTCCTGATGCTGATCGGCCGTCTGTTCGGCGGTTTCCTCGGCGCTAAATTCTCCAGCAAGGCGATGCTGACCTTTGTGTCGCTGTTGGGCCTGTTGTTCGTATTACTGGCTATTTTCCTGCCCGAAACGATCAAGGTCGACATGCCGGTGTTCCAATCCGATATTTCGTTCGGTCTGGCTGAAGTGCCCATCGGTATCATGTTCCTGATCCTGTGCGGTCTTTGCACCTCGGTCATGTGGGGCGGCATCTTCAACTTGGCGGTTGAGGGGCTGGGCAAGTACACCGCAATGGCATCCGGCATCTTCATGGTGATGGTTTGCGGCGGCGGTATCCTGCCGTTGATCCAGGGCGGTGTAGCCGACCTGTTCGGTTATATGGCCAGCTATTGGGTCGTCTTCGCGGCCCTGATCTACATGCTTTACTACGCATTGATCGGCTGCAAGAACGTCAACAAGAATATTCCGGTGGATTAAGACCGGATGCAGTCGGGTCCTGTCGGCTTGCTCTTGTGCAGGTCAGGACGGGATGGGCTCACCGAATGGATTTTGATAAAGCGCTCCGGACCTCCGGGGCGCTTTTGTTGTCATGTCGTCCGTATTGTATGATATTTTTACGTTGGTGTCTAAAATATTTACATTTCCGTTTTTTCTTGTTATTGGATAATGAGTTGCAAGTTAAATGTATATGCGAATGGCTCGTTTGTTGACCGTATCAATGCCGACAAACTTGAAGTGAAACTACAGTACGTTTACGCATGATCCGTTTTTTTAAGATTTCGTTGAAGGCATTGCAGCGTTTCAAGACGGCCGCTATCCTCAATTTACTGGGGCTTGCGCTGGCTTTCACGGCCTTTCTGGTCATTGTGCTGCATACTTGGAACGAGTATAACTATGATAACTACCACCCGAACAAGGAACATATTTTTAAAGTCGAGTTTTTGCGGGACAATAATACCTGGGAGGATGGTTATGCACGGGTATTGTTCGAACACCTCTTTTCCGGATCCCCGCAAATCCGGGCTTACGGTATTTTCATGGATTACGCATTTGGGCCGGGGGTGCCGATGTCTCCGGGCGCCCATCCCGGAGAATTGGTGTATTATGAGAAGGTAGATCGCATTACGCCCGGATTTACGGATGTAATCCATTTCGATATCCTGGAAGGGAATGTGAAGGCGATTGCCGACCCCGATCAGGTATTGATTCCGGAGAGCGTCGCCCGGAAATTTTTTGGTAAAGAGAGCGCCGTGGGTAAGCCGATCGTTTTGCTGGATGCATTGAGTGCGGGAGGTAAAATAAAAGTATCGGCGAATCAGGAGCTAAACGCGGTGTTGTATGTAGGTGGTGTGTATCGGAATTTTCCTGAAAACTCCCGGATCCGGAACGTCATCTATTCGGGTATTCCTCCGCAGGAGATGATGCACGAGTGGTATACCGGAGGATACCGGGCCTATGTTTTGTTGGAAGACCCTGCCCGGGCCGGAACTTTGGCGGAAACCCTGACCGAAAAGAACCGGGAGTTGCTTTCCGGACTAGTTATCCATAAAATCCGGTTCCGGCCGTTGACCGATCTCTATTTTGCCGAGAAAGCCAAGGGCGATACCGCTCCCGGCGGGAACAAACAGCTGACCGATATCCTCCTGGTGGTGGCTGTGCTGATCCTGGTGGTGGCTGTTGTCAACTATGTCAATTTTTCGGTTGCGTTGACGCCTGCCCGCATCAGGGGCATCAATACACAAAAAGTGTTGGGATGTTCCGTCGGTACCATTCGCAGGAATATTGTTTCGGAAGCGGTTATGATGACCGTTACGGCCTATCTGCTGGCCTTGCTGGTCACGTCGGTTGTCTTCAGGCACGGGTTGTTGAACCGTTTGCTTGGTAACGGGCTGTCGCTTTCGGACCATTTGCCGTTGGTGGGGATGACTTTCGCGCTGGCTTTGATTGTGGGAGCGATAGCCGGACTCTATCCGGCGTGGCATATGACGGCATACCCTCCGGTCATGCTTCTCAACGGCTCGTTTGCGGCGACCGGGCGTGCCAAAATGTTGCGGAAGGCATTGATCGGTTTTCAATACGTGGTGTCTATCGTGCTCATTATTTGCGCCTTCGTGATACAGCTCCAGCACCGTTATGTGAGCCGTACCGATGTCGGTTTTGATAAGGAGCATATCCTGCAGGTAAGGCTTTCGCCGGGAACCGGCGCAAAGAGTGAATTGTTCCGCCAAAAGCTGATCCGACATGCCGGAATTGTCGATGTGGCGTTTGCCGAAGATGAATTTGTCCGGGATGAGGGGAAAGCCCATATTGCCTATTATTATCAAAACGAGCGGTTAACGCAGTATTGGATCGGGGTTTCACATAACTTCCCCGCCGTGATGGGCATTCCTATCGTAGCCGGCCGGGATTTCCGGCCTGGAGATGAAATGCCGGTAGCGGGCCATGCCGTCTGCATTGTCAATGAAACGGCTGCGAAAGAGTTGGCTTCGGTTTCGGCCGGGAAGCGAGGAGAAAAGACAAGTGCGGATTATCGGAAAATTGCCGGGGATACTTTCTTGGATTACCGTACGACGGTCCGCATTGCGGGGGTCTTTAAGGATATCAATTTCGAATCTTTATACCGCCCGATCGAGCCGCTCGGATTGTGGGTCGCTTCGCCGGGACACTACCGATATGATAAACCGTATGGCTATTCGTATGTCAAGGTCACTGGTAACCCGCTGGCAGCCATTGACCACATCCGGGCTACGTTAGAGGAACTCGATCCGGTCTATCCTCCCCAAATCGATTTCTTGGATGCAGCGATGGACGCCTTGTACCAAAAGACCCGGAATCAGGGGACAATCGTGATTTTATTCAGCCTGATTGCAGTGCTGCTCGCAATTATGGGGGTATTCGGCCTCGTGATGTTCGAAGCGCAAAGCAGACGCAAGGAGATTGCCGTACGGCGCGTGTTCGGTGCTACCGTTCCGGAAGTGTTGATGCTGTTCAATTCGGGATTCGTGAAAATCGTTCTCATTTGTTTCGTCGTGTCGGTTCCGCTGGCTTGGTTCGGAATACATAAATGGCTGGAGAGTTTTGCGTACCGGGCACCGATCCGTATTTGGGTTTTTGTTGTCCCGCTGTTGCTGGTACTGATCCTGACCGTATTGACAGTGACTTTCCAAAGCTACCGGGTTGCCACGACCAATGCGGTGAAATCGTTGAAAGGGTAAGTAATCCTGTTCTTATCGGTTTTGTTCGATACCGGTAAACGTCTGCTGAAGATTAGCAGATTTGGCTGATTCGGAGGACCGGCCGAATCCAAAGCAAGAAGGCGGGGCCATCCATGGTCCCGCCTTCTTAACAATATGTATGCAAGGAAATTATCTATTCCTGCGACTGTGTACCTACCATTGAATTGTAATCGTCCATCGACCCGACGAGAATGCTTTGGTACTTCGGTTCGCCCGTACCGGCCGGAATCAGGTGGCCGCAGATTACGTTCTCTTTCAGCTTCTCGAGCGGGTCGCTCTTGCCGAGTATGGCCGCTTCGTTCAGCACTTTGGTCGTCTCCTGGAACGATGCTGCCGACATGAAGCTGCTGGTTTGCAGTGCCGCACGGGTAATACCCTGCAGGATCTGGTTCGAGGTGGCAGGGATGACGTCGCGTACCTCGACCAGTTTCTGGTCTTTGCGTTTGAGTACAGAGTTCTCGTCACGCAATTTGCGCACGGTGATGATCATCCCGGCGCGCATCGTAGGCGACTCGCCCGGATCGGTCACGACGACCTTGTCGTACAGTTCGTCGTTGACCTCCATGAACTCCCACTTGTCGACGATCTGCTCGGGCAGGAAACGGGTATCGCCCGGATCGTCGATCTGTACCTTGTTCATCATCTGGCGCACGATCACCTCGAAGTGCTTGTCGTTGATCTTCACACCCTGCATGCGGTATACCTCCTGTACCTCGTTGACGATGTACTCCTGGACCTTAGTCGGGCCCTGGATGGCCAGAATATCGCCCGGAGTGATCGCTCCGTCCGAAAGCGGCGTACCGGCACGGACATAGTCGTTCTCCTGCACGAGGATCTGACGAGACAGCGGTACGAGGTAACGCTTCACGTCGCCCATTTTCGAGGTAACGACGATTTCGCGGTTGCCCCGCTTGATCTTTCCGAACGAAATCTCACCGTCGATTTCAGATACGATGGCGGGATTCGACGGGTTACGGGCCTCGAAGAGCTCGGTAACACGCGGCAGACCGCCGGTGATATCACCCGCCTTACCGATGGCGCGCGGGATCTTGATCAGGATTTCGCCTGCTTTGATCGTAGCATCCTCTTTCACGACGATGTGAGCGCCGACAGGCAGGTTGTATTGCTTCTGCTCGTCGCCTTTCTTGTCGAGAATCTTGATGACCGGGTTCTTCGTCTTGTCTTTCGACTCGATGATCACCTTTTCACGGAAGCCCGTCTGTTCGTCGAACTCGTCGCGGTAGGTGACGTTCTCGATGACGTTCTCGAAGGCGATCTTACCGTCGTATTCCGAGATGATAACCGCATTGTACGGATCCCATTCGCAGATCAGGTCGCCCTTTTTCACCAGGTCGCCGTCGTTCATATAGAGTGTCGAGCCGTATTGCAGGTTGTGCGTATAGAGTACGATGTCGGTGTTGACATCGACGATGCGCATCTCCGCGAGGCGGCTGATGACCATATTGACCTCTTTGCCTGCTTCGTTCTTGCTCTTGACGGTGCGCAGATCGTCGATCTCGAGGCGGCCTTCGTAGCGGGAAACGACACTGTTGTCGGTTGCCACACCTCCGGCGACACCACCGACGTGGAAGGTACGCAGCGTCAGCTGGGTACCCGGCTCGCCGATCGACTGGGCGGCGATCACGCCGACCACTTCGCCTTTCTGAACCATGCGTCCGGTCGCCAGGTTGCGTCCGTAACACTTGGCGCATACGCCCTTGCGCGACTCGCACGTCAGCACCGAACGGATATCCACCGATTCCACATGCGCTGCGTCGATCGCCTCGGCGATCGTTTCGGTAATCTCTTCTCCGGCAGCCACGATCAACTCGCCGGTATGCGGATTGTAGACGTCGTGCACGGTCGTACGGCCCAGGATACGTTCGTACAGCGTCTGTACGACATCCTCGTTGCGCTTGATCGCCGTAGCGGTCAGGCCGCGCAGCGTACCGCAGTCCTCTTCGCAGATAATCACGTCTTGCGCCACATCGACCAGACGGCGCGTCAGGTAACCGGCATCGGCTGTTTTCAACGCGGTATCGGCCAGACCCTTACGGGCGCCGTGCGTAGAGATGAAATATTCCAACACCGAAAGCCCCTCCTTGAAGTTCGACAGGATCGGGTTTTCGATGACCTGACCTCCTTCGGCCCCGGATTTCTGCGGCTTGGCCATCAAACCGCGCATCCCGGAGAGCTGGCGGATCTGCTCCTTCGAACCGCGGGCCCCGGAATCCAGCATCATGTACACCGGATTGAAACCCTGCATGTCCTTGGTCAGGTGATCCAACACCGTCTTGGTCAGCTTCATATTGATATTCGTCCAGATGTCGATAATCTGGTTGTAACGTTCATTGTTGGTGATAAGCCCCATGTTGTAGCTCTCCATCACCTCTTCGACGCGCTCGTAACCTTCGTTGACCAGCGCTTCCTTTTCATCGGGAATGATCACCGCATCGAGGTTGAACGACAGTCCGCCGCGGAAGGCCATCTGGTATCCCATGTGCTTGATATTGTCGAGGAAAGCTGCCGTTTTGTCGGCTCCGGCCTTCTTCATCACCAGGCCGATGATGTCGCGCAGCGAACGTTTGGTCAGCACTTCGTTCAGGAAGCCCACCTCTTTGGGAACCACCTGGTTGAAGATGATCCGGCCGACGGTCGTATCGACCAATTTACGAACCGGCTGCCCGTTCTCGTCGAGCGTATCGACCATTACTTTCACTTTGGCGTGCAGGTCGGCGCGTTTTTCATTGTAGGCGATCAGCGCCTCCTCGGGACCGTAGAACTGAAGCCCTTCGCCCTGCGATCCGGCGCGCTCTTTGGTAATATAGTACAACCCGAGCACCATGTCCTGCGAAGGCACCGTGATCGGCGCTCCGTTGGCCGGGTTCAGGATGTTGTGCGAACCGAGCATCAGGATCTGGGCTTCGAGGATCGCCGCATTGCCCAGCGGCAAATGCACGGCCATCTGGTCGCCGTCGAAGTCGGCGTTGAACGCCGTACAAGCCAGCGGGTGCAATTGCAACGCCTTGCCCTCGATCAGTTTCGGCTGGAACGCCTGGATACCCAGACGGTGCAAGGTCGGGGCGCGGTTCATCAGCACCGGATGTCCTTTAATCACGTTTTCCAGGATATCCCAGATCACCGGATCCTTACGGTCTATGATTTTTTTGGCCGATTTAACGGTCTTGACGATTCCTCTTTCGATCAGTTTCCGGATCACGAACGGCTTGTAAAGCTCGGCCGCCATGTCTTTCGGAATCCCCATCTCGTGCATCTTCAACTCGGGACCTACGACGATGACCGAACGGGCCGAATAGTCGACGCGCTTACCGAGCAGATTCTGACGGAAACGTCCTTGCTTTCCTTTCAGACTGTCGGACAGCGATTTGAGCGGACGGTTCGACTCGGTCTTCACGGCGTTGCTCTTGCGC
>ERZ773188.3132-NODE-3132-length-14490-cov-7.085210_pt1 | contig 14490 bp, 12 predicted proteins | sample MGYA00581011_ERZ773188 | MGnify/ENA primary metagenome ERZ773188 (study PRJEB29015, sample SAMEA2737798) | human gut metagenome | biome: human gut; feature: human-associated habitat; material: faeces | place: China | collected 2012 ...
ACAAACGGTTTTCAAGACCGCCTCGTTATGACCACTTCGATACCTCTCCATCTATGCAATTGATATCGCTCTGTCAGCGACGATAGTTATCATATCATATACCCATTGCACTGTCAAGAACAATTTTTGATATTTTTTCTTTTTGTGAACCTTTTTTATGAACCAGCATAAACTATTTATGATATTTTTCTTTGCGTTTCGCAAGAAATACTTTTGCGATTTCCAGATCTTCCGGTGTTGTGATCTTGATATTTTCGTAAGAGCCTTCATATAATTTAACCGGTACTTTCATCATCTGTTCCACTACCATAGCGTCGTCAGTGATATTATCCGGCACCTCTTCCATCAGCTTTGCATAAGCATTTTCTATGAGATCTGCCTTAAAAATCTGTGGAGTCTGTACCGCCCAGATTAATTTTCTTGGCGGTGTATTCACTGCAAACTGATCTTCATCCACCAGTTTGACCGTATCTTTGCTCGGCATTCCGGCTACACAGGCACCGAATTTTTCTACATTTTCATATCCACGCGTAAGAATCTGCTCGTCCACGAACATTCTGGCGCCATCATGAATGAATACGTATTCCGGCTGTTCTTTGAGAGCATGAAGTCCGCGTAGTCCTGCCCATACGGAATCATAACGTTCTTTTCCACCTGGGATAATCGAGCGTACTTTTGTAAGCTGATACTTGTCTACGATCTCATCACGGACCCAGTTTTCCTGCCCCTCACCTACTACAAGTACAATATCATCGATGATCGCGGATTTTTGAAATGCATCCAAAGTATAAAAAATGATTGGTTTTCCGGATATTTCAATATACTGTTTTTGTATGGCGGTTCCCATACGTTTCCCCTGACCGGCAGATAATACGATTGCCGTACATTTTTTCTTATCCATATATTTTCCTCATTTTCCTCGTTTATATTGACGTTCTTATTCTTAATTTCTGTATCTGCTTTTACGTATTGTCTTAAGGTTCTTCTACCGTTCGCCCAGTTTCAGATTCGGCACTGCATTGAGATCCCATCCGCTTCTTGTGCCGTTGATATACTCATAGTAAGCTGCCACGCCAATCATTGCTGCATTGTCGGTACAGAAAATCGGAGACGGATAATAGAATTCTACCCCTCTCTTTTCGCACGCCTCTTTCATAGCTGCGCGAAGTGCGCTGTTGGATGCAACACCACCGGCAATCGCCAGCTTGTCCACATGAAATTCTTCCACTGCATGCATCGCATTTGCCACAAGAACATCTGTCACGGCTTTCTGGAACGATGCCGCAATATCTGCCTGGCTGTATTCGATTCCTTTCATCTGGCAGCCGTTGATATAGTTCAGAACTGCGGATTTCAGACCACTGAAGCTAAAGTCATATGGTGCATCTTCAACGTGTGCGCGTGGAAATGCAATGGCTTCTGGATTTCCTTCTTTGGATACTTTATCAATCTTTGGTCCGCCCGGATACCCAAGTCCGATCGCGCGTGCGACTTTATCAAATGCTTCTCCTGCCGCATCGTCTCTTGTGCGTCCGATAATGTCAAATTTGCCATAATCTTTGACTCGCACAAGATGTGTGTGTCCTCCTGAAACGACCAGTGAGAAAAATGGCGGTTCCAGATCTTTGTGCTCAATGAAATTTGCTGCAATGTGACCTTCAATATGATGCACTCCGACTAATGGTTTCTTTGCTGCATATGCGATAGCTTTTGCCTCTGCTACACCGACCAGAAGTGCGCCTACAAGCCCCGGTCCGTAAGTAACTCCGATGGCAGTAATATCGTCTAATGTAACATTTGCCTCATCAAGAGCCGCCTGTACGACCTGATTTATCTTCTCTATATGCTTTCTTGATGCAATCTCCGGCACAACACCTCCGTAGAGAGTATGCAGTGCGATCTGGGAAGAGATTACATTTGAAAGAACTTCTCTTCCGTTCTTTACGACTGCTGCTGCCGTCTCATCACAGGAGCTTTCAATTGCAAGAATCAATACATCTTCCTTCATATTCTATCCCTTCAATCTTCTGAATTCATTTTCATTAATCTGAAAATGTCAGTTCTACCGTTCGTTTATCTTTTGCTGCTATGGAATTCGGGAAGATTTTCTTCACCTCGTCCATATATTCTTCCGGGTGCGTCAGCGACGGACTATAATGCGTCAGCCACATTTCTGCGACTTCTGCTTCTTTTGCAAGCTGCGCTGCCTCGTAAAATGTCATATGCTTGTATTCTTTTGCTTTTTTCAGCTTATCCTTCTCACCGTACATTCCTTCGCAGATAAATAGATTGGAACCTTTCGCGTTGTTGCGGATAGAGTCCGTCGGTCTCGTATCTGTGCAGTATGTCAGTTTAATTCCTTTTCGCGCAGGTCCAAGAACCATGTCCGGTGTGTATAAATTGTCTCCGTCCTGGACATTTTCACCTTTTTGCAGACTGCCCCAGAACTTCTGCGGAATTGCCGCTTCATTTGCACGATCCACGTCGAACTTCCCGGCGCGGTCGATTTCCATCGTGTAGCCATAGCAAGTGACGTTATGATTTACGCGAAATGCTTTCAGGCGATAGCCATTCATCTCAAATATCTGCTCCGGCTGTGTGATTTCGATGTATTTTATCTGAAATGGCAGTTCCGGCGCAATAACGCGAAGTGAGTTGACTACCCGCTCCAGTCCTTTCGGTCCAATCAGAGTCAACGGTTCCGTGCGGTCTGCATTTCCCATAGTCAGGAGCAGGCCCGGGAGTCCGCTGATGTGGTCGCCGTGGTAATGTGTGAAGCAAATCACATCGATGGGTTTGAAACTCCAGCCTTTTTCTTTTATTGCAATCTGCGTACCTTCTCCGCAGTCAATTAGAAGACTGCTGCCGTTATATCTCACCAGAAGCGAAGTGAGCCAGCGGTACGGGAGGGGCATCATGCCGCCCGTTCCCAACAAACATACGTCTAACATATTTTTTTACCTCTTATCCAGAGCCGTCAGGCAAATGTCCTGCCGGTCCGCTTGTTTTTGATTTTCTTCAGCGTCCGGATATTCGTGCAGACTCTGAATCAGATTTTTATTTTAAATTCGCTTATAATTTCATCGTAGCACTGCTCGCAGAGGTCAAATTCGTCCAGCCGGTTGTCTTTTTCCGAGAAATAGCCCCAGCGCTTGGATACTTCCAGTACGTCCTCACGGGGAACCCCTTGGATTACCGGAATACTTCTGCCACAGCGGTTGCAGATGATCTTATCGATTTCTTTTGTTTCTTTTACAGTTGTATGATACTGGCGCATACAATTCCTCCTTGAAGTCTGGTGTGCCTGTGTGGAAAATGTGTGGTATCTGCCACCCGGACACCGGATTGATTCATTACGCCTATATTATATCTGGTCAGATGCGCATTTCCCAGTGGGAAGTGTTGGAGCATCTGCCAGTTCATTTCCAACTTCATTTTTCATGCAGCCGCGCCTGGCTTTTGGACAGGCTTCAGGCTCGGTCGCTGCCTGAAGTTTCGACTTCACAACTCATAAGTATAGCATCTTCCGGCGGGTTTGCATAGAAATTCTTTCGCACACCGTCTTTGGCAAATCCTGCTGCCTTGTAAAAATGTATTGCTGTTTCATTGGAAATACGAACATCCAGCAGCCATCTTGTAATATTCTGCTCGTAACTAAATGCACGCATTTTTTCAAGAAGTCTTACAGCCACCCCCTGCCGGCGATGTTGCGGCGATGTCGCAATTCTGGCGATTTCTCCCTCATCTAACACATAATAAAAAATCACATAGCCAAGGAGTTGTGGCTTGCCTGCATGCTCCGGCGCCGTTGAAGCGCAGGAGCATGGCGGCGCTTGTCTGCTTATAATAGCCCAAATCCGTGCCTGAGGATTTTCAAGCGTATCCCTGATACTTTTTTCACTCCATGGATCCGGAAAGATATCGGATTCCAGCGCTGCAATCTCAGAAATATATTGCTGTTGGTCTTTTTTAATTTCTATTATTTCCATGTCTTCTGTCTTTTGATTTTTCTGTCTTTTGGTTTTTCTATATTGCTTCTAGGCTCCATCTTATTATAGCTTCTTAAATATCCTGGATCAGCTCGTCTATTGCTTCTTCACTTGTTGCCCAACTTGTGCAGAAGCGCACTGCCGCATAGTCTTCATCTATCTGTTCCCAAAAACTAAACTGATATTTCTGTGCTAATTTTTCGCGGTCTTTCTTTGACAAGATCGGATACTGCTGGTTCGTGTAAGAATCAAAATACATTTTATATCCTTTTTCAAGAAATGCATTTTTTAACTTCATAGCTAATTTGTCTGCGTGAGCTGCAATTTTGAAATATAAATCGTCTGTAAATAATGTATCAAACTGGATTCCCAGAAGGCGTCCTTTGGCCAGCATTGCTCCACTCTGCTTCATGCAGTAACGAAAATCTTTCTTAAGAGCGGATTTTGTGATTACGACTGCCTCGCCGAAAAGTGCTCCTACCTTCGTTCCCCCAATATAAAATACATCTGTATTTGCTGCAATATCTGCCAGTGTCATGTCTGATTTTTCAGACATTAATCCATATCCCATTCTTGCTCCGTCCATGAATAATGGCAGACCAAGTTCTTTACAGGTTGCGTAAAGTTCCTGTAATTCAGACTTGCTGTAAATTGTTCCATTTTCCGTCGGATGGGAAATGTAGACCATGCCCGGCTGTACGATGTGCTCATGATCTGCGTCATTCCAGTGTGCATCGTAATATGCGCGCACCTGTGATGCTGTAATTTTTCCGTCTTTGCTTGGAAGTGCCAGGACTTTGTGTCCAGTTGCTTCGACCGCACCTGTTTCATGCACGTTGATATGACCGGTCACTGCTGAAATTACGCCTTGATACGGACGGAGGATCGAGCGGATCACTACATAGTTCGTCTGGGTCCCTCCTACCAGGAAATGTACATCCGCCTCTGGTGCATCACAGGCTTTTTTGATCTTTTCTCTTGCCTGCTTGCAATATTCATCTTCACTATATCCAACCGTCTGCTCCAGATTCGTCTCCACCAGACGTTCCAGAATCTGTGGGCATGCGCCCTCTTCATAATCACACTGAAACTGAATCATTTCTTCGATACCTCTCATGTTGCTTTTTCTATATTATAGTTGCACGGGTTTTCAACATATCTGCTTATGCTTACGCCCCGCGGGGTTTTGATACATTTTTACTGTATAGATTTCGCTTCGCGCTCCTTGCGTTCGCGTTCTGCCTGTGACAGGCGCAGATAATCCGGCTCGTGTTCCATGGCAGTCTCTGTCTTTCCGGCAGCATAGTAACGAAGTCCTAATGTTCCTACTGATGCTGCTCTTTGACGGTTCATGTTGGCCGGTGCAAACTGAATGTCTCTGCCTGCTTTTATTTCTTCTGCCAGAATCTCATCTGTCAATCTCGCACGAAATACCGGCACACCATCTCCCAGGAAAATGATGCGTTTGTCATATTTTTTCAAATGGTCGCCTAATTCTTCGATGCTGATCGCCATCTGATCTTCCAGGACAACCAATTCATTTCCACAAAACTCGTAAATTCCGGTGTAGACCTGTCCGCGGCGCGCATCCATGATTGGGCACACGATGGCGTCTGTTCCGCACAGATTGTACGCCAGTCCTTCCAGTGTCGGGATGTGGATCAACGGCTTGTTCATGGCAAGTCCCAGACCTTTCGCTGTGGCGGAGCCGATGCGAAGCCCGGTAAATGAACCCGGTCCGCCGGCAACTGCGATGGCATCGATCGTTTTCAAGTCAAGCTCGATCATGTCGGATACCGTGTCCAGCATCGGGAGCAACGTCTGTGAGTGCGTCTTCTTATAGTTCACAGTATATTCCGCAATCACCTGTTCCTCTTCTTCTATCTTTTCAACAACAGCTACGCTGGCTACAAGGCCGGAGCTGTCCAGTGCTAAAATTCGCATATACTTATCCTCCGATAATCAAATCCTTTTTCCAAATTCTTTTCTATCTTAATCTCGGTGAAGTGTTCCGGCAATATTTCCTCGATCAGATTCGCCCACTCGATCAGGCTGACCCCTTCGCCGTAGACATAATCCTCATAACCGATCTCGTCCATCTCTTCCACATCACCGATCCGGTAAACATCAAAATGATAGAACGGCAGGCGCCCTTCATCATACACCTGCACAATTGTAAATGTCGGGCTGTTGACCGGCTCTGTAATGCCAAGTCCGGCGGCCAGTCCTTTTGTAAATACGGTCTTTCCTACGCCCAGATCACCGACAAGCGTGAACACTTGCCCCGGCTTCGCATGCTGCCCCAGTTCATATCCCAGGTCATAAGTATCTTGTTCTTTATTTGACTCTATGATTTTTTCCATCATCCTGTCCTCCTTTTGCAAAGCAAAATTTTATACGAGGGCTACCAATGTTACCATCTACAATATTTCAGCAAACAGTAACGCTCTACCAAGATTTAAGTATAGCATATCTTTCATTTCCTTGCCATAGGTGTTGTGTAAGTGATATATTATAGACAATACAGATTCAAATTATATTTCCACAGGAGGACATCACTATGAAATTTACATTTTTTCACAATAACATCAACGTCCTGGATCTGGACAAATCTGTAGAGTTTTACAAAAAAGCTCTCGGACTTGAAGTTACAAAAGAATTCCATGCACCGGACGGAAGCTTCAAACTCGTCTATCTCGGAGACGGCACAACACCACATTCACTGGAGCTGACATGGCTTCGCGACATGGACCGCCCGTATGATCTCGGAGATAACGAATCTCATCTGGCATTCCATGTCGATGACATGGACGCTGCCCTGGCACTTCACAAAGAAATGGATTGCGTGTGTTTCGAAAACCCGGACATGGGAATTTATTTCATCAATGATCCTGACGGCTACTGGGTAGAAATCTGTCCACAGTAGACAATTAAGACAATTCAAAAAGGGACAGGTTAAATTTTAATTGGGGACGGGGTTTTTTTGAAAAAACCCCGTCCCCAATTAAAATTATGCATCATACACATACAATTCGTGTAGTGCTCTTGTTGCGCAGATGTATTGATATCCTTGGTACATTTTGTTGTTACGGTCGCCGCCTACAACAAATACCTGGTCAAATTCTAAGCCTTTTGCCAGATAGTAGGTGGTTACGGTCAGGCCTTTTTTGAATTGTGCGCTGTCGCGGTTGATGTAATGTGCTTCTGCGCCTAGTTTGTGCATGATTTCTTGAATATGTTCTGCTTCTTTTTCTGTCATGGTGAGGATTGCTGCTGTTTCGTATTCTTCTTCTCTTAATTTCAATTTTCCGCTGATTTCTTTACATGTTTTTTCCAGTGTTTTTATGGTATGTCTTTCGACTGCTTTTCCGTGTCTTGCTACATACTGGATGTCTTTGGATCCGCCGACGGATTTGGCGTATTCTGCGATTTCGCTTGTGTTGCGGTAGCTTTTGTTCATGACGATACGTTTGACTTTTTTCCCAAATATTTTTGGTAAAAATGTGAGAACGTCTTGTTGTTTTCCGGCGATGGTCTGTGCTTTGTCGCCGAGTATTGTCATGTTGCATGAAAACATTTTCGCGAGAAGTACGTACTGTAAATAGGAGTAATCCTGCATCTCATCAATGACGAGATGGCGGATGTTCTTGCGCTGGCCGGCTGCCGTCAGGCTGTATTTTAGATAGAGAATCGGGTAAACATCTTCGTATTCCAGTACGCGGCGCTCTGGCGGCATGTCCGGAAGTGCCGGGAATCCGTAGTCTTCCAGGAACCAATTGTATATTTGACAAATGTCTCTGGTTACGTACATATTCATGAATTTTCTGCAAATGATTTCTTGTTCTTCGTCGTTTAGGCTGCGTCCGCGTAAGGTTTCGACTTCGTCGATAAAATAATCCATGACCGCGCCCATTCTATCTAAAAGTGGTGTACCGGTATATTTTTCATAAAAAAATTCCATGATTTCGCTGGCACTTTTGCGAATGCCTTTGAATTCTACATCTTCAAAATCTACCAGCCGGTCTTCCAGCTCGATCAGAAAGCCTTCGATTGCCTGAACGTATTCCACGGACTGCTTCCATTCGTAACGTTTTTGATCTGCATCATCCATTCCTGCGATTTCACGCTCGATTTGATGATATTTGTCTTCACAGTCGGCGGCTATCATTTTGCTATTCCAACCAGTCCCGGCCGAACTACTTTTTGAATTTCTGCTTGGATTTTTCCCTTGATTTCCGCCTTGATCTCTATTTTTATTTCTATATATCGCATTTTCCTGATTCACAGCATTTCCATATATCGCATTTTCCTGATCGCCCGCATTTCCATATATCACATTTCCCTGCGTTGCAGTATTTCTCCTGAGTTCATGATATGCAAACAGATCAAAACTCATTTCCTGTATATTTTCCTCGCCAAGTTCAGGAAGAATATGGGAAATGTAGTCGGCAAACACGCCGCCTGGCGAGAGAATCAGGATATTTGATGAATTCAGATGCTCTCTGTCATGATACAGAAGATAGGCGATCCGATGTAGCGCAACGGACGTCTTGCCACTGCCTGCCACACCTTGAATAGCCAGGATTTTGTCCTTCGTGTTGCGGATAATTGCATTTTGTTCCTTCTGGATTGTACGCACAATATTTTTCAGTTTCGTGTCGCTGTTGGCGCCAAGTTCCTGCTTTAAAATGTCATCGTCAATCTTCACATCACTCTCAAATTCATAGATCATCTTGCCGCCACGGATTTTGTACTGCCATTTAGACAGAATCTCTCCATCCATGCGCCCGCCCGGCGCTTCGTAGGACGCCTCGCCTTTGTCGTAGTCATAAAACAGGCTGCTCACCGGGGCTCTCCAGTCGTAAATGAGTGGCAATGCGCCACGCTCTCTTGCAAAATTTCCGATTCCGATGTAAAAATCTTCTGGCTCGTCTTCTCCGTCATAGACAAATTCTACACTTCCAAAAAATGGTGCATCCAGCATACGTTTCAGACGCCGGCGCATTTTCCAGTTCTCCTGATTGGCATTCACCTGCATTTTCAGCGCCTGCTGGTTGTCGTAGTCCTCATATCCATACTGGTCCATTTCCGTGTAATTGTCCCAGTAATATTCATTCATACTGTTAATGTCCTGGCGTACCGCCTGTATATTTTCATCAATCTCTCCCAGACGTTTTTCTATCAGACCAAGTACCTCCGGCAGAAATTCACTTCCTTTACTCACAATCAATCCTCCAATTTTAATCATTGTAACTGAATTATCATAGCATTATCGGCAAAATATATCCACTTTTCTCGCTTGGAAATCATGGAAAAATCATGGTATATTTTCCCGATGATTGTTTTTTCTGACACAATTTTTAAAAATCATTTCTAAAAATCGAGGGGCTGTAAAAAAAGAATAGTCCCCCAAAAAAGAAAGGACGCATGAAAAAACTCTCGTTTTTTTCACACGTCCCTCAATTGAATCAATGTTAGAAGAACATCTCCCATCCGTTATTTAATTTCTGCTGTTTCTACGATGAACTTGACGCTTCCGCTTGCGCCTTCTCTGATCCCGCCATAGTTGGTGTATGTCTTTTCTGCCTCTTTTACTGCCTTGAAATGATTCAGAACATTTGCAAGGTCATCTCCTGCAAGGTCTCCCAGTTTTTCAATTCCTTCTTCGTCGAATGTCTTCATTCCGGCTTCCAGAAGGCTGGCGCCCTGGGCGAGTGTTCCTGCGCCCGTGTTAAGCTGTGTACCAACGGAGCTTAACTGGCTTGTTCCGGTTCCAAGTGCAGCCGCCCCCTGGGCAAGCTGGCTGATAGCTGACTGGAGTTTGCCGCCGATTTCGGCCATATCCGGCATGTCAGAAAGGCTGTCAGATAAAGCCGTATACTGAGTCACTAAATCCGCAAGAACCTTCTGGGCTGTAGTCGTATCCACCTGCTTGGTCTTTACTTCTTCCAGCGCAATTACCGCCTGGCCTATCGCTTTCTTAGCGCCAGACGCATCCGTAAGGGAAATATTCATGCTGTCACATTCTGTTTCAGCTGAACTTGATGTACCACTGGCTGTATTTACTGCTTTTTCCAATTCTTCTTGTTGTTTCGATGTCAGCGATTTATAACTTTCTGTTTCTTTTAAACGATCCATGACATCCTTCTTTGTAGATGCTTCCGTTTCGGAAATTGCTGTATTTACTGCATTTTTTGCTTTTTCTTTCGCCTGATTCGACGCTTCTGTCTCCAAATCTGTAACGTTGATTTTATCCAGTTCGCTCTTGGCAGTGGTTACATTCTCACTGATTGTATTTACATACTCCGCCAGTGTTGTGACGCTTCCAAGCTCCTGCTGTAATATTCCAAGATCTTTCTGAATCTGTGTAACTGCCTGCGCAGTCGTATCATCACTGCCTGCTGCGCTTAAGCTGCCCATGAGTGTAGTTACTTGTTCATCCAGTTCACTCAAACCTTCCGCCAGTGCCTGTGCTCCCGCATCCACCTGTGAAACGCCGCTTGTATACTGACTTAAATAATCCTGCAGTGTTCCGGCTCCGGTGCTCAATTGTCCCATGGCGTCTACCAGTTCATCGGAAGCACCGGTCATTTCTTTTACGCCATCAATCATGTCATTGACATCGTCAAGGTCACCGTCCTTCATATCGCTAAGCCCACATGTGGAAATTGCAGTCGCTGTGAAATCCAGTTCAAAGTTTTCCACATCCGCAGTTATTTCCACATAGTCTTTCAGGTCAATATCTTTTGTTGCCTCGTAATCTTTTAACTCCAAACTGTCTGCAAGTCCTGGAAATGCGATTCCGATCACAATGCTCTGATCCTGGTCTGCCATGACTTTTCCACCGGAAACTTTCACATTTTTAAACTTATCCCCAGGAAGCATGAGCATGGACGCTGCAAGAAATGGAACTTTTACTCCTACGTCTTTACCATCGATATTCACCGTCCGGCTCTCATTATTCGTATAGTCAAACCGAATTTTCACCTTGCCGCTTTTTTCTGCCAGATCTTCCGGCTTGATTTCCTTTCCGTCCAGATAATAGGTTACTTTTGTAGTCACCGGAAGCTGCTGATTGGAAGTACCTTCATAGGAAATGTCTTCCCCTTTGTTCTCCCATGTGATAGTTCCATCTGCATTTTGCGTATATTCTTCGTCTCCTTCCGTGTTTTTGATGTCTTTCAAATTGGAAAAATCCATGATCTCTCCGTCACCATTCCGGCGCAGCCAGTCTTTGACTGTAATCTTTTTAACTGAACCGTCTGCATTTGCATCGACATAAACTGTTTCTGTCTTATCTTTCCATTCACCTGCATCCTCGTCACTGGATGTCTCTGCTGTCACGTCATTGGATGCCTTTACTGCTGCGTCATTGGATATCTTTGCTGCCGCGTCATTGGATGTCTTTACTGCCGCGTGTACGACACTTACATTGCCTGCCACTGCCGGAAGTGCTGACGGCGCTATCATAGACAAAGTCAGCGCACCTGCTAATAATATCATTACAACTGGTCGTTTCATATTCTCCTCCTTCTGATTCTCATCTTTCTAACATTCCTTATTCACTTTTCCAGCATACTGTTTCAAGATTTCTACGAATCTCTATTCTACATTTTTCAATGCTCACCCATTGGATCACTATTCTACATTTTTCAATGCTTCATCCATTGGATCACTATTCCACATTTTTCAATGCTTCATCCATTGGAACTTTTCGGATCCTTCGATATTCAATTGCTGCCACAACGGCATATGCCGCCACGCCGATCACAAACATTTCCACGAAAATCTTCGGATCTATGTAAAATGTGATCCAGCCGGTAATGCTTGTCAGCATCATTTCCCGGAACAGAATCTGCATGATTTCCAGCTCCAATGGCAGGCTGATCAAGATGAACAGCACGACCACGATAGACGTGGACATAATGTACAGCCGGCTGATTTCGCCGTTTGTATATCCCAGGATTTTTGCCATGGAAATAGACTGCGCATTTTTCTCGATGATAATCTTGGACAGGAGATAAATCAATACGAGGAAAATGATCACGGAAAATCCGTCCATCAGATTCATCATACTTCCCATGGACACGTCGAGCTGTCTGGAAATCTTGGTCAGATCCTCAACATCAATGGTGGAACCGATATATTTTTCATCAATATCCGTAATTTCAGAATCAGAGAAATATCCGCTGAAGCTGTCTTTGTCCATATCAAATGTTTTGTTGAGTTCCTGTATTGGCATAAATATGGAGAGTGAACCTACGTAATCATATACACCTGCAACTTTAAACTTGTATTTTTTATTTTCATACTTTTCCTTTAAAGTAATTGTGTCACCTTTTTTCAGACTAAATTTTTCTGCATAGCCAGAGGAGAGGTATACCTCAGGGATATTCTCCACATTTTTCACATCTGTATCAGATGCGGAATCTGATGTTTTCCACTTAATGTTGATATATTTGCTATTGTTTTCCACACCGTAGAGGATAATTTCCTCACTCTTATATTTTCCAGGAAGGGTGCTCAGTGAATAGGCGCTGAATTTTTCTGCATCCGGATTTTCTGTCTCTACTGCCTGACTGAACATCATCATGGACACCATCTGCTCAAGCTTACTGTCTCCACCTGCCATGCTCGCCGGCATCTGCAGCATGTACTGATATTTGCTGAGCATGCCATTTTCCATTTCCACTTGATAATGGTCCAGCACAGATGGAAGCATCAGTCCGAACATCAACAACATATTTGCAAAAATAATTCCCACAAACAATACCGCGTAGTTACTCATATTCTGAAGGATCACACGTATCCGGAATCTGTGGAAAAAGCCAAGATGCTCACTCAGCGGCAATGCATGTTTCTGGTTATGTCTGCTTAAGTCCCTTCTCAGGAACTTCAGTGGTGATAGTTTTAATTTGTACCACAGCAGCACAGAATTCACCACAAGCATAATGAGGATCGGCACTACCGTTGTCAGAAGAAATGCTTCCGCGTTCCAAATGGTCACGTAGGTCGGCAGGCTGTAGCTTCCATAGTAAAGTCCCGCGCAATAATCTTTTCCTATCGTATAGCCGATAATATTTCCAATAATTGCTCCGATAAATGTGACAAATACCGGGGCTGCCATGTAATGCCGGATCAGTTCACCTCTTGTATAGCCGGATGCCCGCAAGGTGCCGATTACATTTGCCTCTTTTCGGATCGTGTTGTTAGTAGTGATTGCAAAGACAAATGCCATGATCACGATGATGATATAAAGAAGCACGATCATCATCGAACGGTCACCGCCCATATCATCCCCAGTGAAAATGATTGCCTGGTTCGTGTATCTTGGGACAAATTCTTCCAGTGTCACTTCTTTTGCCACATCTTCCATCAGATCTTCCGAAATGTCTTTTTCTGCCTTTTCATTTTTGGGCTCAGTATTGTATTTCCATGCGTAGCTGTAATTCATCTGATCGGCCTTGTAGCTGTCGAACTCCTCTGGACACACTACCGACACGCCAAATTTTACCGAGTCAAACATGGAATCATTATTATTGGAAAACAAGGCGCTGTAATCTGAAAGCGCCACAAGACCGGTAATCTTCCATGTATGTCCGCCACTTTCAATCTCATCACCCACGCTCAGATCATTATTGTCTGCATACATACGGTCAATACCGATTTCTCCCGGTTTTTCAGGCATTTTCCCCTTCATCAGGCACACCTTATTGACCTCATCACGATTCTTGAAAATGCGCATTGTACTTCCATTCGTTAAAGCTTCCTCTACATAATAATTCTCGTACAATTTGATGCCCAGATCTTCGATATCCTGAATCTGAGCATTGTTCATTTTCTTTTCTGTCCGGAAATGTCCATTTTCAATGCTATATTTCTCAAAGCTTTCCTCGTACGCCTGGATCATACTTCCATCGGCCACCAGAAATCCTGATACCATTCCGATCGTCAGCGTCATCAAGATAAAAATGACCAGATATTTTCCAAATTCTCCACGAAGCTCCCGGAACAGACGTTTATTTAACGGGCTTCTCATCACGCGTCCTCCTTACCACTCCAGCTCTCTCGCCGGAATCTTCTTCTCATTGCGGTAACTTTTTCTCACCGCACCGTCACGGAGACGAATCACGATGTCCGCCATGTCTTTGATTGCGTCATTGTGTGTGACCATAATGACCGTGTTACCGTACTTCTGGTTGACACGCTCGATCAGCTCCAGAATATCCTTGGACGTGTTATAATCCAAAGCTCCCGTCGGCTCATCGCAGAGCAAAATATCCGGATTTTTGACAATTGCTCTTCCGATTGCCGTTCTCTGCTGCTGCCCGCCCGACAACTGGTTCGGTAACTTTTTCCTGTGTTCATAAAGTCCCAGCGTCTGTAACAATTCATCAACATCCAGCGGTCTGTCACTTAGATAAGCCCCAACCTCAATATTTTCCCGGACAGTCAGATTCGGAATCAGGTTGTACATCTGAGACACATAGCCCAGATGCTT
>ERZ773188.3145-NODE-3145-length-14432-cov-35.939348_pt1 | contig 14432 bp, 11 predicted proteins | sample MGYA00581011_ERZ773188 | MGnify/ENA primary metagenome ERZ773188 (study PRJEB29015, sample SAMEA2737798) | human gut metagenome | biome: human gut; feature: human-associated habitat; material: faeces | place: China | collected 2012 ...
GCAGGGTGGTGGACTTACCGCAGCCGGAAGGACCGACGAAAACGATAAATTCCTTGTCGGCGATCTCAAGGCTGAAATCGGGAACAGCAACAACATTGCCGGGGTAAACTTTCTTAACGTGACGGCAGCTAATGGAAGCCATAATGCTCATCCTCCAAATGTATTCAGTGGTTTCAGCCCGTGTAGAGGGGGCTGTTTCTGTTGACATGATTATAATAACAGGTTATAATCTATTTGAAAATAGCATTTTATTGATATAGAGGTGTCGAAATTGATATTTGACCCGGAAATTTACTGCACCGCTGCCGAAACGGCGGAATTGGACGGCACAGCGCCGCTGGCTCTGGCCGGAGACGGCCTGTGGGTGGGGGTGCTTTCCCGCGGGGCGTGCCTGCTGGATGGCGTTGACCGCCCGGGCCAAAGCGGCGATATTCTGCTGGGCCCTGCCCCCCTGGTGCTGACGCCGCAGAGCGACTGCCACCTGCTGGCCGTGCGGCTGACCGGCCACTGCACGGACGCCTACCTGTTGCAACTGGGGGCGGCGCGCTGGGCGGACGGCGCTGCCTGCCCCGGCGCGGCGGAGCTGATCGCACAGCTGTGCGGCGCGCAGACGGCCCCCATGGCCTACGCGCTGCTCTGCGCTGCAGCCAAGGCCGACGAGACCGCCCGTCCCCTGCCGCCGCTTGTGGCCGAGGCCGTGGCGGCCATCCGCCAGAATTATATGGCGCTCTACGGCGTCGAGGAGCTGAGCGAGCAGCTCGGCGTGACAAAAAGCCATCTGGTGCGCGTCTTTAAGCAGGAGATGGGGGTGCCGCCGGGCAAGTACATGACGAATGTGCGCATCGAGGCAGTCAAGACGCTGCTGCTGACCGATGAGTACAATCTGGATATGATCGCGGGCCTGACGGGGTTTTCCGGGGCCAATTATCTGTGCCGCGTCTTTAAGCGGGAGGTGGGCCTCTCCCCCGCAGCCTGGCGCACCGCCGCCGCACCCCTGCCCGCCGTACCCAAGCTCCCGCCGAGAAGTCAGGAAATATACGTATAAAGGAGGGAGGCTTCCCCCTTGGGGGAAGCTGTCAGCGGCTCCGCCCGCTGACTGATGAGGGGCAACCTTGCCATTGCAACCCGTTTACGGGCAGCTGTGGCAGACCCGTCCCTCATCCGGCCTCGGTCGGGGCCTCGGCCACCTTCCCCCGAGGGGGAAGGCATACAAAACAAATGCCCGATACGGCTCGTCACCGCATCGGGCATTCTTAACTTTATGCAATTTTATTCCGCAGTCTTATACCCGTCCGGGTTGTGGCTCTGCCAGTTCCAGCTGTGGGCGCACATTTCCTCAATGCCGTACTGGGCCTCCCAGCCGAGCTCACGCTTGGCCTTGGAGGGATCGCACCAGCACTCGGCGATGTCGCCGGGGCGGCGCGGGTCGATGACATAGGGAATCTCTTTGCCGCAGGCCTTGCTGAAGGCGTTGATGACGTCCAGCACGCTGTAGCCGTGGCCGGTGCCCAGGTTGCAGATGAACAGGCCGGGCTTCTGCTCCAGCTTTTTGATGGCAGCAACATGGCCGCGGGCCAGGTCGACAACATGGATGTAGTCGCGCACGCCGGTGCCGTCGGGGGTCGGGTAGTCATTGCCAAAGACGTGGACCTTCTCCAGCTTGCCGACAGCGACCTTGGCGATGTAGGGCACGAGGTTGTTGGGGATGCCGTTGGGGTCCTCGCCGATCAGGCCGGACGGATGCGCACCGATGGGGTTGAAGTAACGCAGCAGCGCAACATTCAGCTCGGGGTCGGCGTGGCAGCAGTCGGTCAGGATGCGCTCGGTGAATACCTTCGTGGTGCCGTAGGGGTTCGTGGTGCCGCCGACGGGGAAATCCTCGCGGATGGGCACGCTGGCGGGGTCGCCGTAGACCGTGGCGGAGGAGGAGAAGATGATGTTGTGGCAGTTGTGGCGGCGCATGACATCCAGAATGTTCAGCGTGCAGGCCAGATTGTTGGAGTAGTACTCGATGGGCTTGGAAACGCTCTCGCCGACGGCCTTGTAGGCGGCGAACTGGATGACACAGTCAATGTCCTCGTTCTCGGCAAAGATCTTCTCCACGGCGTCCTTGTCGGTCATGTCGGCCTCGACAAAACGGAAGTCCTTGCCGGCGATCTTCTTGACGCGGGCCAGGGCCTCGGGGCAGGAGTTGTAGTAGTTATCGGCTACAACGATGTCGTACCCTGCGGCCAGAAGTTCCACACAGGTGTGGCTGCCGATGTAGCCGGCGCCACCGCTAACCAGAATTGCCATAACAGTCGTCTCCTTATGTTATATGATATTGTTGCGTGCGAACCGAGCGGCTCGCCTCTCTTTGCTTGTATTCTACTCTTTCTGCGGAGTTTCTGCAATAGGAGTTTTTGATTCTGATTTGCCTTTTTGTTGCCTGTTTTGCCGCCGGGCGGGCAGCCCCTGCTGAATGCGGCGGTAGGCGGACGGCGTGTGCCCCGTGGCAGCGCGGAATTTCTGGCTGAAATACGCGCCGGAGCAGTAGCCCATCTGCGCGGCGACCTCGCCGGGGGATGCCCCGCGGGCCAGCAGCTGGGCCGCGTACTCGATGCGCATGGCGGAAAATTCCTCCATGGCCGTGCGGTGGAGCCGCGCGCGGAACGCCTGCTGCAGCTGGGGCCGCGTGCAGCCCAGCGCCGTGCAGATGTCGTCGATCTTCAATTCATGCGCAAGATTTTCGGCAAAATAGGCGCGGGCGTCCTCGACCAGCGCGTTCTGGCGGCGCTCCCGCCGGACGCGGGCCACGGGGCGCTTGGTGCGGCGGCAGCGGCGGGCCAGCAAAATCAGCAGATTTTCCAGATGGATGATGAACTGCTGCATCGCGCCGAAGGGCAGCTCCTCCTTTAAGACAGGCCGTCCGCCCGGCACGGGGGCGGCGTCGAACAGCTCGTTGGCGGCATTTGCCAGCCAGTTCAGGTCATGCTGCTCGGCAGGCTCTGTGTGCAGCATCGCGCCGCGGAAACGGTCCATGGCCGCGCCGGTGCAGTAAAAGTCGATACGCAGCGTCTCGGGCGGGACCTCGCCGACGGTGGTCATAGCAAAGACCTCCCCCGGCTGGTGGAACAGCAGTCCGCCTGCCCGCAGCAGCACGTGGCGGGCATCGCAGCGTTCCTCAATGGTGCCGCTGCGCACAAAGATTAGCTGCCAGGCCTGCGTCTCGCTGGGCGGGAATGAGTCGTCCGCGCGCCACTCCGACGCATGTGCCGCCGGGATCGCTTCGACCCGCAGCGGAAAGGTATCGTTCAGCATGGGTGTGACCTCCCTTCCCCGGCTTGACACCGCTGTAGGGGCCGGGCATGCCCGGCCCGCATGTGTATGGCGACCACCTGCCTGCGGGAAGGCTCTCTCCCTCCGGCCCTGCGGGCCACCTCCCTCTGCGAGGAGGCTGGCGCAACAGCACCTGGGGGAGAGAAGCTTCCGGGCGGTGCTTACTTTCCTTACACCGCTACCACACCCGGCCAGCTCTCGCCGGCCTCCGCGCTCCCCGCTTCCCCGTCGGCTCCGTAAGAGAAAACGCCGGGGGTCATGTCGGCCAGCAGGGGGAACTGCGCAAGCTCGGGGCAGGTGTCGGTCAGCCCCAGACAGTAGGCCGTCAGCGGACTGATCTCCTTTGTGATGGCGTCAAACCGGCTTGAGCCGTCGTCCTCGTAGGTGCTCAGCATAATATCGCCGGGGTAGGTGTCGGCCACATAGCTGACAAGTGCCTCGTCGACGTAGGGGTCGCTGCTGCCCTCATACAAGTCGGGCGCGCCGAACAGATGCAGGATCTCGTGGGCGTAGGTCGCCGGGGATTCTGCCTCGCCGTCGGTGTAGGCGTCGGTTTTGTACAGGCAGCTGTATTCATAATAAAAGCTGTCGCCGTCGTCGGCGTAGTGAGCCATCGTGAAGGATGTCCCGCTGATGGGCAGGAAGAACAAAAACGCGATGTGCCGGGCCCCGTAGGCAGCCAGACGGCTGTCGGCGGCCAGCGACGCGCACAGCGTATCCATCTCGTCGAGAAAAGCGGAGCTTTCCTCGGAATCTTCGCCGCCCTGCATGGCAGACTGCACAAGATAACTGCGTGTCAGCGTTGAATCGCTGCCGTCCGCGCTGCGATCACAAATCAGATTCACCGCGGCCTCGTAGCCCGCGGCCTGCTCGGTGATCCAGTCCACGGCCAGCTGGGTGCGCTGCACGGCGGCAGTGCGGCTCTCGGCGTCCCAGGTATGCCCGTGGGCGGCGTCGTTCAAAAACACGTTGACGAGCACGGTGGCATCGGTCAGCAGTGCGGCGCTGCCGTAGGACTTCTGCTCCTCGGTAAAGGTGGGCACAGGCTCCGGCGTCGGGGTGGCGGCGGGACTTTCGGCCCGGGGCAGCTCTGCGGGATAACGCTGCACCGTGACGCGGGCCGAGCAGCTGCACAGCAGCGCCGCGGCCAGCACTAGGGCAGCCAGTTTTCTGTACATGGTGCGCCCCTTAAATTTCCAGCACGGCCCTGCCGTCGTGGTCGGCCAGCTCCAGCGTGACCTCGCGGCCATCCAGGCGGCCATCGACGAGCGCGTCGGAGACGGGATCCTCAATGGTCTTGCGGATCGTGCGGCGCAGCTCACGCGCACCGTATTTGGTAGAGCTTTCGGCTACGATGTCCGCCAGCGCGGGCTGCGTGTAGTGCAGCGTGATGCCGTGCGCGGCCAGACCTGGCTTGTACTCGTCGAGCATGAGCGCGGCGATCTTCTCAAGGTCTTCCTCGCTCAGCGGCTTGAACGTAATGATCTCGTCCACACGGCCGATGAACTCGGGGCGAAGAAACTCCTGCAGCGCCTTCATGCTGCGGTCCGCGCTGGCGACCTCGGCCTTTTTGCCGAAGCCCGTCGCGCCGCTCTGGTCGGTGGAGCCCGCGTTGGAGGTCATGCAGATGACCGTGTTCGAAAAGTCCACCGTGCGGCCCTGCGCGTCGTTGATCTTGCCCTCGTCCAGAATCTGCAGCAGGATATTCATGACGTCAGGATGTGCTTTTTCGATCTCGTCAAACAGCACGACGCTGTAGGGATGGCGGCGGACCTTCTCGGTCAGCTGCCCGGCCTCGTCGTAGCCGACATAGCCCGGGGGCGAGCCGATGAGGCGGGACACCGCGTACTTTTCCATGTACTCGCTCATGTCGATGGAGATGAGCGGGTCAACGGTGTCAAACAGCTGGCTGGCCAGCTGCTTGACCAGCTCGGTCTTGCCGACGCCGGTGGGGCCGACGAAGATAAAGCTGGCCGGGCGGTGACGGCCAGACAGGTCGGCGCGGGCGCGCTTGATGGCCCCGGCCACGGCGTGGACAGCCTCGTCCTGGCCGATGATGTGCGCCTTGAGGGCATCCTCCAGCCCCTGCAGGCGGCCATACTCGGTCTCTTTGATCTTCACAGCAGGCACACCGGTCCAAAGCTCAATGACCTGTGCGACGTCGTCCATGGTCACTTCAATTTCCGCGACCTTCAGCTGCAGGGCGGGCAGCTTTTCGCGCTGCTTCGCCAGATCGGTCTTGACCGCGGCCAGTGCCTCGTAGTCGATGGCAGCGTCCTGGCCGTTCTGCGGCTCGGGGTTCTCCAGTTCGTGCTCGCGGGTCTCCAAATCGGCCACGGTGCGCTGGGTCTCCATGAGCTCTGTAATTTCAGGATGGCGCAGGTTGCAGCAGGCGCAGGATTCATCCAGCAGGTCAATGGCCTTGTCCGGCAGGAAACGGTCCGTGATGTAGCGTTCCGACAGCTTGACGATGCTCGTCACGATGGGGTCGGACACACGGACGCAGTGGTGCTTTTCATAGTAGACGCGGATGCCTTTGATGACCTCGATGGTGTCCAGCAGCGACGGTTCCTCGACCTTGACGGGCTGGAAACGGCGCTCCAACGCGGAATCCTTCTCGATATACTTGCGATACTCGGCAAACGTCGTTGCGCCGATGACCTGCATCTGCCCGCGGGACAGTGCGGGCTTCATGATGTTGGCGGCGTTCATAGAGCCGTCGGAGTCGCCCGCGCCGACGATGGAGTGGATCTCATCAATAAACAGGATGATGTTGCCCGCAGCCTTGACCTCGCTGATGAGGCCCTTGACACGCTGCTCAAACTGGCCGCGGAACTGGGTGCCTGCGACGAGGGACGTCATGTCGAGCAGGTAAATTTCCTTGTCCTGCAGACGCGCGGGGACCTTGCCCTCGGCAATGCGCTGGGCGATACCCTCGGCAATCGCAGTCTTGCCGACACCGGCCTCGCCGATCAGGCAGGGGTTGTTCTTCTGGCGGCGGCACAAAATCTGGATCGTGCGGTAAATTTCGCGGTCACGGCCAATGATGCGGTCCGTCTTGCCGTCGCGGGCCTTCTGGGTCAGGTTCTCGCAGTAGGTCTCAAGGAACTTGCGGCGGGGAGCCTTTTCCTTCTTGCCGTTTTTGGGCTTGGCGTCGTCCTTATTCTGGCGCGCACCAAAGCCAAACGGGAACACGGGGCTGCCGCCCGGGACAAAATCGTCCTGCGGGGCGGGCTCGTCACCGGCGTCGGTGTCGTCGCCGTTCATCATGGGGGCCAGCATGCCGGAGTCGGAGGCCTCCTGCAAAAAGCTGGACATCCGCTCCTCCATGTTTTCCAGATCCTGGTCGGACATGCCGAACTGTTTCATCAGATCATCCACAGGCTGGATGTGCATGGCACGGGCGCAGGTCAGGCAGTAGCCCTCCTGCACGGCCTTGCCGTTTTCAAGCCGCTGCACAAACACGACAGCGGGGCGTTTTTGGCATTTAACACAAAGCATTTACTTCACCTCTATGAAAAGTGCCCGATAAGAGGCACATGGGATTGCGATAAATTGTTGTAGGGGGCGGCGTTCTCGACGCCCGGCGGGCGGATAGGAAATCCGCCCTACGTAGGGTGGGCAGTCCCCTGCCCGCCGCACCGCAGCTACACTACTATTATTAAACAAACCCTGCCAAATTGCAAGTTTTGGCGGGGCTTGTTCAGAATTTGTTTAATAATGGAGCAAAAACGGGTTGAACGCACCAAAAAGGCTGTACCCGACGCTGCGCTGCAAAACGCCGGTGGTCAGCCAGTCGATCTGGCCGGTGGTGATGCTGGCGGCGAACCAGAGCAGCAGCGCCAGCAGCCAGCAGTCGAACGCGCCGGTCACAAGGCCCAGCACCAGACCCAGCAGCCGGTTGGCGCCGCCCACCAGCGGGATAAGATTGACGCCGCGCAGCAGCCGCACCAGCAGGGCGAACACCCAGCGCACGATCATGCAGAGCAGCACAAACAGCAACGCCTGCACCAGCGGCAGGAAAAGCGGCTCCAGCAGGGCGTTGATCTTTTCGGGCAGCTGGTCCCCGGCAGTCTGCAGACCCGCGGCCAGCGCGGCACGGATGGATTCCGGCAGAAAGTCCAGCCCCTGCACCGCAGCGGCAATGTCGCCGCCCGACTGTGCGACGGCCTGCTCGACCCGGGTGGAGACGGAGTCGCTGAAAAAGCTAAGGTAGACTTCCGGGGCCAGCGTGCGGCTGCCCCAGGAGGCAATGCCGACGCCCAGCACCGCGCCGATCAGCTCGGTCAGCCCGGCGAGAAAGCCCTTCTGCCAGCTTTTGACGGCGGCAAAGGAGAATACGGCCAGAAAAATAAAATCATAGACAAGTGCGGGAGAAAAAGACATAGATGGGTACTTCTTTCTGTTGGATTACTTGCGGGTCGAATGGCTTCCCCCGAGGGGGAAGCTGTCAGCGGGCCCGCCCGCTGACGGATGAGGGCGAACCTTGCCATTATTGCCCGCAAATTGGTTATTGCGGCAAGGCAGCCCCTCATCCGGCCCTGCGGGGCCACCTTTCCCCGAGGGGGAAGGCTTCGGAACTACTCGGCTGGCTTCGCCAAAACGTCCGCCTGACTGCCGGTAAAGACCAGCGTCTGCTTGCCGTGCAGGACCGCCAGCGGGCGGGACGGCAGGCCGGTCTGCACCCAGTTCTGCACGCCGTCGTAGCCGTAGCACTCGACGGCATCGGGGCAGAGCAGATAAATGTCGGTGTCGGTGGCCGAGACCGAAAACGCCTGTCGTGCGGGAATCTCCGACATAACGGTGAGGCTTTCGGACAGGGTGACCAGGCTGTTGCCGCCGTGTACGTTCAGAAGCAGCGCGGTCTGGCGGCGTCCGGGTGCAACGCTTTGCAGCGCGGCCCCGCCGTAGTCGTAGCGTGCGACCTCGGCGGCGGTGCGGGGGTCGATGACCGCAATGTAGGTGTCAAACACGGCCATGACGCGGTTCTCGCTCTGCCAGTCCAGCCGCAGCAGCATGCTGCCCGCGTCGGCGGTGTAGAGCAGCCCCTCGGTGTCGGAGTCGAGGCTCATAAAGTAGACCGAGCAGTTCAGCTGCCCGTCCCGCGCGGCAATCATGCCCGAGGCAAACCTGCGGTTGTCGGGGGCAAAGTCCAGTGCGATCGGCGTGCCCATCGACTGGGGCATCCGCCAGCTGTACAGCTCCCGCATCGAAGGGTCATAGATGTGTACCCAGCCGGCAAAACGGTCCGCGTCGGTCACGACGGCCAGCGAGTTGTTGTTTGACATGGCGCAGAGCAGAATGTCCTCGTCAAAGCGCTGTGTGTAGAGCGTGCGGGTGCGGCTGCATACGGTCAGCTCACTGCCCGCGCGGTTGTAGACCACAAAGTGGGTGCCGCCCACAGCCAGCACGGGCCGCGCGTAGGACGGCTGCAGGCTCAGAATTTTGGAGCCGTAGGCCGAGTAGACGAGCACATCCTCATTGCCCAGCTCGACGAAACCGTCCGCCAGCGGTTCGATTTGCAGCGGCTCGGTGATGCCGGTAGTGGTCGGCCAGCCGCCGTCGGCGCGGTTCAGGTAGAGCGACGCGCTGTCCACGGCATCACCCAGCAGCGCCAGCGAGGCCGACAGTGTGCCGGTCACAACGGTGAGCGCCAGCGCCAGCACAATGATAATGACGATCAGGACGGTGAGCCGCCGCTGCTGGCGCTGCTTGTAGAGCGGCGTCAGGGATTTGAGCCGCGCGGCGCTCTGCGCGGACGGCTGCTCGGACGTCCGGGACGGCGGGCTGTCATCGCGCCGCGGTGTGGGAGCGGTGCGCGGCGTGCGGGCGCGGTTTGCGTCGCGGGCGGCAGCGCTCAGGGCCCGCCTCTGCTCACGCGCCAGCCGCTGCAGCAATGCCTGCCGATCTCTGTCCGCCTTACTCATAGGTGGGCCCCCTCCTTTCCGGAAAAAATTTGTGCGTATGGGTTGGTTTGTAGGGAGGCGTCTTGACGCCTCCGGGCCGTTAGCGGCGGTGGTCAGGCTCCGCGGAGGGGTCAAGACCCCTCCCTACGGTACGCCATTAAACGTCATCCAACCCGGGATAGTCTACCTTTTCCAAAAACAGCCCCTTTGCGGGCAGCGTCGGCCCGGCCCGGCGTCGGTCCCCGCTTTCCAGCAGGGCGGGGATGCTCTCCGGCGTCCGCTTGCCAAGACCCGCGTCCATGAGCGTGCCCGACAGAATGCGCACCATATTATAGAGGTAGCCGTCGGCGGTCACGGAAATTGTAAACAAATCGCCGTTCTGTACAACAGTACAATCCGTAATCGTCCGCACGGTATCCCCGTGGGCGGCGGCGCTGGACCCGGACGCGCAGAGTGCGGAAAAATCGTGCGTGCCTATGAACTGCGCCGCAGCGGCCTGCATGGCGGCCAGATCGAGCGCGGCCCCTACCCTGTGGCAGGTGTCGTAGGTGAACGGATCATCCACCCGCGCGTTCAAAATGTAGTAGCGGTAGGTCTTGGCGTGGGCGGCGTAACGCGCGTGGAAGCCGTCCGGCACGGACCGGATGTCCACTGCGCGGATGTCCGGCGGCAGGTGGGCGTTGAGCGCGGGCACGATTTTCTGCATCGGCACTTTGCCAGTATAGCAGAAGCTGAGCGCGAAACGCCGCGCATGGACGCCGGCATCGGTGCGGGAGCAGCCCTTGACGTCGGGGCGGCAGCCGAACACTGCCTGCATCGCGTCCTGCAAAACCGCGCAGACCGTGGGCGCATTTGGCTGGACCTGGAACCCGGCATAGCGGGTGCCCTTGTAGCTTATCCAAAGTAGATAGGTCATAGTTCACCTGAAATCGTAGGGGCGCATTCTATATGCGCCCGCAGGGCGGCTGATTCTTACGCCAGTCCCGGCACAAAGAATCGTGTGCAGGTAATGGCCACCAGCGCCACGGCAATGACCGCCAGGCATTTGAAGTCCTCGCCGGTGAATTTCAGCTGCTTGAGCCGGGTGCGGCCCTCGCCGCCGTGATAGCAGCGGCATTCCATCGCCATGGCCAGCTCGTCGGCGCGGCGGAACGCCGAGATGAACAGCGGAATCAGGATCGGCACAAGCGCCTTGATGCGCTGGGTAAATGTGCCGCTGTCCAGCATCGCGCCGCGGGCCTTCTGGGCGTTCATGATCTTTTCCGTCTCCTCGATCAGGGCCGGGATGAACCGCAGCGCAATCGTCATCATCATGGCCAGCTCATGCACGGGAAAGTGCAGCTTCGCCAGCGGGCGCAGCAGGCTCTCGATGGCGTCTGTCAGTACGATGGGACTGGTCGTGTAGGTCAGCAGGCTCGTGCCTGCAATCAGTGCGCAGACGCGCACCGCCAGCAGGATGGCATACTTGACACCTTCGACATAAATGTTCAAAATCCAGAAGTGCACAAGCGGCTCCCCCTGCCCCGTGACGAAGAAAAGGTTCAGCACCGCCGTAAAAATCACGATGGGCACGATGGGCTTTAGGCTTTTCAAAATCATCTTGCCGGGAATCTGTGCTACCTTGTACAGCGCGGCCAGCAGCAGGATGGACAGTGCCAGCCCCAGCGGGTTCGGGGCCACAAACAGCACGACGATATAGGCAATCGTCGCGACCAGCTTGAGCCGCGGGTCGCAGCGGTGCAGGATGGAATGCCCGGGAAAATGCTGACCTATCGTAATATCTTTAAGCATTTGCCCCACCTCCCTGTTTGGCGGCCAGCGCCTTTTGAATCGTTTTGACCGCATAGGGGATCGTGTAAACGTCCGCGGGGATGCCCAGTCCCAGAGAGAGCAGCATATCAACGGGGTTGGCGTTGCCGGTGGTCATAAAGGAGATGGCACCGACAAACATGAAGCCCGCAGCACCGGCCAGAGAACCAATGAGAGTGCCCCAGCTGGAGGAAGACTTGCTCTTGGCATAACGGGTGTAATCGCAGACCATGGGGCCCCACGCGAAGGCGTTGCTGGCGACGATATCAAGACCGGCAAGCAGACCGATGGCGGCGACAGGCTGATAATTGGTGATGCTGCTCCAGCCGTAGTTCTTGATGATGAGAATGGCGGAAACAACGGTGAGAATAGCCAGCAGCGGAACGGAAACACGCTGCAGCCAGGTAATGGAACGCACACCGTAGGCAGTGATGACGAGCTGAACGATGCCGGTGACAACGATCCACAGGGCAAGGTTCTCAAAGCCGGTCATTGCCTTAATGATGCTGTTGATGGAAGCGCCGCAGATAACGGTGACATTGGCGCCCCAGCCCAGCAGCTGAATGCCGTTGGCGACGGAAGGCAGATAGGAGCCCTTAACGCCGAAGGTCATGCGGGTGGCAGCCATGGTGGGAATACGAACATTGAAGCCGATGACGCCCAGCGCCAGCAGAGGCAGGAATACCAGAATGTTGCCGGCGATGAGAATGAGTATCATTTTGCCGAAGCCCAGCTCCGCCAGCGAGCCGCCGATCATCAGACGGGGGACGGCGACATTGGCACAGAACCAGATGAATGCCATATCCCACAGACCGGTTTTCTGCTCGGTCAATGGGGTTACGACCAAGCCTTCCTTTTCTAACTTCATAAAACTACACTCCTCAAATATTCTTGAATCTTTCTATTATTTGAACACTGTTTTGTGCGCGCGCCACACATTACAGTTTCATGTTACCGTCAACATTCGGGAGTGTCAAATGAGAAAAAGAGAATTTTGACTGAAATAGAACGGAAAAACATTGCTTTTTGGGCCGAAAAAGTGTATTATTTACGCAAATTGGACTTCACTGTTTCTGATTAAGGTAAAAATGGTGCTGGATTTCACAAATATGCCAAAAAATAAACAACAATTTGACGATTTTGAACAAGAGGAAGAGGTTATCAAAGGCAAGACAATGAAGCGGAAAGCACATGAAAGTGCTATTTTACGCAAATTTTGACACCAAAAAAAGATTAGAGGAGGCTAAAACGGTAAACTGCACAAAAGCGATAACGAATTTTTGACAAAACGAGAGGGTGTGAAAAATATGGCGACCATTCAGGAGATCGCGAAGCGGGCGGGTACATCGGTGGCGACGGTGTCGCATGTCATCAACCGGACAAGGTTCGTCAGTGACGAACTGCGCGGCCGTGTGGAGCGGGCCATGGAAGAGCTGGGTGCGCCAAAGCAGGAGCGTGGGAAGATCACGGTGGGCTTTTTACTGCGCAACTATCGGTGCAGCTTTGCCGAGGACCTGATCGATGCCCTGCACTGTTGTGGGGATATCCACAACCGCGAGGAGCTTTCTCACCGTGTGGTGGGTCCCGGTGATATCGAGGTGGTATCGATTTTGGTAAAGACCGAGATGACCCTGCAGGAGCTGAAAACTTATCAGAAGCGCTATGGGTTGGACTACATCATACTGGACTACACGGTGCGGCTGGTGCAGACCCGCTATCACGAGACAGTGGAGGCACCCATCATCTTCCTGAACCACGACCCGAAGGTGTACCCGCGCTGCTACCACATCAACTTTGATTACCGTGCGGCGATGGTAGCGGCGCTGCGGCATATGGTCTCGCTGGGGCACCGCAACATTCTGGTTATCACACCCAAGGAGAACCCCTACACCAATTGGCTGGTGCTGGAGACATGCAAGCTGTTTTACAAGCAGAACCATATGGTATTTCCTGATGAAAACCTGGTGGAGATCGAGACTTACCTGTTCCGTACGCTGGCGCTGGAAAACCTGGACCAGGTATTGGGAACACTGCAAAGCCGCGGCATTACCGGCATTATTACCACTGAAATGATGGCGACGATGCATGTGGTGGATTACCTGCAGCATCAGGGCGTCACCATGCCACAGGATATCTCCCTTTTGGCCATCGGGGATATCTTCCTTACCAAGTACCTGTTTTTTAATCGCACCCGTATCGATATGAGGATCATCGAGGTGGTGCAGGATATCATCAAAATAATAAAAGGGAACGGCGGGCAGCGGTTTTTCAGCATCTCGCCGGAGTTCATCACCGGGGACAGCACCAAGGCTCTGGTTTTTGACCAGTTTGACCGCCCCGGCGCCAGTCAGCTTTCGCTGGAGCTTTCCGAGGCGGATATCCAAAAGGTGCGGGCGGGTGACTACAAGGTGTGCGTTTCCACCTATATGGAGACCACGCCGGTGAGCCATTCCAAGCTGGAGGGGCTGCGGGACGGCCTGAATACGCTGGGGATCCATCTGGTGCAAAAGACCGACGCCCACGGCAGCTATGAGATCCAGGAGCTGCAATTGCAGAGCTTTGCTGCGGCCAAGCCGGATGCGGTTATCTGTATCCCTAACCTGGATGAATGCAGTGTTTCGCCTTTCCGGAAGCACCTGCCCCGCCGCACAAAGGTGCTGTTTTCCTCCTGTGTGCCGACAGGCTTTACCGCGAACCAGTACGACTGCTGTATTGCCAGCAACATGGTGGAAAGCGGTAAGCAGGCCAGCTGGCTGCTGGGCAAATACATGACAGCGCATGGGCTGACCCATGCCGCCTACCTGTGCTACGGCGGAGATTCCCAGCCGGCGCGGCACCGTGATCGCAGTGCCATCAGCATATTGGAGGAGGAGTTCCCACTGATCACACTGGATAAGGTGGTGCAGTATACCGAGGAAACGCAGGCGTACACGATGATAAACGACCTGCTGCGGGAGCTGCCGCAGATAGAGGCGCTGTACATCAGCCAAAGCCGCATGGCGGAGGCGGTGCTGGGAGTACTGTCGCTGCTGGGGCGTACCGATATTAAGGTGGTGACGCAGGGCGTAAGTAAGGAAGTGATAGACCAGCTGGATGAGCACAGTAATGTCATTGGCGTGGTGGTGCCGAACAGCTATGAAATAGGACGGCTGCTGGCATACGCCTGTGCTCACTATTTTCTTGGAGTGGAGCCTGCCCCCTTTGTGGCGGTCGATCCGGTGGCTTTTACACCGCAGAATCTTTCCGGCGCATGGTTGAGCGTTATGAAAAATAAGCTGACATAAAAATTCCCCCTGCTGTTCCCGGAAAGGAGCGGCAGGGGAAATTTTTTTGTGCTTTTACAGGGTGACAAGGTTCCGGAGAACTTCGACCATCTTTTCCAGCGAACGGATGGGGATA
>ERZ773188.3152-NODE-3152-length-14409-cov-5.615229_pt1 | contig 14409 bp, 16 predicted proteins | sample MGYA00581011_ERZ773188 | MGnify/ENA primary metagenome ERZ773188 (study PRJEB29015, sample SAMEA2737798) | human gut metagenome | biome: human gut; feature: human-associated habitat; material: faeces | place: China | collected 2012 ...
CGATAATGCAGCTCTCGGTCTCGCCCAGCTCCAAAATCACCTGGCTCATCTTTTGGAACAACTTGTCCGAGTACGAGCGGGCGTCGTAGCGGTCGGGCAGAAACGCCATGTTCTCCACGGCCAGGCGCTCGTCGTAGGCAGCCATCTTGTCGAGCGACTCGCCCGCACGCAGCGACGCACGTACCAGCAGCTCGTTGTCATACAGCGGAATCCCCAACTCGTCGGCAAGCATGCGACCAATCTCGTGGCCCTCGGCGCCAAAGTCGCGCGCGATGGTAATGACCACAGGACTCTTCTTGTTCTCCAGATCGCTCATCGCGATTCCTTTCTAACAAATGAGAAAAAGGCTGTCTATCGCCTTTTCCCACGATAGCGTACCAGGGAAAGCCAGGCTACGCTGCCACCATTCGCCTCTGATATGCTCTCACCAGCAGCGAGATACCAAAGTTGAGCACAAAGTACATCGCAAACACCAGACCGTAGAGCATAAGCACCTGCGACAGGTCGATCGCGTGGGCCATCACGACATTTGCCGTGTACATGAGCTCGGCAACGTTAATGCCCGAAAGATACGAGCTGTCCTTAATGACGGTCGTACACTGGCTAAACAGCGCCGGAATGATCGTCTTAAACGTCTGCGGCAGAATGATGTAGCGCATGGTGGCAAAGAAGCCAAAGCCCTGGCTCTGCGCTGCCTCAAACTGGCCGCGCGGAATCGAGTTGAGGCCGCCGCGCACAATCTCGGCCATAACAGCGCTGGTAAACAGCGTAAAGGCGATGGTCGAAATCACAATGTCCAAACCCTGCACCGTAAAGTAGATAAACAGAATCCACAGCAGGTTCGGCGTGCAGCGGAACAGCTCGATATAGACGCTCACCAAAATACGGAACGGGCGGGGCGCATAACTCTTAACGAGCGCCAGCACCGTGCCAAAGATGAGCGAGAAAAAGATCGACAGCGCCGAGATCTCGATGGTCTTAACAAAGCCGCCCCAGATGTAGAGCAGGTTGGTCGCGTTGAAGATTTCCATGCGCTAGGCCTCCTCTACGTTGTCGAGCCCCAGCTCGGCCAGGCTCACGCCGCGCGGACGCTCCTTGGAGCGGCGCTCGAGCCACTGCACCAGCATGGCGAGCGGAAAGCAGATGATGAAGTACATAAGGCAGCAGACGATGTATCCCTGCAGGTAACCGTACAGACTCACAAAGTTGTCGGAACGATACATAAGGTCGCCGCCGGCCACGAGCGCCAGCACCGACGTGTTCTTGACCAGGTTGAGTGCCTGGTTACACAGCGGCGGCAGAATGATCTTGAACGTCTGGGGCAGCACGATGTACCAGTACGCCTGGGCACGGGTGAAGCCCTGGCTCTGGGCCGCCTCCATCTGACCGCGCGGAACCGCCTCGATACCGGTGCGGATGACCTCCGAGATGTAGGCCGCGTGATACAGGCCCACACCCAAAAAGCCCAGCACAAACGGTGCGATGCGCACCGGCTGGTCGGCGCCGGTTATGGCCTGCAAAAACTGTGGGCCGGCCATGTACATAAAGAGCACCTGCACGGGCAACGGGGTGTTCTGATAAAACTCCACGTACACGCGGCTAATACCACGCAGCACGCGCGAACGCGTGGTCGAGAACACGCCCAGCAGCGTGCCCAGCGCCAGCGACAGCAGCAGGCCGGCAACGACCACTTGCAGCGTCACGCCAAAGCCCTCCCAGAAGGGCCCCATGTTTTGAAATGTCGTCGACCAACGGTCGGCGTCAAATAATCCTTCGAGCATTTGATTCCTTCCTTGGACGATGCGCCTATACAAGACCCCAGGTCTTGACCTCTTGGTCGAGCCAGCCGTCGGCCAGGCGATCGCAAATCACCTGATCGACCACGGCCGAAAGGTCGCAGCCCTTCTTGGTCGCCACGCCGTAGCCCTGCTCGCCAAACTTGACCTCGGGCTGCAGCAGCTCAACGGTCTCGTTCATGTAACCGGCCAGCGTGGAGCGGTCCATGGCAAAGACGTCGATATTGCCGGCGTCGAGGGAACTCTTGATGATGGGGTAGCCGCTAAAGGCCCTAAACTCGGGCTTGCAGCTAAAGCCGTTGTCCTTGATCATCTGCTCGATCAGGCCCTGCGTGGTGGCGCCCTGGCTCACGCCAATGACCTTGCCATCCAGATCCTCAATCGAGGTAAAGCCCGAACGCTTCTTGACCATGAGTCCCACGTAGTCGGTGCGGTACGGCGTCGAGAAATCCCAGCTCTTCTTGCGCTCGTCGGTGATGGTGTAGGTCGCCGCGACCACGTCAAGTTGGCCGTTATCGATCAGCGGGCCGCGCGTCTTGGGCGTTACATCGGTAAACTCGACAAGCTCCTGGGCACGGGCCTCCTTGTAGCTCACGCCAAAGACGGCAGCGGCGATCTGGTAGCACAAATCGACTTCCATGCCCTCAAAGCGGCCCTTGGCGGTGTCGTAATAGCCATAGCCAGGAACATCCTTCTTAACGCCGGCATTCAGATGCCCACGCGACTTGATGGCCGCGAGCTTGGACCCTTTATCGGAGCCCTCGCCGCCGGTGGAATTGCCGCAACCGGTAAGCGCGGTCCCCGTCAGCGCAAGCATGCCGGCGCCAGCCAGCTGCAAAAAGTGACGGCGCGACACGGCCGCCCTCGTCATATCCGTCATGTCCATCACCGCGCCTAGTGCAGAATCTTGGACAGGAACTCGCGGCAGCGCGGGTTCTCGGGGTTATCGAAGAAGTGCTCGGGCGTGCCCTCCTCCAGAATGCGGCCGTCCTCCATAAAGATGACGCGGTCGGCCACCTGGCGCGCAAAGCCCATCTCATGCGTCACGCAGATCATGGTGATGTCCTCCTGCGCGAGCTCAATCATAACGTCCAGAACCTCCTGGACCATCTCGGGGTCGAGCGCCGAGGTCGGCTCGTCAAACAGGATGATGGGCTGCTTGGTGCACAGGGCACGGGCGATGGCGATACGCTGCTGCTGACCGCCCGAGAGGTTCTGCGGATACTCGCCGGCCTTATGCGCCATGCCAACGCGCTTGAGCGCGGCGATGGCGATCTCGGTCGCCTCCTCCTTGCTCTTCTTTTGCAGCTTGACGGGCGCGAGCGTCAGGTTGCCCAGCACCGTCATGTTGGGATACAGGTTGAACTGCTGAAACACCATGGAACTATACTTGCGAGCCATCTCCAGGTGATTCTTTTTGGTGAGCGGCGTACCGTCGATGATGACCTCGCCCGACGTGGGCTCCTCAAGATAATCGACACAGCGGATGAGCGTCGACTTACCCGAACCGGAAGGCCCGATCATTACGAGCTTCTCGCCGCGCTTGACGGTGAGATTGATATCTTTGAGCACATGCAGGTCGCCAAAGTACTTGTTGAGATGCTTGATCTCGATCATGTCTGCCATGAATGTCCCTTCCCTGCGTTTACACGAATTGCATCATTGTACGGAAAGAAACGCGTTCCCGCAGCCCACACTGCATTCCCGTAAAGAACCCGCAACCTTTCACCCACTCATTGGGGACAGACTTAAATGAGTACCCGGGAAGTGGGCACTCATTTAAGTCTGTCCCCAATGAGTGCCCTTCAGCTGCCATCAAAAAAGGGGCGCGACCGCAATGGTCACGCCCCCTCAAAATCAACTATATGCCGCTCGGTCCCTACGCGAGTTTGGCTCCAACGATCTTTGCTGCTGCCGGCTTATCGAAGTTGCCGCCAGTGGCCTTACCCAGAGCGCCCATGACCTGGCCCATCTGCTTCTTGGACGTGGCGCCCAGCTCAGCGATGACCTGCTCGATCAGAGCCTCGAGCTCCTTGCCCGAAACCTGCGCGGGCAGCAGGCTCTCCAGAATCTTGACCTGCTCGGTCAGGTTGTCGGTACGCTCCTGGTCGGTGCCGGCCTTGATGGACATCTCCAGCGTCTCGCTCGTCTGCTTGATCAGACGCTTGATCATGCTGTTGACGTCTTCCTCAGTCACATCGCGGCGCTCGTTGACCTCGATATTCTTCACCTCGGCCTTAACCTGGCGAATGATGGACAGGCGAACCTTGTCCTTGGCCTTCATGGCCGCGATCATTTCTTTCTGCAGCTCTTCGTTGGTCATCTGCAAATCCTCTCTAATAGCGCGGGCGGCACTCGCGCGAGCACCGCCCCATGATTACTCAGTCGTCGACGAATCGTCGGTCGAACTCTTGGTGACGCCCTTCAGACTGACGTTGTATGGCACGTCTTTGGGCATGGGGTTGACGGTGATGTCGGCATCCTTCTTGTACTGCTCCAGCCACTCGCTGTACGCGGTGCTGACCGCTTGCGTCTTCACCACGTTGGAGACGTACTTTTTGATGGCCTTGGGCACCTGGTTGATGTCGTCAACCTGATTATCGACATGGAAGTAGTCGGTGCACTTGATGATGTGGTAGCCATAGGTCGACTCGATGACTTCGCTCACGTCGCCCTTGTTGAGCCCCTCGAGCGCCGTCTGGTAGCTGTCGACAAAGGTGGTGAGCTTATCCCAGCCCACATCGCCCTTCTTCTCCTTGGATCCGGTGTCCTCGGAGTACTGTTCAACGGCATCCTCAAAGCTCAGCTCACCGGAGTTGATCTTGTCCAGGCACTCCTGCGCCTTGGCCTTGGCGGCAGCCTTGTCCTCGTCGGAAGCGTCGGAATCAACCTTGATCAGGATGTTCGACGAGCGACGGGCGTCATTGTAGTTGGACAGGTTCTCGTTGATGTAATCGACAATCTCGCTGTCCTTGGGCTTGCTTGTGGGCGCTACCGCATCCTTAAGCTTTTGCTGCGCCAGGCTCTCCTTGAGCGAGTCCTTGTAGGTGTCCTCGGTGTAGCCGTAGGTCTTAAGGGTCTTCTTAAAGGCCTTGGCACCGCCCGCGCTCTTGCACGCGTCCTTCCAAGCCTTCTCGACCTCCTCGTCCGACACCGTCACGCCGTTCTCCTTCTGTGCCTGTTGAAGCAGAATCTGCTGCGTGTAGGAGTCGATGAGTTGCTTGCGGTACTTCTTGGGCGTGAGGTCGTTGTCGACCAGATACTGTGCCCAGTCCTTGTCCTTGGTGTAGCCGTAGGACGTGCGCATGCTCATGATCTGCTTGGTCACGGTGTCCTCGGTGAGGTTGGTGCCGTTGATAGTGGCAGCTACACCGCCGGTAAGCTTGTAGCCCGAGGTATCCTCTGCCTGCGACATCAGGCCGGAGCACGCCATGGCCGAGACGGAAAGCAGCATTGCCAGCACGCCGATGACCACCAGAACGATCTTGACGGTCTTGGACACGCGGGTCTTGCGCTGCTTCTTGCGAGAGCTGGAGGCGGCGCGAGCCTGCTGCTCGGGCGTCGGCTCGGGTGCGGGGTTCTTTTTCTTATTTGCCATAGTTGGCCTTTCGCATAACGAATCGAACAAACGCCATTGTGTCACAACGCAGCCCCCGCGGCACGCTTGGTGCATTGGGGACAGGTTAATCTGCACCATTTTGGTGCAAAGGGGACAGCTCTGGCAGCCGGCAGTTAGGGACGTTCCTTTTCTGCCGACAGTTAGGGACAGTCCCCAAGTGCCGGCACATAAGGAACGTCCCTAGGTGCCGGTTTAGCCCCACCTTAGAAGTGACGGCGGATGGCGTCGACCATGCCCTGGGGCGTGGTCTGGCCGAGCACGTCGGCTGCGGCATCGGCGTCCATAAAGATATTCATGAGCGCCTGCAGGGCCTCGACCTGGCCGCCCGGCTCGGCAATGCCCAGATTGATGACGATCTGCGCCGGCACCGGAGCGCCCATGCCAGCCATAGCGTTAAATGTCACGGGCGCGGCGGGCTTCACCACCGCGATATAGGGCTTGGCCACAAACCCCGGATCGGTATGCGGAATGGCAATGTTTACCGCCGGCATGGCAAGACCCGTGGGATAGGCATCCTCGCGCGTGCGAACGGCGTCGAGCCAACCGTCGGCAATGTAGCCGCGCGGAGCAAGCTCACTCTCGAGTTGCGCAAACACCTCACCCGGCGTCGCACACTCCCAATCAAAAAACACCAGCTCAGGCGTAAACAGTGCTTCGTTATCCGCCATATCGTCCTCCAAAGTTGCATGAGGGCCACAATGCTCAATATGATAGCGAAACGGAGTATGCAAGGTTAGCCGAGGATCCCGATGAGCTCGAGTGCGCGCGCGGGCGTCAAGCATACCTCGGGCATCGCCTCCAACATGCGTCGGTCGCTCGTGATTACGTAGTCGACATCCGCCGTATCGCCCGATGCAATGATGAGATTGTCCTCAAGGTCCGGCATACGCTTGCCAAGCATACGCGCCATCTCGCATTCCACCAACGAAAGCGGAGAAGCCGTTGCCACCTGCATCATATGCTCGATACAGGCCCATGCAGCCGGACCGAACGGAGCGTTAACCCCATTCACATTCCGCTGAGCTAGACGCCGCGGCACAATGTAGAACAGGTCCTTTGCCGTCGTTGGCGCGTACAGAAGGTCAATCTTTCCCGCCTCGGCCAACTCAATCAATCTTTTCGCCTCGTCGAACGCTCCCTCTTGCAGGTAATAATCGAGCCAAACGTTTGTGTCTACCAAGAGTCGTTTTGCCGCAATCATCGGCAATTCGCCTCTATGCCAGCGATCATCGCATCGTACATGTCGTCGCGTACGGCACCCCAGTTGTCTGCCGATGATTCAGCTGGCGCAAAATCCGCCGCGCTCAACCCCAATGAGAAAAAAGCCAGCCCGCATCCCTGCTCGGCCAGACTCTCCGCACGGGGTGCCTCGCACCTATCCTCCACCATAAATCCTGGCAACGTCTGATGCTCGACAAGGTAGGTCCAAAGCGCACGAATAGCGTCACTCGGCCCCAGCCCATTGCGAGTCAGAACCGCATCGCCGCCAGCCTTGAGCATAGGGTCGATTCGCGTGTTGAGCTGCACTGTTGCTGTTGCCATGGCGACTCCTCTCTGCTTGCTAGCAGTATAGCAAACTTGAGAGGCCACACAAAAAGAGCCCCGCCCGCGTACGGACGGAGCCCTATCAACTTTTTTCGATCGCTTGCGTCCCAAAGAGCGCTCAGCGAACTCTCTTACACGCGACTAGCGTGCCGCATCAATTGCCACTTTGCCGCTCTCCAGCACGTGGACGCGGCCGTCGGCGAGCATCTGCACGACCTCGGGATACAGTACGTGCTCAATCGCGTGGATGTGTTCCTCGAGCGTGTCGACATCCCAGCCCTCCTCGACAGCCAGCGCGCGCTGGGCGATGATGGGGCCGTTGTCGTAGACCTCGTTGGCAAAGTGCACGGTCACGCCGGTCACCTTGACGCCGCGCGCAAAGGCATCGTCGATCGCATGCGCGCCGGTAAAGCTCGGCAGCAGCGCCGGATGCAGGTTCACCACGCGGTTGGGAAACGCCGCCAGCAGCGGCGTGTGCACCATGCGCATGTAGCCGGCCATGACCACATACTCGCAGCCGCGCTCGAGCAGCTCGTGCGCGATGATCTCGTCGGCGGCGATGGGGTCGGCATAGACATCCTTGGACAGCGTCAGCGTCTGGATACCCGCACGCTCGGCACGCTGCAACCCCTTGGCCGAAGGACGGCTCGACACCACCAGCTCAATCGAAGCATTGAGCTTGCCGGCAGCGATCAGGTCAATCAGCGCCTGCAGGTTGGTGCCAGAGCCGCTGATGAGCACGCCGATCTTGAGCGGCTCGGCCGTATCGGTGCCGGTCGGACGGGTGTAGGGCACAAAGCCCAGGCCCTCGGCAGCAGCCATCTGCTCGCTAGCGCTCATCGGAGTACACGACCTTACCGGAACCCTCGACGCACTCGCCCACGCGGAACGGCTTCTCGCCCAGCGCGACCAGGGCCTCGGTCACGGTAGCCTCGTCCTCGGGGGCGACGATCAGGCACAGGCCGACGCCCATGTTGAAGGTCTTGCATGCCTCGTTGGGCGCGAGCTCGGCCTGACGCGACACGTAGGTGATGACGGGCGGAACATCCCAGCCCATCTCGGCGCCGTTGCGGGTGACCACGGCGTCGACATCGTCGGCAAGCGCGCGGTTGAGGTTCTCGGTAATACCGCCGCCGGTGATATGGGCAATGGCATGAACGTTGACGCCACCGCGGAGCAGCTCCAGAATCGGCTTGACGTAGATGCGCGTGGGGGCCAGCAGAGCGTCGGCCAGCGAAGCACCGCCGAGCTCCTCGAGCGGACGGCTCAGCTCCTCGGCCTTAGCGGCAGCCTCGGGCGTACCCGGCTTGATACCGTCGACACCGATGACCTTGCGCACGAGCGAGTAGCCGTTGGAGTGCACGCCGGTGGAGGGCAGGCCCAGGATCACATCGCCGGGGCGAACGTTCGCGGGGTCGAGCATCTTGGGACGATCGACAACACCCACGGTAAAGCCGGCGAGGTCGTAGTCGGCCGGAGCCATGACGCCGGGGTGCTCGGCCATCTCGCCGCCCACGAGCGCGCAGCCCGCGAGCTTGCAGCCGTCGGCCACACCCTTGATGATCTTTGCCATGTGCTCGGCCTCAATGTGACCGATGGCAACGTAATCCAGGAAGAACAGCGGCTCGGCGCCCGAAGCCAAAATGTCATTGACGCACATGGCGACCAAGTCCTGGCCCACCGTCTCGTGACGGTCCATGATCTGGGCGAGCACGAGCTTGGTGCCCACGCCGTCGGTGCCGCTGATTAGGATCGGGTCTTCCATATCCTTAAGCGCGGCGGCCGAGAACAGGCCACCAAAGCCACCGATGCCGCCGATGACCTCGGGGCGGTTGGTGTCCTTGACCATCTGCTTAATGGCGTCGACGGCGCGGCCACCCTCGGCGGTATCGACGCCGGCGTCCTCGTACGTCACATGCTTGCTGTCGCTCATCTGAGCCTTCCTCTCCCACTACCGTGGCGCCGCGCGGGCGCCAAACGGTGCTCATAGTTGCGTTCATATCGGCGCACACCGCAGCGGTGCGCGCCGTCATATCAACAAAACAGCAGGTAAAACCTACCAAAATAAACCTGTCCCTACATGGCAGGTTTTAGGCCTCGCCGTGCTCCTCTTCCCAGCTGCGGTCGTCGTATTTCTCGACCACGGCGTCGTCGTCAAAGTGCAGTGGCTTATCCAGGTTGCGGGGCTTAAAGCCCTCCATAAACTTGTCGCGGCCAAAGCTCTCGGGAATCGCCACGGGATAGCGGCCGGTAAAGCACGCGTCGCAGTAGCCGCCCTTGGGCATGACCTTCAGCAGGCCCTCGACCGAAAGGAAGGCCAGCGAATCGGCGCCAATGTACTCGCAGATCTCATCGACCGTCTTGTTGGCGCTGATGAGCTGCGACTGCACGTCGGTATCGATACCGTAGAAGCACGGCCAGATGACCTCGGGCGAGTTGATGCGAATGTGAATCTCCTTGGCGCCGGCGTTGCGCAGCATCTTTACGAGCTGCACCATGGTGGTGCCGCGCACAATGGAGTCGTCGATGACGACCAGGCGCTTGCCCTCGATGTTGTCGCGCAGCGGGTTGAGTTTCATACGCACGCCCATGGCACGCAGCTCCTGCGTAGGCTCGATGAACGTACGGCCCACGTAGCGGTTCTTGATAAGGCCCTCGCCAAAGGGAATGCCACTCTCGTGCGAATACCCCTCCGCAGGCGGCAGGCCGGAGTCGGGCACGCCGATGACCAGGTCGGCCTCGACAGGCTCCTCATGTGCCAGCTGACGACCCATGTCGTAACGGCAGGCATAGACGCTCTTGCCGTTCATGATGGAGTCGGGGCGGGCAAAGTAGACCTGCTCAAAGATGCAGTTGGCGGGCTCTTCGGCTGCAGGCACGCCCTGCTCGGATACCAGGCCCTCGGCGCTGATGCGCAAGATCTCGCCGGGACGGACGTCACGGACGTACTCGGCACCCACGATGTCGAGTGCGCAGGTCTCGGAAGCAACGACCCAGCCGCCGGCGCGCGTGACACGGACGGCGGAGTCAACCGTCGCGGCGCCGTCCTGCGACGGCAGCTGCGACACGGCTGCGGCATCGGCTTGGTCCAGACCCTCGTCCACCAGCTTGCCCAGCACGAGCGGGCGAATGCCGTGTGGATCGCGGAACGCGTAGAGCGCCTGCTCGTTGATGAGCGTCATGGCGTAGCCGCCGCGCACGAGCTCCATGGTCTTGCGAATACCCTCGCGCAGGTGGCCCGTACGCTGGGTAAAGTAGCCGATAAGCTTGGTCGCGACCTCGGAATCCGAATTGGAGAGGAACGGCACGCCCAGCTCGATCAGCTGACGGCGCAGCTCGTCGGTGTTGACGAGGGTGCCGTTGTGCGCGAGCGCGATAATGACGCTATTGATGGTAGAGAGGTGCGGCTGAGAGGCTTCCCAGCTCTTGGCGCCGGCAGTGCCGTAGCGCACATGACCCACGGCCAGCTGGCCGGAGAGCGTCGACAGGTCGGCGTTGGAGAACACGCGGTCGAGCAGGCCCAGATCTTTGCGGACCATAACCGTGCCGCCGTCACCCACGGCGATTCCAGCCGATTCCTGGCCACGGTGCTGCAGCGCACGCAGGCCAAAGTACGTCAGTCGAGCCACGTCGCGATCGGGCGCCCATACGCCGAAAATGCCACATTCCTCATGCAGCTGGTCGGAGTCCGGATCATACGTCGACATGGTGTTCACCTGTCCCGCGGCACGCTCGGCCGCGCGGATGGTTTCTTGAGACATGGTATCCCCTCAGAGCCTCGTATTTTTGGCGTTACCCGCCTTATTATACGCACGGCGCGACGTGCTCCCCAGCGCATGAGCAGCGCTTTTTAAAAGCCCACCGAGCTAATAATCAGTTTTGTTGCCAAACATTTTATCGGTCTGTCCAGTGTAAGTGCCCGCGCCCCCAGATGGCCGCCGCGTCCGCCGTTGGGGATTACAAAGTTGCAATTGGGACGTTCGTCCTGTCTTTTGGCAGGTCGGCGGCGTATCCTTATAACCTACAACAAAGCGAGAAAGGTTCTGTATGGATCGAAACGAACTCGACCCCAGCGTCCCCAGCGCCACGGAGGTCAAGAAGATTCCCCTCATCATTAAGGTGTACGCCGTCCTGTGCATCCTGTCCGGCGTGGGCACACTCCCGTCGGTCGCCGCCTTTATGTGGCAGGTCATCACCGCGCTCATCAACGGCAACGCCGCCGCCAAGCTCGGTGACAACACGCTCGTCGCGGTCGGCCTTATCGTCGCCGGCATCATGCTCTCTGCGGCAAGCGCCGTCATCCTGATCATCTTTGGCCTGGACCTTATCAAAAACCAGCGCCGCAACGCCGCCCGCCTGTCCTACATCCTTATTGCATTCACCGTCGTCGAGCTTTTGGTTGACGTGATGCTCCAGGGCATCGGGCCCTTCTTGCTTCGCCCTGCCATCCAGCTCGGCATCCTCGTCGCGCTTTCGGCCACCGTCGACCCCACGCTGCGCCAGGAGCGCGAGCTGCAGCGCCGCCTGCAGGAGATGCTCGATCGCGACGCCGCCGCCGAGGGCATGCTCGGGCGCGATGAAACCGGCGAGGGCTACATCAAGCTCAACTACTTCAACCTGTTCTGGGTATTCTTTGTCTGCTGCGTGCTCGGCCTGATCGCCGAGGACATCTGGCACATGACGGTCGACGACCCGGGCGTCTACCAGAACCGCGCCGGCATGCTGTTTGGTCCCTTCAGTCCCATCTACGGATTTGGCGCCGTGCTCATGACCATGGTGCTTAACCGCTTCTACAAAAAGAACCCCATCATCATTTTCCTGGTGAGCGCCCTGCTCGGCGCCAGCTTTGAGGTGTTCGTGGGCTGGTTTATGCAGACCTCATTTGGCGTGGTCTCGTGGAGCTACTCGCACATGAAGCTGTTTGGCATGCCCGACCCACTCGCCGTCCTTACGGGCGGACGCACCTGCACGGGCTTTGCCTGCCTGTGGGGCCTGGGCGGCCTCATCTGGATCAAGCTGCTGCTGCCGAGGCTGCTTAAGCTTATCAACAAGATCCCCTGGAAGAGCCGCTACTCGGCCACCGTCATCTTTACCGTTATCATGCTGGTCGACGGCGTCATGACGCTGCAGTCGCTCGACTACTGGTACCAGCGCGTCAACGGCACGGAGCCGGATATTCCCGTCGCGCAGTTCTACGGCAAGTATTTCGATAACGACTACATGGAGAACCGCTTCCAGAGCATGACCATGAGTCCCAAGGATGCGACGCGCGTGTAGCGCCACGCAATGCCGAGATTTTCCAACGCACAGAAAAGCCCGCTGGCAGACTGATTTGAACTGCCAACGGGCTTTTGCTATAGATGGACTCGAATTGATCGCAAAGTCCTATGCCTCGCGCTCGACCTCGCTCACACACTCATTTTTAATGGTACCGACGAGCGCCTGCAGCGCATCGACCACATGCGGGCGAATGTCCCCGCCAATGAGCACGAGCATGATGTCGTCGCCTACGGCGAGCTCGCCGCTCGCCAGCCACACGCGCACATAGCCGATACCCGGCATCGCGCGCGTTGCCTCGATAGCGGCCTGTACCTTCTGAGCATCGAAGCCAAACACCATGCCGCCCACCTTATGTCCAGGCGCCACACCATCTGTCTCGACCCCACGCGCCTCGGACTTAGGCGTCGCACGCACCACGCCATTGTGTGTCAGGTACATCCCACAATCAGCCGCCGAAACATCGGCCTTGGCTTCGCGCAGCCAAGCATCAACCGAAGGCATCGATTTGCAGTTCTCAAGCATCATTTCTCCTTTTGATTTCCAAGGTAGTCTTTTTGGGACGGGGCTCCCGGACACTTTATTCCTCGACCGGCGTGAGCACCATGACGGCGCGTGTGTTGCTCAGCGACAGCGAACGACAGGTCACAAGCGTTACAACCTTAGTTGCCGAAGCGGCACGATCGGTGGCATCACTCGCCACGGCAGAAGCGCCGTCGAGCATCTCGGACAGGTAGTTCTTGAGTCCGTCGTCGCCCTCAAAATTGGTCGTGCGCGCCTTGGCATACGTGTCCTCGACCACCTTGGTCGCCAGTGGCCGCAGCTTATACGTAGCATCCCGTGTGATGTAATACACAAACTCGATGCTATCGAACGTTGCCTGGTCAGTCGTATCCGAAATCACGTTGAACATCGACCCATCGTTCATATGGTGGCCGTAGATCGTAGTCTGCTGGTCGACCATTCCCGGCGCGGTGTCATCGCTATCCAGGAAAATGGCACCGGACGCGTTAGCCGTACCGTCAAACAGCGTGTTGAGGTATTTGGAGTTGTTGTTGGTCTGCACCACGGGATAGTTGATATTGGTTCCCGGCACGTAAATCCAACCCACAATCTCGGGGTTCGTCTGAGCAAGCGCATCAAAGTCGATAATCGGCACGCCGTTGGCATCCTTATCGCTTACATATTGCTTCTCGATTTTCTGATACGAATCGCTCGCCTGCTTATAGCCAATCTGGGCATTAATAAAAATAGCGGCGGCGGCGACAATCAGACCGATACCGATGATGATGAGCAGAATGGGAATAATGGAGCGGCGCTTTTTGCGCGGCGGCTCGGTGCAATCCGACGGCGCGGCATGCGATGAAGACCGGGGCGGCTTCTTAGCGGAGCTATAAGACGAAGGACGATATGCGGCCGGCGCGTCCTGTCGACGATGCGTCGCCGGTGTCACGGGGCGCGGCGCGCGCGGCTGCTGAGGAGAAGATGTCCGACCCTGCTGTGCCGCACGGGCAGCACCCGGCTTCGACGGATCGGGAATCTGAGAAGCCTTGAATCGTTTTCCCTGATAATCGGACATGGCTCTCCTTATACTGCGGTGAAACGGCGGAACGCTTAGGCGTCAGCCATCTCCTGCTTCATCTTCTCGATAACCTTGCGGTACTCGGGGTCGCAAGCACCCAGAATCTGTGTGGCATAGATGGCGGCGTTCTTGGCGCCGTTGATGGCAACGCAGGCCACGGGCACGCCCGAAGGCATCTGCACCATCGACAGCAGCGAATCCATGCCGCCCAGGTCACTCGTCTTCATAGGCACGCCGATAACCGGCAGCGGCGTAAAGGCAGCCACGACACCACCCAAGTGAGCGGCCTTGCCGGCGGCGGCGATAATCACTTTGATACCGCGATCGGCGGCAGTCGAAGCCCACTCGTGAACCTTCGCCGGCGTGCGGTGCGCGCTCGCAATGACGAGCTCATAGGGCACACCCAGTGCCTCGAGCTCGGCGGTGCAGCCTTCCATAACGCCCAGATCGGACTTGGAACCCATGATGATCCCGACAACCGGCTTTTGATCTGCCATAAACATAGACCTCCTGTTGAGAGCGGTGACGCAGCGAATCCGCGACCCTTAACTACTGAGAGTAGTATAGCTGCTCCCGTCCCTGCGGTCTTT
>ERZ773188.3155-NODE-3155-length-14400-cov-3.011642_pt1 | contig 14400 bp, 10 predicted proteins | sample MGYA00581011_ERZ773188 | MGnify/ENA primary metagenome ERZ773188 (study PRJEB29015, sample SAMEA2737798) | human gut metagenome | biome: human gut; feature: human-associated habitat; material: faeces | place: China | collected 2012 ...
AAAAACCCAAACCCGCCGCCGGTCGGCCACCGGCAACTATGCCTACGCCACGCGTCCAGGCGGCTTCGCCATCCAGCCCGATACCTCCTCCTCAGTTCCGCCGACCACCGCCCGCTCCGTCGCTCAGCCAACCACACTGCTCCACAGCACCGGCAACCCACTGCAATGGACAGAATGCACTCGCGCCGACAATGCAGGAGTGCATGGCGTGATGCCAACCCTGCGCTACGGCGCGACGTGGATTATTGGCAGATCGCCAGTGTGTCTTCTCAGCGCCGACGGCATCCGCCTGCTGTCGTTTGACACCTCCGGACGTTGCACCGCCTCCACCCGAATCTCCCAACGGATTGTAGCCTCGTCGCGTCTTGCCGCCGTCACAGAAAACGGATTGGCATTTATCGACAGCAACGGACAGCTCTGCCGCTATGAAGGCACGCGCGTCACGTCGACCGGCGTCACAGTCCCGTCGGCAGAAGGTCTTGTCTATTCCGCCAGCCACGGCGAGTTGCTCGTGTATGGCGGCGGCAAGACAATGGCAGTAGCCCCCGACAACACCTTCACCTACCGCACGTCACGCTACCAAAGCCACGCATCCGGACTCCTGAGCGACAGCGACAACGTGTATGATCCCGACATAGAAGAGAAAAGCACGCAAGCCGTCGACCTGCGCACCGACCAGACAGAATTGCCGTTCCGTCTGCGTCTGGCACAGTGGCATATAGACGCGTCTGACGCCGACGTGAGGCTCACCGTCTATGCCGAGAACGGCTACAGCTGCCACGGCGAGATGGTGTCAAGCCAGCGGTTGCGCGGCGCTGTCAGAGCCGTTGTCAGACAGCGCGTAGCCATGCCCCGCAGCCGCACCGTCAGGTTCGGGCTTCAAGGCACGTTGCCTTCAGGAACAAGAATCTGCAATATAAATATGTCGTAAAACATATTTTGGGGCCGTGAATAAAAAAAATTGCGTGTCGGCGTAAAAAAAATGAAGAAAAATAGTTGAAAAAAAATGAAACAATTTATCTTTGCGTGTATCTAACAAAGAATCATAATTCAATCTGTGTAAAAAACAAGAAAATGAAAAAACACAGCGACAATAACCCAAACCAGGAAACACAGAGACCGCCTCTGTGGGTTGTCATAATTGTGATAGCCAGCATCCTGCCGGTATTGCTTTGGCCGGTGTATATGTCGCGCTATGGTCTTCAACAAGGAGGTCAGACCGCCTTTCTTGCCGCCGCCTTTCCGATTTATATAGTGCTGTGCGGATACCTTGCATATAAATGCTATCAGTATAGAAGAGAAGTCACCTACGTGCTTCTCGTGATAATGTGGCTCTCCTACGGCGCCGCAGTTTTCCTATAAAAACCCTAATCTTAATAAAAAATACAAGACTATGATTATTGGAATTCCTAAAGAAATTAAGAACAACGAAAGCCGCGTGTCGATGACCCCGGCAGGTGTTCATGAGTTGGTTAAGCACGGTCATACAGTGTATGTGCAGAAAACGGCAGGCGAAGGCAGCGGATTCAGCGATGCCGACTACGAAGCCGTAGGCGCGGTGATGAGCCCAACGATAGAGGATGTCTACGCCAAGGCGGAGATGATAATCAAAGTAAAGGAACCAATAGAACCTGAGTACAAATTGGTGCGCAAGGGACAGTTGCTGTTCACGTATCTACACTTTGCCAGCAGCGAGCCTCTGACCAAAGCAATGGTAGAGAGCGGCGCAGTCTGCCTTGCTTACGAAACCGTCCGTATGTCCGACAACTCGTTGCCGTTGCTGATACCGATGTCGGAGGTTGCAGGACGAATGTCGGTACAAGAAGGAATGTATTTTCTTGAGCGTCCGCACGGCGGCAAAGGCGTGCTTCTCGGCGGCGTTCCAGGCGTAAAGCCGGCGAAAGTGTTTGTGATAGGAGGAGGCGTTGTCGGCACAGCTGCCGCAATGACCGCCGCCGGCACAGGCGCCGATGTTACAATCTGCGACATCTCGATACCTCGCCTCACGTATCTTGCGGATGTTATGCCCAAGAACATCAAGACGCTAATGAGCAATGAATACAATATCCGTCAGGAGCTTGCCGACGCCGATCTTGTTATCGGATCAGTGCTTATCCCAGGTGCCAAAGCGCCTAAACTCGTCACCCGCGATATGCTGAAGCTGATGAAGAAAGGCACAGTGCTTGTAGACGTGGCTATCGACCAGGGCGGCTGCTTCGAGACCTCGCATCCTACCACCCATCAGAATCCAGTGTATGAGATTGACGGCATAGTTCACTATGCTGTGGCAAATATACCTGGAGCCGTGGCACGCACATCAACGTTCGCGCTCACCAACGCCACAATTCCTTATGCGCTGAAACTTGCCGACAAGGGCTGGAAACAGGCATGCAAGGAAAATCACGACCTTCTTGAGGGCTTGAACATTGTTGACGGCAAGGTGGTGTATAAGGGCGTTGCCGACGCATGGGGCTTGCCTTACACACCGGTTGAGGAAGTGTTGTAGAGAAACACATATAGATAAGAAGACAGGCGCGTTTCGGAAATGCGCCTGTCTTTTTTTTGAGATGTTGAAGTGGCGTACCTCCGGCACGCTGCGCTGCGCGGCGCTCCGCGGCGAAGGAATTGTCGCTATGTCGGCCAGCAAAACTGCCGTATAATCAGCTAAATCTATCAAAAAAAGCCACATTTAGCTGAATAAAGCGTAGTTTTCGGGGGAGTGGCGTACCTCCGGCACGCTGATGGCGGATGCTGGCAGAGATCCCGGCACGCTGCGCTCTGCGTACCGGGTTACTGCAGAGTGTCGTCGCTCCGCGACGAAGGGGGATAAAAAAACAGGCGTGGTTTAGAAGCACGCCTGTTCTTATTGATATGAGGTCTGTTTTATTTCACTTCCCAAGTTTCACCAGCCATAATCATGTCGCGCAGCGAACCGAAATGTTTGCGCTCCTCGACATTGTGAGTCTGTTTGTCGACCTCTTCCTCATAGACCGGTGCTTCGACGTCGCGTATAACGCCGATTGCCAAAGGCAACGACTTTCCGTCCATCATAGCAAGCTGCTGATGGAGGAAGTTGGACTGGCAGTGAGCATCGTGAGTAAGCACGTCGTCGATAGTGTATCCGTCCTCTCCGATTGTCACCGCCTTCAAAAGGAATCCGTCTTGAACCAATCCCTTGTTCATCTCCTTGCCGAACAGCATCTTCTCGCCGTGGCGCAAGTGGATGGTGTGGTCAGGGCGCAATTCGCGGTCGCTGACAAAGCTGTAGATGCCTTGATTGAAGATTACGCAGTTTTGGAGCATTTCAACAACCGACGCGCCGCGATGGCGTGCGGCTGCAACCAAGACCTCTTGCGACGTTTTCAATTCAACGTCGAGGCTTCTGCCGAAGAAAGTGCCTCTCGCTCCAAACACGAGTTCAGCCGGGATGAACGGATCCTCCGTAGTGCCGTAAGGCGAAGACTTAGATACGAATCCTCGTTCAGACGTAGGCGAATACTGACCCTTTGTCAAACCGTAGATACGGTTGTTGAGCAGAATCATATTCATGTTTACGTTTCGTCTGACAGCGTGGATGAAGTGGTTTCCGCCGATAGCCAGACCGTCGCCGTCGCCGGAGATTTGCCAAACGGTCATGTCGGGGCGTGCCACTTTGAAACCAGTGGCGATAGCCGCCGCACGTCCGTGGATGGTGTGGAAACCGTAAGTGTTCATATAGTAAGGCAGACGCGAGCTGCAGCCGATACCAGAAATCACGGCAGTTTTTTCAGGAGCAACGCCGAGTTCCGCCATTGCTTTGTGCAGCACGTTCAAGATGGCGTGGTCGCCGCAACCGGGACACCAGCGCACGTATTGGTCGCTCTTGAAATCAGAGGCTTGATATTTCTTTTCTTCCATGATTCTTATTCCTCCATAATTTTAGTTACACCATCGACAAGCTCCTGCACAAGGAACGGTTGTCCCTGCACCTTGTTGATGCGTCTGATCAGAACGTTCGGGAATTTTGCCTGCAGGAAGTCGGCAAACTGTCCGAGGTTGAGTTCGGCAACGACAACGTGTTTGTATCTGGCGAGCACCTCCCCGGTGTTTTTAGGCAGCGGGTTGATGTAGCGGAAATGAGCCATAGCCACTTTTTTGCCGGCAGCCCTCAAATCGTCGACAGCCTCATGGATATGACCGAACGTGCCGCCCCATCCGATGACAAGCGTATCAGCGTCAGCATCGCCGTAAGGCTCTACGTCGGGGATGTCGAAAGCCACGCGGTCTACTTTCTCCTGTCGCAGGAGTACCATTTTCTCGTGGTTTACCGGGTCGGTAGAGATGGCACCAGTTTTGGAATCCTTCTCCAATCCTCCGAGGCGGTGAGTCAGACCAGGAGTTCCCGGAATAGCCCAGTAGCGCGCTTTGGTATTCTCGTCGCGGTCGTAAGGATGCCAGTCGGATTTGCCTTCCGGCACGAAACGCGGTTTGATTTCAGGATATTCACCCTCTTCCGGCAGTCTGAACGCCGACGAGCCGTTTCCGATGAAAGCGTCGGAAAGAAGCACAACCGGAGTCATGTGCTCGATTGCAATTCTTGCGGCTTCGAAAGCCATGTGGAAGCAGTCGACAGGAGAAGCGGCAGCCAAAACCACGATAGGGCATTCGCCGTTGCGTCCGTAGATTGCCTGACGTAGGTCGGTCTGTTCGGTTTTTGTAGGCAGACCCGTAGACGGGCCACCACGCTGCACGTCGACGATTACAAGCGGAAGTTCAGCCATCACAGCCAGACCTATACCCTCGCTCTTCAGCGCCAAACCCGGTCCTGATGTTGTCGTCACCGCCAAATCGCCGGCAAAAGCCGCGCCGATAGCAGAGCAGACGCCTGCAATCTCGTCCTCCATCTGGCAAGCCTTCACCCCGAGGTCCTTGCGTTTTGCAAGTTCGTGAAGGATGTCGGTGGCAGGAGTTATAGGGTAGCTTCCGAGATACAATGGTCGTCCCGACTTTTCAGAAGCGTATATAAGTCCCCAGGCAGTAGCCGTGTTTCCGTTTACATCGGTGTATGTTCCAGGACGAGTGTCGCCGGTTTCGATACGGTATGTTGAAACAGAGGCATGGATATTGTGTCCGTAGTCGTATCCAGCGTTGAGCACTTTAGCGTTAGCCTCGTAAACAGCAGGCTTTTTTGCGAATTTGTTTTTCAGGAGGTGCAAAGCGGATTCAAGCGGGCGGTCGAACAACCAGCACACCAATCCGAGTGCGAAAATGTTGCGGCATCGCAGCATTGACTTCAGGTCGAGTCCAGAGTCGGCGAGCGCGTTTTTCACCATTGAAGTCACCGGCACTTCAACGATTTGTGCTGTAGCGTCGATTCCGATTTCATGGAAAGGCTCGAGAGTTTCGTATAGCGCCTTTTTGAGGTCAGACTCCTTGAATGAGTCGATGTCGACGATTGCGACACCTCCTTTTTTCAGGAAGCAGGCATGGCGTTTCAGCGCCGCAGGGTTCATAGCCACCAGGACGTCGGCGAGGTCGCCCGGCGTATGCACGCCCTTGCCAATGTGCACTTGAAATCCAGAGACACCGCTCAGAGTGCCTTGCGGAGCGCGGATTTCAGCAGGATAGTCGGGGAAAGTGGAGATTTGGTCGCCCACGCCCGCCGACACGTTAGAGAAAATGTTGCCGGCGAGCTGCATACCGTCGCCAGAGTCGCCCGAAAAGCGGACTACTACATTCTCCAAGGTCTTAACGTTTGTCTTTTCTAACATTTTTATTTAGGTTTGTTTTGCTAACAGCAAATTATGTTGTTTTCACGTCACAAATGTAGTGTTTTTTCCAAACTTAACGCCTCTGCCAATCAAAAAAATGCTAAAAATTTGAATATAACATTCAAATCGTTGGGTTTCTCCGTTACGTTGTCAAAATCCGGCAGACTCAATACTTCGGAAACGGGCCAATCTCTTTAATCACGTCGATGGTTTGGCTGTCGGAAGTGTAGCATCCGACGATACCAACTCCGCCGTCGACGTTGCTGAATATTTTGACAGGGTCTGCCAATCCGAGGTCAATGAGTCCGCCTTGTATGCCTTTGTTGTCGGTGCGGTTTATTATAGAGCTGACAAGATAGTCGTAGTATGGCTTTGATATAGCATACAGCCAGAACTTGCGCGCCATCCGTTTTTGCCGCCAAGTGCCTGACGACAGTTGTATAATCTCTCTCACTTCGATGGTGCGCTTTTGCCCGTCGAAACCCTTGTCGGAGAAAGGCAGGCCGTATGGCGAATATGGCTTCCAACCAGGCAACGTAGAATGAATCTGGTTGGCAAGCTGTTGGAATACGTATTCGTGCGTGAAGTTGCGTTCGCCCATCGAGAAGCCTCGGAGGCCATCGGCGTTGTCCCATTGCAGGAAGTAGTAGCTGTCGCCGGGCTTGTCGGTGAACGTCAGATTGTAGTAGACCACGCAGTCGGCGTTGGTGTAGATTTGCATCGGACCTTGTCGGCTTACGGTGATTCCTTCGATGACGACAGGCTCCGGCATCACGTCGGTTGCCGTGACTGTCTTGTCGCGGTAGCGGGTGCTGACGGTGACGCTCTCGCCGGGAATCACTTTCGTGTTAGAGACGTAGAGGTGTCGGTTGGCGTCATACGTCATATGCTCTTTTTCCTCGCCGTTTATGCTTACGGCAATATCGAGGTCGGTCACGAACGTGCGGCCTTTATGCACGTCGGAGAAGAAGTAGGGCTTTGTGGCGGCCACCTGCACTGTCGAATCCGCGCTGACCAACGAGTTGAGCGTTAGCATGTTCGACAACTCGTCGTTTCTGTATCGGTCGAGGTCCTGTTCCCGATAGCATGAGGCGAGGACAAAGATTAGGAGCGTTGCCAGAATGTATTTTCGGAGATGCATAAGCTTAGAAATAATAAGTGTAAGAAAAAGAAGGAATAATAGGGATGAGACTCAGCGTTTTGAATGTCCGGTGCCAATTCTCTTTATCAGGATTGAAGAACACATCGTTGATGTTGTCCTTCTTTATCGTGATGGCGTTCATATGGCAGTAAGCATTGTAAATGCTGATGTTCCACATCCCGGCATGCCCGTTCTTGTGGCGGACGTGTATCGTCATTCCGAGATCGAGTCTATGGTTTGCGGGTAGGCGTACGTTGTTGCGTGACGAGTATAAATCCACGCCTTCCACTTCGTCGTCGTCTCCCCACCCTGGAGGTCCAGGCGACGGTGCGTCGGGAAACATTGTGCCCGGCACGTCGTAGTTGTAGGTCGAGAGGGTCATGCGGTTGCCGGTGGTGAATGTCCATCCGGCGTTGAACTCTATCTTTTCGTTGAGCTTGTAGGATGCGTTGATGTTGATTTTATGGCGGTTGTCGAATTTAGCCGGGAATTTCACTCCCTGGTTGAGGTCGTCAAATTTGCGCCAGTTCCACAGCAAGCCGTAGCCGACCGTTCCCGTGATTTTGCCTACTTCGCGAGTGACGCTCAGGTCCACACCGTAGGACCATCCTTTGCCCGATGTGAGTTTGTCCTCCCATGCGAGGTCGGGATTGAGCACGGAGACGCCCTCGCGGTACTCCAACAGGTTATCCATATCCTTATACCATCCTTCAACAGAGAAGTACATACTCCATGGCAGATTGCCATAAACGCCAATTGAATATAGGTCGCTTTGCAGAGGCTTGAATCTGGCGGAAACAGGTTGCCAAAGGTCGGTTGGCAGGTCGATGTAGTTGGTTGATACTTGCTGTACGTACTGATGGATTCTGGCATAGCCAGCCTTGATGCTGAAGTTGTCGCCCAAAGCGACTTTCAGCGACGCGCGCGGTTCAATGTCGGCAAACGTAGTGCCCTGCACTCTGTTGACCACGCCTCTGACGCCTACGCTGAAGGCAACTTTGTCGTTGAAGTTAAGAGTGTTGTTGACGTAGGCTGCAACCTCGTTCGACGTGACGTGGGGGCTGTTGTTGTTCTCGACAGTTTCGATGCCGTCGGTGAGAAAACTGTTTACAAGCCCCTCCGGCAGGTAGTTGTGGTTTGCGTAGTCGACTCCGGCACGCAGCGTGTAGACCTTGCTGAAGTCGGCCATATAGCTCACCTTCGCACCGATGTCGGCTATCGAATTTGACGTATGGCTTTTGCTGTATTCGTAGGTTGATGGGTCGCTCGTGTCGGTTTGATATTCCCGTTCTTGCCGATAATTGGAGGAATATTTTGAATAGTAGACCGCGGCACTAAGCATACCGCGATTCAGTCTATAATCGTATTTGCCAATCACGCCCCAATTTCCCCAAGCCAAACGGTTTGAGTTCTCGTCGAAGAAGTGCGTATCCGATTCTGTCGTAGAGCCGTAGCTTTTGGCATCAAATTCGCGAAGACCTAATTTAAGACGGTCGTAGCCATAATATCCCACAATCTGGAGCGACATGTCACGATTGATTTTATGGTCGAGCCTCAAGTTCATGTCAGTGAAACTGTAACCAAGTATATGCTTTTTGCCATTCTTTTTGGTGATGGCGTTTACGATGGCAAGCGTAGGAGCCGACAGCAAGTCGATCCACGAGCGGCGCAGGCCGGCTGAAAATGCCGTGCGGCCTTTGATGATAGGCCCTGTCACGTAGACGTTGGCGTTGAGAAGCCCGACCGACACTTTTCCGCCAAACTTGTTGAAGTCAGGCTCGCGCATTGCAATGTCGGTGATTGACGATATCCTGCCGCCATATCTTTCTGGAAACGATGCTTTGTAGAAGTCAACGCGGTCTACCGTCTCAACGTTGAACGACGAGAATATGCCTCCGAGGTGGCTTACGTGGTAGAGCGGTAGCCCTTGATAGAGGAATAGGTTTTGGTCGTTGTCGCCACCTCTGACATATAGCCCAGTGAAGCCCTCCATTCCTTGCGATACGCCAGGAAGAGTCTGTAAAGCCTTAACGATGTCAGGCTCGCCAAACATCACGGGCAGGTTGGCAATCATATTGCTGCTTAGGCTCACTCTGCCCATTTCCGGGGCTTTAAGATTTCGCTCGGCGCCATAGCCTCTCACCACGACCTCCTTCAGCCGGTTTACCGTCTTGAGAGTGTCGCTTTGCGCAGAGGCATTCTGTCCAAGCAAAATGGTGGGAGAAAATGTTACCCCCGCCATTATTAGAAATGTTTTTAAATTCATCGAGAAATCAGTTGGAGTTCTAACCCTTGAAATTCGTGACGGTCAAGAGGACTGCCAGTAAACTTTCCAAAGCAATCATAATACTCGGGATATATATCAATACATCCTCTCAATTCAGCTAAACTGGAAATTGCGGGTATGGTGATGCGGTCTTTCTTACCTGGAAAACCTTTGATTATAACGTTGGTGACATAAATTGGACTTAAGTAGTGTTTCTTTAGAGTTTCCGAGTAAAGGGTGTCATTGCCAACTTGGCGAGAGCTAATCGTAACAGAATTTACCGTGCGGGGTTCTCCATCTACTGTAAATGTCAGATTGTCGCCTGAGTATATACCATCGCGATCATTTGGGGTGTAGCCAGAGGTTAATTCTTCAAATTCTTCATTGCATGACACAAGAATCGCTGTAGCAACAACAATGAAAGAAAAAATTAATTTCTTCATAGTTATATGTTTTAGTTAATATAAATCTTATCTCACCTCGGCGCGGAGATGGTATTCGTTGCGCAGACGCTCGAAAGCGGATGGATCGTTGCGCAGACTCCGCGTGTCGGAGAGCGGGTCGTAGGAGCGCAGGATGGAATCAATGCTGTCCACGTCAGCGCCGAGCAGCGGAGTGGCTGGCTGCGGCTTGCCGTCGACCGTCACGCCATAGTGGCGTTCAAATGCCTCGAGAGCCATCGCCGTGGCTCGCTGCTTGCCTTCAGCCGAATATCCTGCGATGTGGGGCGTCGCCACAAAGGCGCGCTCGAGCAGAGAGGCGCTTATTTGCGGCTCGTTTTCCCAACAGTCGATTGCCACCGCCATCTCTCTGCCGCTGATGGCTTTGAGCAGCGCCTGCTCGTCGACGATGCCTCCGCGCGCGCTGTTGACGAGCAGACGGCAGCGGCAGAGACTTTCAAGGAAACGGCTGTCGGCGATGTGCCATGTGGCGTCGGCGCCACTGCGGGTGAGCGGAGTGTGGAACGTTATCACGTCTGCCTCGCGCGCCACGGTGGCGAGGTCGACAAAATCGCCTCCCTCACGGCGCTGACGCGGCGGATCGCACCGCAGCACTCGCATGCCGAGGCGCTCGCCCCAACGCGCCACGATGCCGCCCACGTGTCCCACACCGACCACCCCGAGCGTCAAGCCACGCACGTCGGATTCGAAGCGGCTGCCTATGACGGCATGCACATACTGCGCCACGGCTGGGGCGTTGCATCCCGGGGCGTTGGCCACGTCGATGCCCGCGCCGCGACACCACTGAAGGTCGATATGGTCGGTGCCGATGGTGGCTGTGGCTACAAACTTCACGCTGCTGCCGTCGAGCAGCGACGCGTCGCAGCGGGTGCGTGTGCGCACAAAAAGTGCATCGGCACGCCGCACGACATCGGCTGTGATTCCAGACGCCGGCAAATATGCCACATCACCGAATTTTTCAAGCAAACCCTTGATATACGGGATGTTTGCCTCAACAATTATTCTCATATCAGTTGCAATAAGTTCAACAGGTTGTAGATGACCGCCGGCGACAGGGCGACGCAGACAGCCATAAGTGCGAAAAACACGATGTAGAGCTTCGGCATCTTGCGGATGGTGAAGAAATGCGCTACCTGCACCGCCGCAAGCATGTTTGCCACCACCGCATACGCTTCAGCATGGCTCACGTCTGCCACCATAAACAACACCGTGGCTACAGCCATCACGTTGACAAACCCATTGTAGGCACGCAGTTGCTGGCGGTAGGATATCAACGTCAACGCGTTGGAAAGTCCGAATATCGTGCCCACAGCCACCATAAACATCGGCTGGAGCAGCAGCCCGGCGTCCACTCCGCCGCGGAGCGTGGCTATGCCGCCAAGCAGGTCGGGCAGGCGCACCTGCGCCGGGTCGATCCATCCAAACGCCATGGCCGTCCACACGGGCACCACGATGCCCACAAGCACGGCGAGCAGCGTGCGCAGCGTGAAGATGCGCATCTGGAAAAATCCCACGATAAACACCGGTATATAAAGCGCGAACACAAAACTCTGCATGGCGCAGACCGTAAGAATCATCGTGATGAGAAACGCCACGCTCTGGCTGTCGCGCTGCTGAAACGTGCCAAACATCACGTAGGTGCACACCACAAGCGCAAGCGCGAGCAGCGTGGGCGTGCCGAGCGACGTCGACACCACGGGGTTTGACAGCGTGGCGCAGAGAAACACGGTGACAAACATCATCGTGTGCTCGCGGATAAACACGTAGGTCTTGTTGAGCCAGTTGAGCATCACGGCCGCAACAAACACCACCACCATATTCACCGCCCACGACAATATGCCCGACGGCAGCAGGTAGTCGAGTCCGCCGCCAAACAAGCCTTCGACCGGCGGCACGGAGGGCGTGCCGAAGAAAAGCAGCATGGCGTATGCCGCCACGATGCCCACAACGGCTGTGAGCCACGTGAGCACACGGCTGTTGATGAATCTGTTGATTGCCGCCTCGCCCATCACTCGTCGCCGAATTTCTGCTGACGCACCCTCAGGATGTTTGACACATCAAACCAAAAGCCCTCGGGTCCGCCGCTTTTAGGATTCTCAAACTTGATATAGTCAATGTCGCCCTCATACTCCAGATGTTCCGCCGCCTTGAAGTTCAAGCCGTTGGTAATCACATACTCATGCACCGGGCTGATCACCACCCACGGCTTCTCCTTGGTGCCTGTGCCGGTCGACATGATTGCCTTGATAAGATTGTTGAGACGCGACTGCATGATTGCCGCTCGGGTGTATTTCTGACGCTCCTTGAGCACATAGATGTAATATTCCATCTGCTTCAAGTCAAACGGATCGTCGGCGAGCGAGAGCTCCGCATATTTGATTATCGTGTCGCACTCCGCCGGAGTGTGGTGCTTCTTATAGTAGAGAGGCTGTATCTTTTTTGAAAATTCCGACTGGCGATAGGGATCATAGTCCTCCGAAAACACATATCCGAGATACAGATGGCGATATTCCTTGAGCGACATGTTGGTGTCGTTGCTCTGATACTTGCGCCACAACCGCTTGTAGTAGTAGTTTGAGCGCGGATTCTGGATATTGACGCGTATCGAGTCCATATTCACGTCGATTGGACGGAACTTGGTGTCTTTCCTGCCCTTTTCGGGCACTGCGCCTGCCCAAACCCACAGCCCGGCAAACAGCATTATAACCGCTAATAACTTTCTCATCTTCGTTAAAAATATTTCTTTAATGCGACATATTGTAGGCTGCCACAGCAACCATTATGGCGATGCCCGTAAGCGACACGCTTATCACCGTGGGGAAGCCCTTGGCACAGACATACTGCAAAAAACGCTTCGACGGGAAACGCAGTGCCGCGCCTTTGGGTGTACGGGCGAAAAACACTCCGCCGGCAACCGCGCCTACAGCCGCGCCTATCACCATCGAGGCATAGTAGCACATCATCAGCCCGAGAAGCATGCCGGCAACCGACGTTATCAGCATCTGCGGCAGTCCCTGCGTGGCTTTGGTGAGCGCCGGCTGCTGCATGGAGTTGATGGTAACCACAATCACAACCATCACGCCCCAATAAGAAAGCGTGACGGTGGGCACCTCCATCAGTCCGCCCCACTGCAGCAACCACAGTCCGCCATAGGAGGCAAGCACCGACGGCACATAAGGCCTGACACATAGGTAAAGCCCCAAGTCAAGCAGCATCACGCCGAGTATAGTCAACAATACGTCCACAATCTTGCTAATTTCTGCGAAGTTAGCAATTTTCCCCCAATGCCGTGCCCCTTTTAACGTTTTATAGCACGAATCGGCGCCGTGGATAAACTTACCCACGACGCCGAATTTCTATAATCAGGTTGTTTTAACTATCTAACGATAACCTTTGTTGCTTTGCCATCGACAACCACTACATACATGCCACGTGCCACTGCAAACGTGCGCTCTGCCGAGTTGATTGCCACTGCCTGACCGGCTGCGTTGTAGACCGACACTGTCGCTGCGTCGCCGACAATGCGGATTTGTCCGTCGGCTGCAATTACGCCTGCTGCCTCTGCACCTACCTGCCCAACGCCCGACGATGTGAGATATTCTGCATTGACGGTCTTGGTGTTGAGGTCGACTGTCAATTTGTAAGCACCGTTCTTTATGCAGAATGCGCCATTATAATGCTTGCCGAAGTCGGTAAAATCAGTGTTGTCTGTCAATTCACCATCTTTGTTGTCCGGACACCAACGGCTGTTGTTTACTGGACCCCATTCTGCGTCAATACCCGTAACAAAAGCGAAATATGCCAAATCTTCCTCAGCTTCTTCGCCTACAGCCTTGCCTTCCACCTTCAAGTCGATAGGATCGAACGTGAACACGCCCGGAGTTTCCGGATTGCTCTCCGCCATATAGCTGTCGTCGTCTGATGCCCAGTGGTGACCTTCCGCCTTGTTGGATGTTCCAATCACATAAAGCTTTGTAGGAGCAATGTAAAGAGTATTGTCATCCAAATTCATTCGGATAAAGAACGTTCCGACACCCACATTTATAGAGTTGCTGTTTTTGCTTACTGTAAGTTTCTCTGCCAAAGCGCCTTCTTGTTTATCATTTTCCAAGCCCCAACGGTTTCCGTTGACATACGTCCAACCTCCTTCATCATTGTTTTCAGCAAGGACTGATGCGAAACCCAGATTTTCACGACCAGGAGCTGTTGTCACGGTTGCAGACCAAACATTTCCACTTTCCCAAGTCATCGCAATGCCGCTGGTTGGATTCCATGCGCCTCCTACTTCATTTTGTCCAAGAATATACATCTTTGGCAATGAGAATGTGTACTGAGCGGCAAATGCTCCACCATGATATTGATATACCCGTGCTGTATATTCGTCAATTTTCTCTACAGACAACAATGTATATGGATATAAATTATTTGAGACAACACCGGCTGTGGGCTCATGTGCAGCAACAACAGTATTGGTTTTTCTATCAACTATTTGGAATCCATCACGATAGTCTGTTCCTGCTTGTTCAATTGTAAACAATCTTCCATTCAAAGTGACAACATCTCCGCCACCGCCAGTGCCAACCGTTCCGACTCTTTTATAAGCCACCCATTTCGAACCATCATAATGATAAAAGTCTCTGTTAGAGCGATAACGCACTGCCACATCATCACTTTCAGGAGATTCTGTCAATGGCTGAATAATAGTCATATTGTCGACCGCAAAAGGCAATTTAGGAAGAGCCTTTGACTTCGCGGCAACATATTCACCTTTAGCTATAAAAA
>ERZ773188.3158-NODE-3158-length-14386-cov-20.499407_pt1 | contig 14386 bp, 10 predicted proteins | sample MGYA00581011_ERZ773188 | MGnify/ENA primary metagenome ERZ773188 (study PRJEB29015, sample SAMEA2737798) | human gut metagenome | biome: human gut; feature: human-associated habitat; material: faeces | place: China | collected 2012 ...
ACCTTCGGGATGGTGATGAACATCAGCGAGGGGCCGGCCTTCAGCGCGCTGGGATCGCCGCCGGAGAAGGCGAACACCGCGGGGATGATCATCAGGCCCGCCATGATGGCGATGGCCGTGTCGAAGACCTCGACATTGCGGGTGGAGCTTTCGATCGGGACGTCCTTTTTCATGTAGGAACCGAACGTGATGAGAATGCCCATGGCGATGGACAGGGAATAAAACATCTGCCCCATGGCGGAGACGACCGTCATCCAGGAGAAGTTGTCAAGATTGGGCACAAGGAAGTACTTGACGCCCTCCAGCGCACCGGGGCGGGTCACGGAATACACGGCGATGATCAGCGACAGCACCACGAGAATGGGCATCATGATCTTGGAGACGCGCTCGATGCCGTTTTCCACGCCCGCAAAGATGATCGCCAGCGTCATGGCCGTGAAGACGAGGAAGCAAAGCTCCGAGGACACGCCGTTGGAGATGAAGGACGAGAAATAGCCGTCCTCCGCGACGAGGTGCGCCTTGCCCATCAGGTATTCCGCCAGATATTTGATGACCCAGCCGCCGATGACGGAGTAGTAGGGGACGATCAGAATCGGAATGATGGCGTTGATCCAGCCGCCCACGCGCAGCGCAGGCTTATCGCTGAAGGACTTGTAAGCGCCGACAGGGCTCTTGCCGGTCATGCGGCCGATCGAAGTCTCCGCAATGATCATCGTGTAGCCGAAGGTCATCGCCAGAATGATGTATACCAGCAGGAAAATAGCGCCGCCGTATTTGGCGGCCAGATAAGGAAAGCGCCAGATGTTTCCGAGGCCGACGGATGCGCCCGCAGCCGAAAGGACAAAGCCAATCTTGCCGGAAAAGGAACCTCTTTTATGATCCATGAAGAATCTCCTCTCTTTTTTACGACATACAATTCACTTAGTATATCATAGAATAAAGATGAAAACAATCTGAAATCCGAAGAAAAGAGAGCTATTTGTCGTTGGCCGTGCAGAAAAATAAAAAAGGAAGACTCGAAAGAGTCTTCCTTTTTCCATATTTAAGACCAGAGCAGCTGCATCGCGACGATTAGCGCCGCAGCGGCGAGGATATACACACCTGCGATCAGCAGTCCCGCCTTGAGCGCGCCGCGGATGGCGGCATTGCGCTCCTCGCGCGTCAGCTCACCGACAGCGCTTTCCCACGGGCGGTCGTTCGCACGGGGCGCGTCGGGCGCGGAAAAGTCGCTGCGCTTGCGGTGAAAGTGTGGGAGAAAGGTCGGCTGGCGTTCGATGCCGCTCATGTCGGCAATCGTGCGGCCGTCGTCCTCCTCGTAGAAGTCGTCCTTCTTCATCACTTATCGTACAGGTGGCAGCACACGAAGTGGCCCGGCTCGATCTCGCGCTGGACGGGTGCTTCCTCCTTGCAGCAGGCCATGCAGTTGGCGCAGCGGGTGTGGAATTTGCAGCCCTTGGGCGGATTGGCAGGGGAGGGGATGGAGCCCTCGAGCACGATGCGGTTCATCTTCACCTTCGGGTCGGGGATGGGGATGGCGGAGAAGAGCGCCTTCGTGTAGGGGTGGAGCGGGTTGCGGAAGATATCTTCCTTCGCGCCGTACTCCACAAGGTTGCCGAGGTACATGACGCCGACGGTGTCGGAGATGTGCTCGACAACGGAGAGGTCGTGGCTGATGAAGAGGTACGTCAGCTTGTATTTATCCTGCAATTCGTTCAGCAGGTTGATGATCTGCGCCTGGATGGACACGTCGAGTGCGGAGACCGGCTCGTCGCAGACGATGAACTCGGGGTTGAGCGCGAGCGCACGCGCGATGCAGATACGCTGGCGCTGGCCGCCGGAGAACTCGTGCGGGTAGCGGTCCTTGTGGAACGGCTGTAAGCCGCAGTTGTCCATGACCTGGTCGATATAATCGTCGAATTCCGCCTTCGGGACGAGGTTGTGCTCGCGCACGGCCTCGCCGATGATCTCGCCGACCGGCATACGCGGAGAGAGCGAGGAGAACGGGTCCTGGAAGATGATCTGCATCTTCGTGCGCAGGGCGCGCAGTTCCTTGTGGGAGAGGTCATAGACCTCCTGTCCGTTGAAGAGCACCTGACCGCCGGACTTGGAGTCATACAGGCGCAGGATCGTGCGGCCCGTGGTCGTCTTGCCGCAGCCGGACTCACCGACAAGGCCCATCGTCGTGCCGCGCTTTAAATTGAACGTGACGCCGTCGACGGCCTTGACATAGCCGACCGTCTTCGACACCATACCGCCCTTGATCGGGAAGTATTTCTTGAGGTGATTGACCTGCAGAATGTACTGCGGGTCATATTCCACGGGGGTGAAATTGTTGTCGATGATGAGTGAGGACTTCTGCGCCTCATCGGCGTGCTCCTGCTTCTTGACAAATTCATCGGCATTCTGCTTCTGCGTTTCCTTCAGTTCATCGAGAACCTGATCGTCGTTCTTACCGGCTTTCCAAAACGGCATCTTATTCACCCTCCTTTCCGTTTTCCTTGCCCTCGGCCAGCTCTTCCTCCACGACCTCCTCAAGGTCGGGACGCTTGCCGTCGTAGTAGCGGTAGCAGCTCACCTTGTGCGTCGGCGAGATGCTCACCTCGCACGGGTAGTCGCCCTCGCAGCCGTTTACGCACATTTCGCAGCGATCCTTGAAATAGCAGTAGTTCGGCATGTTGATGGGGTTCGGCACCTTGCCGGGGATGGAGTAGAGCTTTTCGACCTGACGGCCCACGACCGGCTTGGAGGCCATGAGGCCGATGGTGTAGGGGTGCGCGGGATGGGAGAAGATCTCCTCCGCCGTGCCCTGCTCGACGATGCGGCCGGCGTACATGACGACCACATAGTCCGCCATTTCGGCGATGACGCCGAGGTCGTGCGTGATGAACATGATCGAGGAATTGATCTGATCCTTCAGATTGCGCAGAAGGTCGAGGATCTGCGCCTGAATCGTCACGTCGAGTGCCGTGGTGGGCTCGTCGGCGATGATGAGCTTCGGGCTGCACGCAAGCGCCATAGCGATCATGACGCGCTGGCGCATACCGCCGGAGAGCTCGTGCGGGAACATCTTGTAAACGCCCTCGCTGTTGGCGATGCCGACCATTTCAAGGAGTTCAATGGTGCGCGCCTTGATCTGCGCTTCGTCGTGGCCCTTTTCGTTGTGCAGGGCCAGCACCTCGTCGACCTGGTCGCCGATGCGGAACACGGGGTTCAGCGCGGTCATCGGCTCCTGGAAGATCATGGAGATGTAGTTGCCGCGTAAGTGCTGCATGACGCTGTCAGGCGCCTTTGTCACGTCGTAGGCCTTGCTGCCGAGGTTCAGGCGAATTTCGCCCTCCACGACCTGACCCTGCGGGCGCTGCAAAAGCTGCATGAGCGACAAACTCGTGACCGATTTGCCGCAGCCGGACTCGCCGACGACGCCGACAGTCTTGCCGATGGGCACGGAGAACGTGACGCCGTCGACCGACTTGACAACGCCCGTGTCAGTGAAAAAGTAGGTGTGCAGGTTGTCGAATTCGACCGCGTTGTTGGGGTCGTGCATCTCGGTCAGATACTCGGATTCGGGAACGTTCTTGCGCTTGCGCTTCTTTTCGAGCGCATTTGTGATCTTGCGGTTTTCTTTGGAAATGCGGCGGGATTCCTTTGCGGAAAGATAGCCGTCATTATGCTTCTTAGCCATTCAAATTCCCTCCTTTCTCAGCGCTTCATCTTCGGGTCGAACGCGTCGCGCAGACCGTCGCCGACGAAGTTGAAGCCGAGGACCGTCAGCATCAGGCAGATGCCGGCGGGGATCCAGATGAACCAGTAGCTCGTGAGGACGTAAGAGTTGGAAACGTCGTTCATGATGTTGCCCCAGGAGGCGAACGGGAACTTGACGCCGAGGCCGAGGAAGCTGAGCGTTGCCTCGGTGATGATGGTGGAGCCGAGGCTCATCGTGCAGTTGACGATGAGCTGCGGGATGACGTTGGGGATCAGGTGGCGGAAGATGCGGCGCGAAACGCTGATGCCGCAGGCCTCCGTCGCGGTCATGAACTCCTGCTCGCGCAGAGAGAGGATCTGGCCGCGGACGAGACGGGCGATACCCGGCCAGCCGAGGAAGCCCAAGATCAACATTAAGTAGAGCATTCGGATCTGCGGGTCGACGCGCATGCCGTCCATCGCTGCGCCCAGAATGATGATGAGCGGGGTGGAGGGGATGCAGTAGAAGATATCGACGATACGCATGATGAGGTTATCGACCCAGCCGCCGAAGTAGCCGGAGACGCCGCCGAGCACCACGCCGAGCGCCGCGGAGATAATGACGACGATGAAGCCGATCATCAGCGACACGCGGCCGCCGTACATCAGGCGGGTGAGCATATCCATACCGTTTTTATCCGTACCGAGCCAGTGCGCGGAGTCGGGGAAGGAATAGGCGTCGAACACGCGGGTGGACGTGCCCTCCTTGATCGACCACTGGTACTTGGCGGGATTGTATTCGAGCTTGATCTCGCGCTCCTGACCGGCGTCGTTCACATAGGTGTACTCGGTCTCACCGTTTTCGACGGCCTGCTGCACGCGCTCTTTGAAGTCCTTGGTGATGACCGTGCCGCTGACCTTGGACTGGATGACAAAGCGGCTGATGTAGGCGATCTCCTCGCCATTCAGCATGACGCTGTCTTCATCAAGCGTATAGGTCTTGCCGCTGGCCGTAAACTCCGCTTCGCCGTTGGCGTGCGCCTTGAGGGCGTTGAAGCTGAAGTTGAAGCCGAACTTCTGGCTGGGGTCGCTCGAGCTGATGATGTCCTTATAGGCAATGGCAAGGAGTCTGCCGCCGCTCGAGACGGAGTAGAGTGAGTCGCCCTCCTCGGTCACGTCGTAGGTGACGCCCTTGTAGGAGAAGCTGTCGTCCTTGCCCATGTGCAGCGTGAGCTGCGCCTGGAGGATCGTGCCGAACTCCTGGCCGTCGGCCACGAGATAGCGGTACTCGGTGTTCTCGCTCATGGCGGCGTATTCCTTGAGCTGGATATCGTCACGGTAGAAGACCTCGTCCTGCCCGTAGGGGCTGATGAGGCCGCCGATGAAGGAGAAAATGAACATCACGGCGAGGATCGTCAGACCCACGACCGCGAGGCGGTTGCGGAAAAAGCGCTTGGCGACCAGCGTGCCCGGGGAAAGGACCTTGACGCGGCGGTCGTCGTTGAGGGAAAGCTGCTCGGGGGAGCCGCTCTCCTGCTGATCGTTGATCTTCTTTTCTTCAGACATGGATTAGCGCCTCCTTTCTTACGCGATGCGCACGCGGGGGTCGACCACCGCGTACAGGATGTCGGAGATCAGGTTGCCCAGCAGGGTCAGGATCGCCAGGAACGTCATGTAGAACATGGAGAAGGGGATATCGCCCGCGACCATCGCATTGTACGAGATGAAGCCGATGCCGGGGATGGCGAACAGCGTCTCTGTGATCAGCGCGCCGGCAAAAAGGCCGGGCAGCGAGCCGCCGATGAACGTCACGAGCGGGATGAGCGTGTTGCGGAAGGCATGGTGATAGATGACCTTGTGCTCGGAAAGACCCTTGGCGCGGGCGGTGCGGATGTAGTCGGCGTTGAGCACCTCGAGCATGTTCGTGCGCACATAGCGCATCCACGGGCCGATGGAGATGAACACCAGCGTCACGATGGGCAGCACCAGATGCTTTGCCATATCGAGGATCTGACCAAACTGGCTGAGGGAGTTGAAGTCACGTCCTGTGAGGCCGACAAGGTCGAACCAGCCGAGCTTGATGCAGAAGATGAGCTTTAAGAGCGTCGCGAAGAAGAACGTCGGCAGCGACATACCCAGCAGTGCGACCGTCGTGACGGTGTAGTCGGTCACGCTGTACTGCTTGGTGGCGGCCACGATGCCGAGCGGCACCGCGATGAGAAGCTCGAACACGAGCGAGATAGCGCCCATGATGAACGAGACCCAGATGACCTCGTTGAACTTCTGGATGACGGGCACGGTATACTTCCAGCTGTCGCCGAAGTTGCCGGTGCACAGGTTCTTGAGCTGGACGAAAAAGCCGGGGATGAGGCCCAGGTCCAGACCGTATTGTGCGTTGAGCTGTGCCAGCCACTCCTCATAGGGCTTGGAGCCGGGAGCCTGCGAGAGCTGCCGCGCCATATTCTCCACGTAGGAGCTGGGCATGCAGCGCATAAGCAGGTAGATGATGAATGTCACAAAAAAGAGGATCACCACCGACAGCAGCAGGCGTTTTACCAGATATTTGCGCATAGAATCCCTCCGTTTTTTGATAACGGCCGCCCCGCGCCCGGGGTCTTGTCGCCGTTTCGGGTTTGATATGTCTCTCTCTGCATATCAGCCAAATGCTCCGATGCACCGGGACATTTGGATCATAGGCAGATGTGCCTGAGGCAGGCTACCCCGCGGCAAAAGCCGCAGGGTAGCCATGCGCCTAAGTAACGTTTTTGTGCAGCGACGGAGCTTACTGCAGGTCGAGCAGCTCGATGTCGTTGTACCAGGCCCAGTAGGTGGTGATATCAGGCGTCACGGTGTCGAGGTTGACACGCTGAGAGGAGAAGATCACGCAGTTCTGGCGCTGATAGATGGGGATCTCGACCGCCCAGTCGGCCACGATGTCAAGGCACTGCTTATACAGGGTCTTGCGGTAGGTCTGGTCGGTGGACTGACGCGCCATCATGATGAGCTCATCGAGGTCGGCATCCTTGATCCAGTAGGACTTCTCGTTGGAGCCGCCCTGGCTGTGATAGATCTGGAACATATCCGGGTCGGGCGTGGCCTGCCATGCCATGGCGAACATGTCGGCAGTACCGGCGTTGATCGCGTTGGTCATCTCGGCGAAGTTGGACATATCGGAGACGATCAGGTTGAAGCCGATCTCCTTGAGAGCGTCGGACGCGAGGGTCAGAGCCATGAAGGAGGGGTGGTCGCCCTTGCCGCTGCCGCCGACCATGACTTCAGCGTCCATGCGGCCGCCGGCGGGAGCAGCGGTGATCTTGCCGTCAGCGACGGTGTAGCCGGCAGCCTCGAAGTAGCCGAGAGCGGCCTGCTTGGCGGCGGCGTACTTGTCGTCGGCGCTCATGCCTTCGGTGTAGATGTCGTTGCCGTTGACGTCAACGGAGAAGGCGACCTTGTAGCCCTCATCGGTAACGCGCGGAGCGGCCCAGGAGGTGTCGGAGATGGGGTAGTTGATGACGTTGGCGAACTCACCGTAGTAGGAGTCGACAGCGACATCGCGGTAAACGGCGATAACCGTGGCGATGGCCTTACGCAGATCCTTGGAGGCCTCATCACCGCCGTTGCCGTCGCCGACCTTCACGCGGTTGGCGTTGAAGCCGACATAGCCGTAGCCGAGGTTGGCAACGAGGTCGGTCTGGATGGTATCGCCGGAGATCTCGCCGTTAGAGTTGGCTTCCTTGATCTGCTCGGCAGCTTCCTTGGAGTAGGAGGGGTCAGTTACGTCGATCGTGCCGGAGACAACGCCGGGGATCTTATCTTCGTCCGTCATCTCGCGCCAGATGACAGTGTCGATCTTGGGCTCGCCCTTCCAGTAGGTCGGGTTCTTCTGCAGGGTGACAGCGCCGTTGGACCAGCTCTCGAAGGTGTACGGGCCGGAGCCGATGGGGGTGGAGGTCACGGACTTGACGTGGGACAGATCGCCCTTGACAAAGCCGAACATGTTGTTGTCGTAGTCATACTTGTCAGTCTCGCCATAGTAGTGCATGGGGCACACGGTGACGGGGAGCTGATAGATGGCGGTGGCGTTGACCTCGGTGAGGGTGACGGTCATGGAGTAGTCACCGGTCTTGACGATACCGGCAACGTTGGGAGCGGACTCACCGGTCTGGACGGCGACGGTATAGTCGGTGTAGGCGTCGCCCAGCTCAGCCTCGAGGAAGGAGGAGATGCTGGTGCCGGCGGTCTCGGCGTTGATACCGTCATCGGAGATGTCGTAGCCGTACTTAGCAACGATGGCAGCCCAGAAGTCTTCGACGGTCGCGTCATCGGCGAGATCGAAGCCCCAGTTGCCAGCCTGCGCGGCGACGGAGTCGTCAGCGGTGGCGGAACCGGAGGCGACCACGTAGTCAAGGATCTCCTGGGCGAACTTCACGCCGGCGGCGTTGAAGGCGGCCCAGTAAGCGTTGTACTGCTCTTCGGTGTAGAAGTCGTTGGCGGCGTAGGCGTCAGGACCGGCGGCGAGGATCAGGTTCTGCACAGTGTCCATACCGCTGCGATAGGCTTCCAGACCCTTGATGGGCAGGGAGTACAGCGTGGAAACGCCGTCATAAGCGGGGTCAAGCAGGACATAGTAAGAGAAGATGACATCGTCGATGGTCATTTCCTCACCGTCGGAGAACTTGACGCCCTCTTTCAGGGTGATGTTGTAGTCGACCGTGCCGTCGTTGTTTTCAACGATGTCACAGTCGGCAATGCCCTTGTAAGTATAGTCGGTGCCGTTGTAGGGACGGACGTCGCCCTCGATGCCCTTGAGGACGACAGAGCCCTCGCGGTCGACGAGAAACAGACCGTCGAAGACCATACCCATGACCTGGTTTTCATAGTCATTGGTATAGAAAAAGGGGGAGAACTTACCGTCGAAGTTCTGCGTGCCGACAACAAGCGTCTTGCCGTCGGTCTGGCCGTCGTCCGTCTTCTTGTCGCCGCAGCCGGCCAGAAGACCAAGACACATGACCAGAGAAAGGATCAGTGCAAGTGTTCTTTTCATTGAATCTACTCCTTTATAAATTTTTGCTAAAACGGGTCGCCCCGTGCAGCACAAAGTAAGGCACCCGCGCGTAAATACGCGCGGAAAGGGGCGTACGCCCCTTATGGACATCTGTGCGCCGAAAAACAGTGCGTAGAATTTTTTTGATTATAGCATGAAAGGATGCACATTGTACAGAGTAAAATCTTAGAAGTTATTTTTTTTAGGCAATTTGTCCCATTCTGCCTGCATAATTTCGGCGCGCAGAACAAGGACACTCAGTAGGGCTATCAGCTTCAGCAGGACATAGAGCAGCGCGAAAAACGTCTGTCCTGCGTGGTCATTGGCGAAAAAGAAGATCAATTCGCACACGATGCCGAGAAGAGAAAAGACTGCCGTGACCGCCGTTCGCACGGGCAGAACGGCCACGCTTTTTTTGTAGTTGTACTCGCGCACCGTGCTCCAGTCCGTTCCGAGCTTTGCAAGCGCCCAGATGACGCTCGCCGCGCCCAGAAACTCGCCGAGGTAGGGGAGCAGAACGTAAAAACAGTTCTGCATCCCCGGCGCAGGAATGCACCCGCCCGCGGCGACCGCAACGGTCAGAATGGCTGCCATTCCCCACACGGCGCGCTTAGATCTGCGCTGCTTTGCATCATCGTTTTGGCAGGCGTAGAGTGCCCCATCGTAAACATATTCGCCCGCGACGTTCAGATGAAAGTCGTTCAGGTGCTCGCGGCGGCTGTGCTTTTTGTGCTGTTCGCCCATTATTCGATGCCCGTGAGGTCGAAGTCCGCGAGTGCCTTCTCTGCCTCGGCGCACACGCCGCGAAGACACGCTTCGTCAAACGGGCTCTCGAGGCCGGCATTTTTGAGAAGGTCGGTGAACGTCCGGCTGCCGCCCTGCACGGTGTAGGCCATGTAGTGCTGCCAGGCGTTCCCCACGTCCTTGCGGATCATCGCCCAGAATTCGAGCGCCACGGTCTGGGCAAGGCAGTAGTCAATATAATAGAAGGGACTCGAATAGATGTGGTGCTGGCGCTGCCAGCCCATGCCCTCAGAGTAGAACGGGATCTCGCCGTCGAGCTTCATCCACGGCATGTAGACGCCGAGCAGCTCCTTCCAAACGGCGTGGCGCTCGGCGGGCGTCATTTCGGGCTTTTCATACACGATGTGCTGGAAGTGGTCGACCATCGTGCCGTAGGGGATGAACGTCAGCGCGCCGGAGAGGTGGCTGTAGAGGAACTTCTTCGCGTCGGGGCCAAAAAAGCCGTCTGCCCATGGCTCGGCGAAGAATTCCATAGACATCGAGTGGACCTCGCAGGCCTCCATGCTCGGCCAGATGTAGTCGATGGGGATGCGCTTGCGGTTCGTCCAGGCCTCGAAGGCGTGACCGGCCTCGTGCGTCACGACCTCAACGTCGTGCTGCGTGCCGTTGAAGTTGGCGAAGATGAACGGCACCTGATAGTCCATGATGCTCGTGCAGTAGCCGCCCGCCTGCTTGCCCTCGGTCGAGAGCACGTCGAGCAGCTCGTCGCGCAGCATCGTTTCGAAGAACTCCTTCGTCTCGGGCGAGAGCTCGCTGTAAAACTTCATACCCTGGGCGAGAATGTCGTCCGGCGTGCCCGCGGGGCGGGGATTGCCGGAACGGAATTCGAGCGCGTTGTCGGCAAAGCTCATCGGATACTGCTTGCCCAGGCGCCTGGCCTGCTCGCGGTACACCTTGTCAGCCACGGGGACGAGATACTTGACGACCGCCTCGCGGAACTTCTCCACGTCGTCTTTCGTATAGCAGTTGCGGCCCATGCGGTAGTAGCCGAGCGTGGTATAGCCCTCGTAGCCGAGCTTTTTGCCCATCGCGTCGCGCAGATGCACGAGCTTGTCGTAGAGCTCGTCGAATTTCGCCTGGTTGTCCTTGTACCACTGGCCCTCGGCCTTCCATGCGGCAAGGCGCTTTTCATCGTCAGCGCAGGTCTTGAACGGGGAGAGCTGCGAGAGGGTGTAGACCTTGCCCTCGAACGGGATCTGCGCCGAGGCAAGCAGCTTTTCATACTCCTGCGTCAGGTCGTTTTCCTGCTGTAATTCAGGAATGATGGCGGGGGAGAAGGTCTTGAGCGCGATCTCGGCGTTGACGAACATCAGATCGCCGTATTCCTTCTCAAAGTCCGCGCGGAACGGGCTTTCGAGCATCGCTGCTGTCCACGCCTGATTGTATTCCTCCAGCTCGGGGTTGAAGTTGTTCCAGAATTTTTCTTCGCCGTCGTAGAATTCGTCGCGTGTGTCGATCGAGTGGCGGATGCTCGCGAGCGTCGCGGCGGTGGAGATGTGGCTCATCAGCTCCTGCTGCGAGAGGAAGACCTTGCGCGCTTCCTTGTAGCTCTTGGCGGCCTTGAGTTCCGCCGTCAGCGCGGAAAGGCGCTGCTTGCTCGCCGCGGGATCGGGGCGGGTGTAGGTCATTTCGGAAAATTTCATGTTGTTTCCTCCATCAAATTTTTATTGTTACATTTCTTATTCTTGCCGGTTATAGATCGCGGACACGTCCTTGCGTCCGCCGCCGATGACGACGACCGCTGCGGCCGCCGTGACGAGCATGAAGCCCGTCAGCACGCCGCGCACGGGGAGAAACGCCACCAGCGCGCCCGCGAGCAGATTGCCCGTGAAGCTGCCGACGGTGTTGAGCATGTTGAACGCGCCGTTGAAGCGGCCCTTTTTCTCGTCGGGCACGTAGCTCTGCGTGGCGGAGATGCGGATGGTGTAGCTCGTCACGCCGAGGATACCCGTTAAAAAGCACGAGACCATCATCACCGGCAGCGGGCAGTAGAGATAGAAGCCCTCACACAGCGAGATGACGACATAAACCATCAGGGCAATGGAATACTTATGCTGCACAGGCAGCTTGATTTTATAATGAATGCCGCCGCCGATGGCGCGGCCGAAGATCGCCATGCCCCAGACGAGCATATAGATGTATTCGCCGTTATCGAATGTCGACTTGAAGTACGGCAGCGTGATGACCTGCGACGCGCCCGAGGCCAGCATGCTGAATGTGAAATAGATGGCCACGCGCAGAAGCCCCTTTTCACTCATCAGATAGCGAAAGCCCTCTTTGATGTCGCGCAGGAGCTGGCGGCCCGAGGAATGCTGCTCTTCGAGCGCGAGCGCGGCACGCTGCTTTTCGATGTAGTGTTCCTCGGCGCGGATCTGCGTCTCCGCCGTCGCGGCGATGAAGAAGCACAGCGCGTTGATGCCGAGCAGCGGCGCAATGCCGAAGAGATTATAAAAGTACGTTGCGATCGGGATGATGAGCGCCGAGAGCGTCTCCAGCACGCTCGCGATGGAGTAGGCCTTGGAGTAGTTCCCCTCAGAGATCAGCAGGGGATAGAAGCTGTCGTAGGCGACATAGTAGATGCTGTTGATCGAGCCGATGATAAAGCAGAAGAGCGCGAGCATCGGAAAGCTGAACCAGCCGCGGCTCAGGATCAGCGCAGCGACAAGGTAGACCCCGGAGGAAAGGAAGTCCAGCGTGTAGATCGTCTTCTTGCGCGAAAAGCGGTCGAGGATCGCGCCCGAGAAGATCGGCATGACGATCTGCGGCAGCGTAAATGTCGCAATATAGATGGCATAGAGCAGGTTCGAGCCCGTGTAGTCCAGCACGAGCAGGCTCAGCGCGAAGCCGGACATCGAATTGCCCAGCATCGAGATCACGCTGCCCAGTGTGATGATAGTGAAATCCCGCGTCCACAGCGGTGAGACCGGAGCTGGCGCGGGAGAAGAGGATTCGTTCATAGAAATAGCCTCCTTCCGGCTTAAGAGCGCAAACAAAAGCCCGCTCGATGCGGGAGGGGGACGGAAATCAACTGTATTATAAAGGATTTCGATAAAAGAATCAACTATAATTCCACCAAATATGGACAAATGCACAAATGCTGCCCCTGTTTTGTGCGGCACAGAGGGAGTGTCCGCTTGCCGAGAGGCATGACGTGTGCTATAATACCGCCAAACAAAAATAAACTGTGGAGGACATCACCATGCAACATGCACCGGCAAGAGAACTGCTGCATTTTATCAAAAATAGCCCCACCTGCTACCATGTGACCGAGAACATCCGCCAAAAGCTCCTCGCAAACGGCTATACCGAGCTTTCCGAACGCGAACGCTGGGAGGTAGCCCCCGGCGGGAAGTATTTCGTCCGCCGCAACGGCTCGAGCACCATCGCCTTCCGCGTGCCGGAGATGATCGACGGCGGCTTCGCCATGGCTGCGGCGCACTCCGACTCGCCGACGTTTCGCTTAAAGGAACATCCCGACCGCCGCAGCGCGCATTATGTCCAGCTCTCGACCGAAAAATACGGCGGCATGCTGATGTCCACGTGGTTCGACCGCCCACTCTCCGTCGCGGGCCGCGTCTTCGTACGCGCAAACGGCGAGATCGTCGAAAAACTCGTGAGCGTCGACCGCGACCTGCTCGTCATTCCCAATGTCGCCATCCACATGAACCGCACGGCGAACGACGGCATGAAGTACCTCGCGAATATCGACACGCTGCCGCTGCTCGGCGGCAAAGACAGCGGCGGCATCCTGCCCATCGTCGCCAAAGCCACGGACGTTGCAGAAAACGACATCCTCGGCAGCGACCTGTTTCTCTACTGCCGCGGCGAGGGGACGCTGCTTGGCGAGAACGAGGAGTACATCCTTTCTCCCAAGCTCGACGATCTCGAGTGCGCCTGCGGTTGCATCGAGGGCTTCCTTGCGGCGAAGAAGAGCGGAAATATCGCCGTCTGCTGCATTTTCGACAATGAAGAGGTCGGTTCGTCCACCAAGCAGGGTGCGGGCTCGACGTTCCTGCGCGACACGCTGCGCCGCGTCGCCCTGTGCCTCGGAAAGGACGAGCAGGAGCTCCAGATGATGCTCGCGCGCAGCTTCCTCGTCTCGGCGGACAACGCGCACGCCCAGCACCCCAACCACGGTGAATACGCCGACCCCGACAACTGCCCGTATATGAACGAGGGCGTCGTCATCAAGTTCAACGCCAATCAGCGCTACGCGACCGATGGCCGCTCCTGCGCTATTTTCCGCGCCGTGTGCGAAAACGCGGGCGTTCCCACGCAGGTCATGTCCAACCGCTCCGATCTTCCCGGCGGCTCGACGCTCGGCTCGATCTCCGATACGCTCGTGCCGGTCAGCACGGTGGACATCGGCCTGCCCCAGCTCGCGATGCACTCTTCGTGGGAGACCGCGGGCGTGCAGGACTATGAATTCCTGATCCGCGCGATGACGGAGTATTTCGGCAGCGCACTGTAAGAGACCTGCCGAAGCGGTAGACAAAAGCACGGAAACATGCTAAAATAAAACGATTTTTGATCAAATACGCTTTCAACGACAGAAAGGAAATATATCATGGACGTTAAGAAAATTCTCAAGCACGTTGACCATACCCTCCTCAAGCAGACCGCCACCTGGGAGGATATCAAGCAGATCTGTGACGACGGCATCAAATACGGCTGCGCGAGCGTCTGCATCCCGCAGACCTATGTGAATCACGCCGCGCACTACGTCGCCGAGCAGCAGCACTATGGCTTCGGCCAGCTGCCCATCTGCACGGTCATCGGCTTCCCCAACGGCTACACGCCCAGCGGCATCAAGTGCATGGAGGCCGAGTCCGCCGTCGCCGACGGCGCGACCGAGAT
>ERZ773188.3161-NODE-3161-length-14377-cov-3.216520_pt1 | contig 14377 bp, 10 predicted proteins | sample MGYA00581011_ERZ773188 | MGnify/ENA primary metagenome ERZ773188 (study PRJEB29015, sample SAMEA2737798) | human gut metagenome | biome: human gut; feature: human-associated habitat; material: faeces | place: China | collected 2012 ...
GAATGAAAACTGAATATCGGTAAGGTTTTTTTGATGTCTATTTTTTCTTTTTTGCCTTTTTCTTTTTGGCATTTTCTTCGTAAACGATGTAAATGCCCAATAGCACGTACCTTGTGATGTATCTCAGTTTCTGAGATAATAGACCCAACATCGAAAAAGTCTAAATCGTTTAGTCCGAAAAGTTGACTTTACTTTTTAGACTAAATAAAAAATGGAGGTTAGTCTATGGCATCAAAAGAAAGTCAGGTTGCGGCACAGGTTCGGCTGAACCAATGGGCACAGGAGATTCAGGATTGTCAGAATCGTCCCAAGGATATGACAGTTGACGAATGGTGTAAGCAGCATAACATTAAAAAAGCGAATTATTATTGGCGGTTAAGGTGGATGTGAACAGGCTGTATTATGCGATTGGGAAGGCGAAGATGGGAGACGCGACATAATCGAATTATGTTTGGCATAAATAGGTATATATTTACGATGAATAATTAATGCGGTATAATTATATTGCTGTTGCTAGCATATAAAGTGTAGTTTTTGGTGATTGTAGATTATTGCAAAATATTGTGACCGTTATAAATGTCAACTTCATGAGCCTAAAAAACATATGATATAGTACTAATGAAAATAAAATCTATAAATCATAAATACTGGGCACTGATGGACAAAGATGCAGTAAAATATTTTAGTGGTAATAGAAAGAGTATTTTAGCAATACTTTGATTTTTGTTCAGAAATACGATATTTATTTAATAAATGTATTAAGTGTTTTTTGTCTTTTGAAAGAATGATTAATTTTAATAATTCAAAATTGGTCATAGGACACTCCGTTTCTTTTATAAAACTACTATATATTATATGCAAATAATAATAAAATATGACGGGAGAGATAAAGTTGAATTCATTAAATATATTACATATTTCGGATGCACATATACAATTGGATGCTAAAGAAGAAGTTTCTGAGATTGTGGTGAAAATGATAAATGATGCTTTGAAAGTACAAAAAGAACAAGATATAAAAATAGATTTAGTTTGTTTTACAGGAGATTTGATTCAACGTGGAGACAAGGCTTTAGATGACGAGAAACAGCTGGAAATTGCAGAAGAAATTCTTGTAAATCCATTATTGAATAGTTTGGGATTGGAAAATAATAAATTTATAATTATACCTGGAAATCATGAAGTTGATGTAAAGAAAATAGTCAAAGCAACTGAGAAGGGGCTTTTGGTAGATTCACTAGAAGAAATTAATGATAATGTTTCGGATATGAATGAATCGTATTTGGCACGATTAGATTACTTCTACCAATGGATTGATAATTATTACGATGACATTATAAGAGAAAAAATTGGGTATGCGTTTTTACGAGAAATAAATGGTAAAAAGATTGGTATTGCATGTATTGATTCCGCATGGCGTTCTTCTGGAAAGGGCGGTTGTGAAAAAGGAATAATGTATGTCGGACAAAAGCAGATAAATGATTTATATAAGCACATTAAGGATGCTGATATAAAAATCTGTTTAATGCATCATCCAACAGATTGGCTATCAGATTATGAATCAACAATAATTGAAAGAGAATTAACTAAGTTTGACATCGTTCTTCGTGGTCACGTTCATGAAAATGACCATAAAGAGGTATGTAGACAAAGTATGAAGACAATATATAGCACAGCAGGGAAGATATATCCATTGGACTATGCTTTTGGAAGGGCAGTTGATGGGTATAACGGATATTCTATTTTAAATATAGATTTTAATAATAGCCTTTGTAACATCTTCTTAAGAACATATTATGCCAAAGATAGAAACGACTTTGACAGTGCAATTAATCTTGTTGAAAATGGACAAGTATCATATCCACTAAATGGCAATATAGCTGAAAAACAAATGGAATTTAATATTGTAAATGGAATACATAACTATTTTACTAATATGTCAGAGACATTATCCCTGATTAAGGAAATTGATACTTATTCACCACTAGATATAGAAGAAGTTTTTGTAGAACCAATTTTGTCAGAGGAATCAGAATATGTTTCAGAAAGTTCTGGAAAAGTCGAGACTATTTGCTTAGATGAATTGTTAGATGATACAGATAATGTAATTCTTTTCGGGAAAAAAGAAAGTGGAAAAACCACCATATTGCAACAAATAGGTTTAAAATATATAGATAAGTATAATGAGTTGGAAATTATACCTGTACATATTGATATGCGTAACTTACCTAAGAAATCAGATAAATTGACAAATGCAGCAGTATATTTTGTTATGAAAAATATGTTTGATGATGCAACAATTAGAAAAGAAAAGGTAAAGGAACTTATTGATAATGGCAAGATTGTTTTTTTAATAGATAATATAGATATTTCCAATGCTAATCATACTGTTTTGTTGTCAAAGTTTATAGAAGAAAATAGTGGAAACAGATATATTTTAACAACGAAGGAAGAGTTTTTTCAGTCTATTGACGTTAAAAAACTTCCTGAATACACAAAAGATTTTAAAAAACTATATATAAATTCATTTGGAAAGGCTCAAATTCGAGAACTTGTTACAAAATGGGCTGGAAGAAGAGATGATGTAGAGGATGTTTCTGAAGTTGTTGAAAAAATAAATGGTTACTGTGAATCAATAAATTTTGCTAAGACACCATTCAATGTTTCCATTTTTATGGTATTATGGGATTCTGACAAAAATTTTGTTCCTCAAAATGAAGGAATTGTAATGGAAAATTACTTAGAGGTTTTACTAGAGAAGTTATCCCCAAAGGAAGCTGAGAGAAGTACATATTCGTTTAAAATCAAACAGCATTTTTTAAGCAATCTTGCATATAAAATGTTTGAGAAAAATGAGTATTATTTCTCTAGGGAGGAATTCAATGATTTTGTTTATCAGTATCATAAGACAAAAGGATATAAGGAATCGGAGTCGAGGTTTTCTACATTATTTTTTGAAAAAGGAATATTAAGCATTTCAGATGATAATATTGTCTTTAGTCATACAAGCATTTTAGAGTTTTATCTTGCTGAATATGCGAGAAATAATGAAGAATTTTTAAATTTCATGATTCAGAAAGGTAATAGAATACATTTTAAGAATGAGATATGTTTCTATTCAGGTCTTGTACCAGATTGCAAAAAACTTCTAGATGGTATGGCTGATACTATTATAGAAGCAATAATGAAAAATATTGGTATTGTTGATACACTTAATAATATTGAGATTATTACTGATTTTAAAATTGAAAAGGACGAATTAATAAAGACATTAGAGGAAAATAGACCTACACAGAAAGAAATAGATGATATGAGTAATAACTCACAGAAAGAGATAACTCCAGATGAGTTTAGTAAAAAGAAAAGTCCTGTCCTTTTAGAAAATAAACAAAATTTGCAAGATTCAGAAAGCATAAAGGAGAAAGTTGCACAGGAAGAGGCAGAAGACTTTTATTTGTTAGTTTCTATTTATGGAAGTATATTAAAAAATGCTGAGTTATTGGATAATTCTTATAAAGTACAACATTTAGAGAATTATATGTATGCCATGAATATTTTGCTTGGTGAAATTTTTGCTTTATCAGAAAATATAAAAAAAGAAATATCTTTTGAAGATTATATAGAAGAAAATCAAGAAGAAGGAGAAAACTTAACGCAGGAAGATTTTGAAAAGTCAAAGGAATTATTTTTAGAAATGATAAAAGTATCATTTCCAATAGCACTTCAACATGTAATACTAGAAAATGTCGGCACTCCAAAACTTGAGGTTGCAATAGATGAATTAATGGAACAAAAGAAGTATAAACCATTTGAAAAGTTTATGCTTGAGTTCCTTAAATGCGATTTAAATGTAGGAAATGTTATACCAGAGCTGCATAGATACATTCAAAAGGAAACTTCTGAAGGAATTATAAAATTAATTATTATGAAACTTTTGTTCTATTATAGAATGAGGTTTTTTGGAACTAACAAACAAATATACAATGGAATTTTGGATTTGATTATTGAAGCTCAAATTAAATTAAATATGAACAAAGATTTAACGAAAGTACTTAAAGGAAATAAGTCACTAGTTAGAAAAGAGCTGGCAAAACAGATAGAGAATAACCCAAACATTAATTTATAGTTAAAATATATAAAAATGGTTGAAAGGCTACATTATACAAAGAAGTAATAAAAAAGAGGTATTATATGAAGGAAGAAGGTGAATAATAAAATTAGAATACACATTTATCTTTTTATACAATAAACAAGATATAGAGCCTTTATATTGATTAATATTTTAGGAAACGAACCTAATTACTTTGGTTAGTTTGTTATTTGTGCTTGATATAAGTTTTTATCTATAGGGGATGAGTCTATAAAATAAGATTCAAATTACAATTGTTCTTGCAGAACATATGATATATGTTAGGGTACTCTTTAAGGAAAGTACCCATGACAGGGCGTTAAGTGTCTGGTGGTGCTTGATTAGCGCCGATGACGGCTTATGAGATCATTTCGATTTTCATTGGGATATTAGCATTGTTGATGTCCTTTGGTAGCTTGATTATAGCGTTGCTTGCCTTTCTCGATAAAGAGAAAAGCTTTTCGAGGAAGAGCAGGCGAAAATAAAAATGCCTATCCTGTCTGCCAACAGGATAGGCGGTGTCCTTAAGGATATTCATGAGACGGATGAGGATAGAAGTTATTTTATAACTAGGTTGTTTATACATGAAGCATTTAATAAGGACGTTAATGAGCGAAGTTTGAGCGAAGTGAACGAAAAAAATGAGCGAAGTTTGAGCGAAGTTTTAAAAGCAAGCGATTTTAGTAAATTAGAGAAGTTAATCAAATTTATTGAAGAAAAGGGTGAAATAACACCGAAGGAGGCTGAAGCAGTTAGTGGAAAATCTGCAGCAACCGTAAGAAGATATTTGAAGATATTGGTTGGGACAGGTTATGTAGAATCAGAGGGGAATACAAATAATTCTGTTTATAAGATTAGCAAGTACATGAATGAAAATTATTAGAAATTGTGAATAGGAGGAGGTTTGTATGCTTGATGGAGAAAAATTCTTAAGAGAACTTCCTGTTTTACATGGAAAAATAGAAATGCCAGATTATAATGGCGTTTGTACCGGTGTATACCTAATATGCGAAAAGGGTATGGGTTTTATAAGCATTTTTTGTACTAATGAAAGAAAAGAAAATGCAATATTTGGATATGATGTGCTCAGAAATAAAGGAACTTTTTTGTCATTACATCAAATAGAAATACTAAAATGTAAGATTGGAAAGGAACAAGATTCAGAATTACATTTTAACAAAGGTGTGGCTTTTGATGACATTCATGATGTAGTAGAGCGAAATAAAGATAATCTTAAAGATAAAGGCATTATTGCTATAAAGGGAACAAAAATATTTTATGATGTTTATGCTGATATGGTAAGCATGTCTATAAAGATGATTATTAATGAAAATGAATATGTTATAGATGAAATAGTGGGGGTGTTATTTGAAGATTTTTCATGCAAATTCACGATTCATGAGATGAGAAAATCCAAAAAGTAAGTCTTCAAACTGATATAGAATTAATAATAAATATAGCTGGCATTGAGTATAGAGAAAAAGGCATAATATTCAAGATTGATAAAAGCAATAAGCAGTATACATTAAAATTGATGTCTTATCCGATGTATATGTTAGGACATATGGTTATAAATAATCTTGTGTTTCAAAACATACGAAATCCTTTTGTGATTATAAAATATATGCTTGAGTCGGTTGATATAGATATTAATGGTGTTGCGGTGCCAAATGAAATGAAGGCAGAGAGAACCTTTTTGGTTGCTATGGCAATAAATAATTTAAAATTACTAAATGGATCCTGCTCTGTCGGAGATGTACGAATAGGAGAAGAGATAAAAGTCAGTTCGGAGTTTGAAGAACTTCTTGAAAAAGGAGGTACAGATGAACGAGTTATAATATGGACAGATCAAAGGGCCACGAATCATTATGAAGCATATTCGTTAGCTAAAGAAAAGTTGATGAGAGTTGTGGATTTAGTTGCGTTTTTTGCTAAAAATGATTGTCTGGCAGAGTATTTTGGTATAGGGGACATGTGCGAACATTGGGATGCGAGTAAGCTCTTTCCTGAAATTAGCTTGATGAATATTGCTTATATAGAAGATTGTATGGATAGACAAGCTATTTGTGTATCAGGTAACGAGCGAATTGAACCTCATGTTAGAGAATTAGATGATGTGGACATAAATAATATAGAGTCTGATTGGATTGAGAAATGTTACATAAAGTGCACTCAGGAAAAAAATAAAAAAATCGAAAGTCTTTTTAATGCAATACGATGGATAAACAAGGTTGGAAACTCTACAAATAAAGGTGATAATATTATATATTGCGTAATGGCATTAGAATTCTGTTTATATAAGGAAAAGGGCAATACGATTGTTGAGGATAAATTGAATGAGTATGGGATAAAAGAGCAATCATTGATGAAAACACTTACTCAAAACATAAGTGTAAAAATAAAAACGGAAGGTTTAGAAAATGCTGATGCCCAGATTTTGGAGAAGCTTGAAAGCGACATGAATAGCTATTTGGCTTCAAAATTAAAAGAAGCAAGTTTTAACAGTAAATTGCAAAAAATGGTGAAGCGATTGGATGTTCCAATTACAGAAGATGAAATGAAATTGATAGCTTTCTTTAGAAATAAAAGAAATTCTATGATACATGGAAAAGGAATGGATGAAATAAAAGAAACAAGTATTAAAAAAATGATAGGGATTGTTTCAAGAATTATCACCTATAAATTACAAGAGTTGTTGAGGGGAGATGATTAAATGAATATTATTGAGTATTCCATTAGATTAGGTAAAGCATTAAATAAAACAGAATTGGGTAAGGAGATAAAAAATATATATGTTTCTCTTAGAGATGAGCACAACAAGCATGGAGAAAAAGTGGTTAGTCACTATCAAATTTATAATCAGTGTGTAGAGCATGAGTGCTCCAGAAATCACTTTTATGGTTGGTCAATTACTTATGAAAAAATGAAGCAGTATGTAAAAAATGATTTGGATAATGGAGATAAGCTTATTTTGGATACTGCGAAGTATGTACTTGAGAATGATGAGTTTAAAAAGATGTCGGATATTAGTGAAAAGATGGGGAAAATAGCTGTTAAACTAAGTGATGCTATTATTTGCTCAAAATATGATGACGATGATGTTAAAGATTTATTAAAAATCATGAAAGTAAAGAATGCAGTTATGGATTTACAAATGGCAGTTGAGAGATCTGGGCTAAAAGTTTTCTTGCTAAAAAATGCACAATTCTTATCAATGAATGATGAATATGAGTTGGAACTAAGAAAGAGTAATTATGTTCCTTATATAGGTGAGCACAAACCTGAGCTGTGTAATAAGGGGATGAATGATATTTTTATTGATTTGGTAGATAGAATGATGTTTGTACAGTATATGATGTTGATGGGGATTTTTGAAGGATTTTGGGATATTTTAATTGAACTGTCAAAGGAAGATGGTGTGGAGGGAAATTTGAGTCAACCAAATGGAATACGACGAGGTTCATTCATACATAAAAATATAGGCAAAGAAATTGTAAATAAGGAAGCTTGGATGTATAAAATACATGACGATAAAGACAGCTTTTATTTTTTGGCTAATAAACGTATTATACATATAGAAAAGAATGAAGGAAAAAGTGAAGTATATGGTATCGCATATCCCAAAGAAGATATAGGGCTTTTTGAAAAGGAAATTGTTACTGAATAAATGATTAAAAATTTTATGCTTCATGAAAAATAATAATAGGTTATGCCACAAAGTTACACTCCTGAATTTAGGAAGAAAATTGTACGCCTTCATACGGAAGAGGGCGTACCTGCAAAAGCATCACTGCTGAGTATGGGGTATCCAAAGCCAGCATTTCCAAGTGGTGCAGCGAATTAAGCAAAGAATGTCAAGCTAAAGCTCACGAAGATCCTGATTTACCAAATGAAATGGAACTCATGAAGGAGAATCTCCGGTTACGAAAAGAACTGGAAGAAGCAAAAAAAAGAATCTATTCCTAAAAAAAGCAGCGGCATTCTTTGCAAAGGAAATCGATTAGAGGCTTATCGATTCACAGAACAACATCATATTGAATTTGGCCGGCGCTGGTTTCTCAGAAGGCTGGAAATCTGTCCAAATGCTTACTATAACTACCTAAAACGCAGGAAAGCTGATTGTTATACCCGTAAATCAGAAGTACAGAATCAAATAAAAGAAGATCTACCACTCGCACAAGGGAGTCGCTGGTTACCGCAGCATGAAAGCTTATCTGGAATGTAAGTGTCATAGTGTACTAATGGTGTTAGAGAAAGGGAAAATGGAACTTTCGGAGAAATGGAAATGGACTAGCGGAGATTATTCTGAGGGAGAGTCTTTGCTGGTAGAGGTGTAGGATGAAAGAAATCTATGAATACAAAAAAGCAACGATAGAAGATATCAATGAACTGGTAAGAACAAGAATCATTGTCCTTCGTGCTGCCAATAAACTGTCGGATGATGTGGATATGTCATTGGTGGAACAAGAATCCTATGAGTATTATAAGCGAACATTAGAAAATGGTGAGCATATTGCATATCTTGTGTATGATAACGAAACTTTTATTGGTGCCGGCGGTGTCAGCTTTTATCAGGTTATGCCAACATATCATAATCCAACTGGTAAAAAGGCGTACATTATGAATATGTATACGGCATCAGAATATCGGAGACAGGGGATTGCATTTCATACATTAGATTTACTGGTAAAGGATGTAAGGAAACAGGGCGTATCACAGATTGCTTTAGAGGCGACAGAGATGGGACGACCGTTATATGAAAAGTATGGATTTGTAAAAATGGAAGATGAAATGGAGCTGAAGCTGAAGCATAGCCATGTGTGTTCCAATTAGAAAGTAGGTATATAATGACAAACAGCTCTTTAACAGCGGAATGTAATAAGATATTTAATTTTTGGAAATTAGAAGAATATTTTACACCATCAGATTATCCGGCATTGGTTTTAACAATAAAAGAGGGAAAACAGAATATTCCGTTTGATGCGTATTACAATGATCACAGTATCAGAAGTTTGCCATTAAAAAGATACAAGGCTCATAATGAGTATTTGAGACAGAAGAACAAATCTGATGAGAGTTTATATAATCGAGCAAATATTTATTGTGGCTGTTATAGAACTAAAGATTTTGTTGAAAAAATGGCTGAAAAATGCAAATTGGATAGGGAAAAATATGCGGAGATAAATGAATTGACAGGACGGTTTTATGCTTTTTCTGTTCAGATAGATTTAGATGGGAAAATTACAGAAGAGGGTTTGCAAGTCAGTCCGTTCTTTTACGCTGTACTTTGCATGATAAAAGCCGAGGGCATAAATGTTAATATTATGCAAGAAAATATATGGAAGCTAAATGAAGAAGTAAATGAAATACTTAAACAAAATAATGTACGAATATTGGAGTTTGAAGATGTAACAATAGTAAAAAATATTATATTTGATAAACTGAGAATTAAGTCTGAAAGTGAAATTGGACTAAAAAGTGCTTCGGATAAAGTATATGCGTGCAAAGGTTTGAAAAAAGAAGATGAAACAAGTGAATTTACCAGTTTTTATTTGGACGAAATAGAAAATGTTCAGAAAAACTATGAGAATAATGAGAATTTGATAAAATATACCACTTCATTATTGGAAGAAAAACAAAAAAGGATAATGATAGATAGCGATGTTTGTTCCATGAAAAAATGGTTGGAAGTAGATAGATTTCCAATGGGAAAATATCCATCAAAGTTTTCTCCGACATTAATGCAGCAAATAGCTATAAACATAGCTATATCAGAAAAGGATAGAAAAGAAAAAATATTTTCAGTAAATGGACCACCAGGAACGGGAAAAACAACTCTTTTGAAAGAAATAATAGCTTCAAATGTTGTCCAATTAGCAGAAGTTTTAATTAAAAAAGGAATAGGTGGTAGTAATTTTGTTCCTAGGAAAGTTGAATCCGCATCAAATGCTAGTTATACAGAAAAATATTATGAAATACCAGAAGAAATTTCTAAATATGGAATTCTTGTGGTATCAAATAATAATGGAGCTGTAGAAAATGTCACACTCGATTTACCGAAATCTTGCGATATGGGAAAGGATAAAACTAGGACAGATTACTTTGACAGAGAAATAAATAAAGAAGTGTATTTTTCAGCGGTAGCAGATAATCTTTTAGGTAAAGAGGGCGGTGCATGGGGATTAATATCAGCTCGTATGGGTAGAAAATCCTATGTTACAGAAGTTTTAGAATCTTGTGTATTTGCTAAAAAAAATGATGCTTCAGATAAAGTGACATTAGATCTTGCAAGAGAAGATAGTATTTCGTGGGAGGAAGCTGTTGATAAGTTTAATGTAGCTAAAGGAAAGGTTTTGTTATTAAGAGAAGGCATAAAAAAAGACCAAAAACTCTTGGATGATTTTTATAAAGAAGGAGAGAGTTTTGCGAAGAGTAAATTGGATTTAAAACAGTTGCTCATAGAAAAGGAGCAGTTAAATGTAAAGTTAAATGAGGTAAGAACGGAATTAGAAAGTAATGAACAGTTGACTTTAGAGCAGGAAGAGGAAATTAAGTATATTAAGGAACATAGCTCTATTTTTAAGAAACTACTTATCCTTTTTGGAATAGGGAAAATAGGCAGGCATATTGCTGAAAAACAAAAATATATTGATGAGTTAATAATTAAGCACGAAGATATTAAACATAGATATAGTTTGGTTGTGAAAAATACAGAAGAAGTATGTACAAAAATTGAAAAGCAATATAGTATAATCTCTACTTTAGAAAAGCAGGTACAGATACTTGAAGAAAAAATATATGGAGATAATGAGTCTTTAAAAAACAAATACAAAAATAATTTTGCGGATAGGAATTTCTATAAAAATATTAAGGAATCTGAGGATTCGCAGAATGCGTGTCCATGGACATTTGAGGAATATGATATGGCGAGGGAGGCATTGTTTTATGCTTCATTACAAGTGCGAAAAGCGTTTATTTTAGAATCGCCATATATAAAAAGGAATCTGTTTGTATATGAAGCATATAACAATGGAAAATACACAATAGCAGAAAAACAACAGATGTTTCCACATTTGTTTAATTCATTGTCAGTAGTGATACCTGTGTTGTCTTCTACTTTTGCTTCGGTGGGAAGATTTTTAAAACATGCTGGGAATATGAGTTTAGGTATGCTTATCATTGACGAATCCGGACAGGCAGTTCCACAGTCTGCTTTAGGAGCAATTTATAGAACAAGGCGGGCTGTTGTTGTCGGAGATCCGTTGCAAGTAGAACCTGTTGTAACAATTCCTAAAGTGTTAATTGATATACTAGCTGATAGTACTTGCGTAGCAAATGCATATAAGGTGATTGAAAATTCAGTTCAGACTTTTTCTGATAATATAAATGAGTTTAATGGTATGATCGGGGAACGCCAGGTTGGTTGCCCGTTGGTTGTTCACAGAAGGTGCATAGAACCAATGTTTTCTATTTCAAATTTGATTTCATATGACAATAGAATGTTTAATAAAACAAATAAGAAGGAAGAATATTTGAAACCGGAAAATCTATTTTTGATAAAAAAATCTGGATGGATTAATGTGGAAGGGGAAGAAAATGGTGGTAAGGATCATTTTGTGAAAAATCAAGCAGAGAGAGTATGCCAATTAATGGAAGATGCAGTACATATATATTCAGATTTGTTTGGAACAGATGATAAGATTTTTATAATTACACCTTTTAGAACAGTTGCAGAATCAATGCGTAAGTTTATCATTAGCTACTTTTCAGTAAAAGGATATGATAAGCAAATTTTGTCAAAGTGGACGAAAAATTGTGTTGGTACAGTACATACTTTTCAAGGGAAAGATGCGAATGAGGTACTTTTGGTATTAGGTTGTTCAAATAAAAGTGCAGGTGCAATGAATTGGGTGGTAAAGAAAGCTAATATACTTAATGTTGCATGCACCAGAGCAAAATATAGAATAGCATTTATTGGTAATATAAATGATTGGAAAAATAGAAGGTACTTCAGAGAGTTTATTCCGAGTTTCATTGATATAATAAATGTGTAAAAAATAGATGATATGGAGTGGGAGTAGGAGATATTGCTATGGCTGTGTCATATAACAAATTATGAAAATTATTAGTGGATAAAAAAATGAGCAAATCTGATTTGCGTAAAAGGCAGAAATTGCGCCTGACACGATGAAAAAAATACGTCGTGATGAAGCTTATAAAAAAATCGCAAGGCAATGGTGTGAAAGGCATAAGATTGATATTGTTGAATAAAAGAAAGGAGCTGCTATGATACCCACAGAAGATATTATACCGATAGTGAAAAAAAACGATTGCTGCATCAATTAAATGTAACACCCATCGCGGGTACATTGGTTGGAGCAGCTGTGATAATATTTGTATGGATATGCATGACTGCCTTGATATGTGTGCTGAGACCTTAGAAAAGCGTGGCTATATGGCTGCACTTGAGGCGGCTGCATACATTTTGGTATCCGGCGTTAAGTTAGCATCTCATGCGGATAGTAGTTCGGGAATGCTTACAGATGTTATCATGTGTACATACGAACTGATAGACAAATGCACAAAAGAAATCGAAAAAAAAGACAAACAAATGCGGGATCAAGCACTTGCATTAATTATAAAAGAGGCAAAAAAGAGTGTGTTTGATGGTTGGACTGACTGGCGTTATAACCTGCTGAAAAGTGGGATTTGCCTGTGTGATGAAAAGAGTGCAAAGAAACTTGAAAAGGTTTTGGATACTTTGCTGGAAATTTCGCGGGAGGATTATTTTCCGGAATACACGAAAAAAGAAGATTTGATTGTAAGATATCTTTTACATAGACATTTATATGGCAAAAAGAATACGCAGAAGGAACTATATCAGAATATTTCGTTAAATGAACTACGTATTATAGCTATCAAGGATGCTATGGAAGACAAGAACTATGATGAAGCAGAGAAACTTTGTTTAGAGAAAGCAAACGAAGAAGAGACATGGCATTATCGTAGCAGTAATCCGGAAGATTGGAATAATATGCTATATGACATATACAAGACAGCAAGCAACACGGAAAAGCAAATCGCACAGGCAAAAAAACTGCTATTAATGGGAAATGAGAAGTTCTGGGATGTTTTGAAACAGATTAATAAAGAGCACGGTGCATGGAATGAGAATTACGAAAGCTTATTAGATGAATTAAAGAATAGCAAGCGAACTGTTTGCTACCGCAGTGTTCTTATTTCAGAAAATGAAAAGAAGAGATTGCTTGATGATGTAATGGAGAATCCGTATGATTTGTTTTATTATGGAAAATATTTGGTAAAGGATTATCCGGAGCAGGTATATGAGTTATGTTATAAGGAAATAAGTGAGAGTTGTGCTCAGGCAAAGGATAGACGAGAATATAAAAAGATAACGAAGAATATTGCACAGCTTATAAAATGGAAGGGGAATGATACTGCTAAATCTCTAATTGAGGAATTGATGCAGAGATATCCAAGAAAACCGGCATTGTTGGATGAATTGGAGAAGGTGGAGAAGAAATTGTAATTCAAATAAAATCAATTTGGTAAGGATAGACCATTGCCCCGTCATTTGCCGTCATCTTCCGACTCTCCCATGCAGGGTATGTCTTGCTTCAAGACATACCCTGCATTTGTGTTTTAAAAGCCATCATGCTAAAATAGGGTAGATAGTGACAGGCAAAAGGAGGTTTTACCATGTATTATGTACCGGATGGCACAAAGCAGTGTGGATATTATGAATGTAAAAAGTGCGGGAATCGGTTTCTGTCCTTGCAGACGATGAAGCGGATTCCCTGTCCGGATTGTGCATCGGAGATTGATTATGAGATCGGGCCGGATGAAACGCTTGCGGACGTGACAGATACGGCAGTGCTTCTGCAGAAAATCGAGGGCGAGGAGGAAGTGGCGAAAATGGATGCGCTCTTAAGCCTTGCGATTACCGGCGGAGACTTTAACTGGATTTAAGAAAAGATAGAACAGGAAGTGGATGAAACAGATAAGACACAGAACAGGAGCGGTGACAGAGATGGAACAGACAACGGCAAAAAAGAATAAATACGAGATCGATATGTGCAACGGAACGATTATGGACAAATTGATTTCCTTCTCGCTGCCGCTCATGCTGTCGGGTATTTTACAGCTGATGTTCAATGCGGTAGATATTATCGTGGTGGGCAGGTTTTCCGGCAGCCAGGCGCTGGCGGCGGTGGGATCGACCAGTGC
>ERZ773188.3166-NODE-3166-length-14365-cov-3.624458_pt1 | contig 14365 bp, 13 predicted proteins | sample MGYA00581011_ERZ773188 | MGnify/ENA primary metagenome ERZ773188 (study PRJEB29015, sample SAMEA2737798) | human gut metagenome | biome: human gut; feature: human-associated habitat; material: faeces | place: China | collected 2012 ...
TCCCAATCCGCACAAACCCAAAAGGCCTTGCTTCCCGAAAGCGAGTGCAAAGGTACAACCTTTTACCGTAACTGCCAAATATTATAACCACTTTTTTTCAAGCGGAAACTCCTGCAAATTTAGGAAAACTTCCACAAACAAACAAGGAATATGCTGTAAAACATATATTTAACACTCGAAATCATGCACGATTTAAGAGGGAACTTTTTTCTTAATGGAAGAAGAAGGAGAGGAAAAGAGCGGAGAAAAAGGGGAAGGAAAACGCGGGAACGAAGGAGAAAGAGGAGGAAAAGGCGGCGGGGAAAAGGGGGAATAGCACCGGGAAGGCGGGGCAACGAGACTGAAAACACGCATAAGGGGAACGGAAAGCCCAAGGACGGAGAAAGGAAGGACAGCAAGGACGACAAAGAGGAAGAGGTATCGGGATGAAAGGCACACAAGGAAAATATAGGGTATGTGTCAGGAGCCGTATACAAAGGAAAGATAAATAAGGAAGGGCAAAGGCTGTAAAAAAGGAGGAGGTACCGAGACAAGAAAGACGGATACAACTGGACAGAAGACACACACAAGGAAAAGTATGGAAGACGCATTGGAGCAACGGGACGAATTGGAACGGAAAAATGGAGGGGGCGGCAAGGATTGCAAAAAGGAGAAGACACAGGAACAGAGGACACACACAGGGAAAGCACGGAAGATGCACAAGAAGCCACACATGAAAACACCTCATATATATTAAGGTGAAAACCGGAAAGACAGGGAAAGAACGGAGCACCCACCGGTTGACCGAAGACAAGAGAAACAACTATCCGGAAGAGAAGACCGGGCAAGGAAGGCCGAAAACGGAAGGGAAACGACGGACGCCGGACAAAAAGACCGTCCGGACTGAAAACGGAAAACGATCAGGCATCCACCGAAACAAAACGGTACTTAACCGCCACCGTACACATAAGCCCGGCCACAGCCGCCCCCGCAAGCCCCCCACCCTGCAACATCACGGCTGCCCGGCAGACAAAGGAGGATTTTTCATGGGCTGCTTATGGGAACAATGACACAGGACGGACCGGACAAGCCCGTCACGGCAAAAGCGAATACCCATATCTACCGGACAAAGAACCGTAAGACGGAACAGGAAGAACCGTCGTCCCATCCGGTTACAGTCACCTTGGAAACCGTCCCCCAAGCCCGACAGAAAGACAGGAAAAGAAAGAAAAAACAATCAGAAAGACAACAAAAACGCCCAAAAGCGGGGCACAGAAAACCTTATCCGAGGCAAATCCGTAGCCCCAAACCTGAATATTTATGCAAAACACACACCCAATCCTGCATATATACCGTATATCATACACTCAGTCTCAGCCAAACGGTAAATCAATCGGAAGCGAACGATTTTACGTTCGGCGCACAAAATAGAGACGACCGGCTGGGAACGGAAAACGGCACGGCTGAAAACGGAAAAAGACAAGCATCCGGGCCACGGAAATACCCCTCAGAACCGCATCCCGGATTTATCTGAAAGAAAAACGGGACACATCTTGAATAACCATAAGGCACCCAAAAGCCCCGTTACCTGACACGCCGGAGGACCGCCGGCGCACACCCGAACCCCGCACACGGCAAAAGGAAAGCAAAAGCCGCCCCCACCCTGGCAAAACGGTAAAACCCACCCCCGCGAGAATCGAATAAAATCCATCAACGCCGGAACCACTGACGAATACGGCAAACATAAAGGACTAAACCTGACATTCTGACAAAAAGACAATGATAAAAAACAGCCGGAACCAAGAAGGAAAACAACACAATATAAAAAGAAAAACATGAAATTGGACTTTACAATCAATACCTCGCTGCATTCATTAAAAACAGAATACAAAAGCTCAAACCGCCCTCTACTTACAGACAAAAAGCCCCGATATATACCAATAAGAGGACGTGTCATCTCGACACATCCTCTTTCCATAATCTCATATAGGTATTAGTTTTTTTAAGGTAAAAAGATTGTTTTCAGAATAACTTTTACAAATATCGGATTTTCCGGTCAACTACACAAATAAAAAAGGATGTTTCTTAGCATAAAAAAAGAGCATTCATTTTATTCTCTTTAAAAAACTCTTCTTATACCTTATTATTATAGGAAAGACGAAAGTGATTTCCAATTTTTAATAGTATCTTTGCAACCATTATTGATAATTACGCAAAACAGATTGGTTATGACTGAAACAACTCATGCTGAATCATCAGAAAAGAAAGGACTTAATTTCGTAGAAGAAATAGTGGTGGAAGACCTGAAGGCCGGCAAGAACGACGGACGACTGCAAACCCGTTTTCCGCCGGAACCGAACGGATATCTGCATATCGGACATGCAAAAGCGATCTGTATGGACTTCGGCATCGCGGAAAAATACGGCGGCGTGTGTAATCTAAGATTGGACGACACAAACCCTATCAAAGAAGACACGGAATACGTAGAGGCCATCAAGGAGGACATACAGTGGCTGGGATTCAAATGGGGAGAAATCTATCATGCTTCGGACTACTTTCAGCAACTGTGGGACTTTGCCGTCAGACTGATTAAAGAAGGCAAAGCCTACATCGACGAACAAAGCAGCGAACAGATTGCCGAACAAAAGGGAACACCGACGCAACCCGGTACGCCCAGTCCCTATCGCGACCGTCCCATAGAAGAAAATCTGGAACTGTTTAACAAGATGAACAGCGGCGAGGCGGAAGAAGGTTCCATGGTGCTGCGCGCCAAGTTGGACATGGCCAACCCGAATATGCACTTCCGCGACCCCATTATTTATCGCATCATCAACAAAGAACACCATCGCACGGGCAGCAAGTGGAAAGCCTACCCGATGTATGACTTCGCGCACGGGCAAAGCGATTACTTTGAAGGAGTGACCCACTCCATCTGTACGTTGGAGTTTGTCCCCCATCGTCCGCTCTATGACCACTTCATCGATGAGTTGAAAGAAGGAAACGACTTGGCAGACCACCGTCCTCGTCAGATAGAATTCAACCGTCTGAACCTGACTTATACCGTCATGAGCAAACGCAAATTGCTCGCATTGGTAAAAGAAGGTCTGGTAAACGGATGGGACGACCCACGAATGCCGACCCTCTGCGGGTTCCGCCGCCGCGGTTATTCTCCTGAAGCCATCCGCAAATTCATCGACATGATCGGTTATACCAAGTTCGATGCCCTGAACGACTTTGCTATGCTGGAGGCAGCCGTACGTGAGGATCTGAATGCGAGGGCAACCCGTGTCTCAGCCGTACTTAACCCTGTAAAACTCGTGATTACCAACTATCCGGAAGGGCAAGTGGAAGAGCTTGAAACCGTAAACAATCCCGAAAACGAAGCCGACGGGAGCCATATCATCGAGTTCAGTCGCGAACTGTGGATAGAACGCGAAGACTTCATGGAAGACGCTCCCAAGAAATACTTCCGCCTTACTCCCGGCAATGAAGTTCGTCTGAAAAGCGCTTACATCGTAAAGTGTACGGGATGCAAGAAAGACGAGAACGGCAACGTGACGGAGGTCTACTGTGAATACGACCCCATGTCGAAAAGCGGCATGCCCGGTTCGGACAGAAAAGTGAAAGGCACACTCCATTGGGTGAGCTGCGGACATTGCCAACCGGCCGAAGTGCGCTTATACGACCGACTTTTCAGCATAGAGAACCCAGGAGCTGAAGAACGCGATTTCCGTGAGTTGTTGAACCCAGAGTCACTGAAAGTCCTGCCCCAATGTTATGTGGAAAAATATGCAGCGACCAAAAAGCCGCTTGAATATCTGCAGTTCCAACGCATCGGTTACTTCATGATGGACAAGGACAGTACGGCCGAACATTTGGTATTCAATCGTACCGTAGGCCTGAAAGACACATGGAGTAAGAAAAACAAATAACATGTCGACAGAAGACCTCTCATATTTTCAAGAAGAAGAATTCAAAAAGAATCTGGCTCTTTACGAGCAGATGTTACAAGGCGGTCAGTCGGTTTATCTGGAAGCAGACGAACTGACTGACATCGCCGAGTATTATCTCGTGCAGAACGACACGGACAAAGCTATGGCGTGTATCCAATACGCCCTGAACATCCACCCCGGTAGCATCGACCCTTTGATTTTCCTGGCGCGACAAAAGATGTTCAACGGCGACATCGAAGGTGCCAAAACCATACGCGACTGTATTACGGATCCCAACGACCGCGAAGTCATATTCCTCAACGCAGAATTGCTGTTGCGTGAAGGAAAAGAACAGGAAGCCACCACATACCTGTCCGAAAAAGCCGAAACGGAAGAAGAAGATGCCGCTTTGTTTGCATACGACACGGCTACACTGTTTTTGGATTACGGCTATTTGGAACAGGCAGCTCAATGGGGACAACGGGCGCTCGACATGGAACCGGACAACGAGAAGTTTCTGAAACTCAAGGCAGACCACCTCATCTCTTCCAATCGTCCGAAAGAGGCTATCGAGATATTAAATAGTTTGTTGGACATCAACCCTTACAACCTTAATGCATGGCACTCATTGGGCGAAGCCTATTTCGTATGCGAAGACTTTTCCAAAACCATGGAAACTGCTGATTTTGCATTGGCTATAGACGAGCACGACGCCCAAGCTCTTTTGCTGAAGGCCAACAGCCTGCTTCAACAACAGAATCTCGACGAAGCCCACCAACTTTATCTCCGATATTTCAAGGAACATCCGTCCAATGAAATTCCCTATCTTTTCGACGGGGTGTGCCTCTCCGCACTCGAACGCTACGACGAAGCCTTAAGCCAATTACTTAAAGCCGAAGAATTATCCCAAGGTTATTCTACGGAACAGCAACACATATATGCCAACCTTTCGGATGTGTATAGCAGGCTACACGATACAGACAAAGCCTTTGGATATATCGACAAGATAAAAGAAATAAATCCGGATTACGAAGCAGACTTATACAAAGGGCATATCCTGATGCAAAACGAGAGAGAAAACGAAGCCCTCGAATGCTACAACACATTTATCCAAAGCCACGAAGACCCTTCGGAGGCCCATTTTCTCGTCGGCTTGTCTTTAGTGGAAAACAAACTGTACGAAAGGGCGAGAGAACATTTCTTGTATACGCTGAATCGCAATGCTTCACAAGACAAGGAAAGGCAAAAAGCATACGCCTATCTGGCCTATTGTGCGCTGATGCAAAACCGTTATCAGGAATTCATCGTCTTTCTGAAAATTGCTTGTGAAAAAGCTCCTGAAGCATTGGAATACACCGTGGGACGATTCATCCCGGAAGAAGTGGAAGCCAAGGACTTCTATCAGTACGTCTTAACTCACAGCGACATATTCACACACTTTAATCCGGACTCATCCGCACCTGTAAAACCCATGTGAAAAGAAGCTTTCGCACCGTCTCTCCACATGGGCATATTTCCTGTCATTCGCTGAATTGCTTGATGCGTTGCTCTTCCGACAATTTACAGATGAGCAAAGTATCGTTCTTTTCTGCCACAATGAAACCATCCAGACCTTGTATTACGACTTTTTTCTCCTGAGTGGTATGAATCATACAGTTATGCGTATCATACACTGAAATATTCTTTCCGATACAGGCATTACCATAAGCGTCTTGCGGCGTATGCTCATGCAAAGAGCCCCACGTGCCTAAATCACTCCATCCGAAGTTAGCCGGAAGCACGAATATTTCTTCTACTTTCTCCATGATGGCATAATCCACCGATATATTCTCACACTTCGGAAAATCACGGTTGATGGCTTCCTGTTCCTGCTCGCTGCCATATATGGGCATAAGCTGCTCGAAAATCTGCGCGATAGCGGGCTGATACACACGGAAGGCGTTGACAATCGTACTGACGTTCCACACGAATATTCCGGCATTCCAGAAATAATTATTCTTTTGGATATATCGGCTTGCCGTGGCAAAATCAGGCTTTTCCTTAAAAGAATCCACCCGATAAATCTCCTTGTTACGTGCCGATGCAAAGCCCAAGTCAGCCTGAATATATCCGTATCCGGTTTCCGGACGATTCGGCTTCATGCCCAAAGTCAAAATAGAGTCCGTCTCCGCCGTAAATGCCAAACCGGAAGTTATCACACGTTCAAACTCGGCCACATCCATGACGATATGATCACTCGGCGTGACAACCACATTGGCTTTCGGATTCAACTTCTTGATACGCCAACTCACGTAAGCAATGCAAGGCGCCGTATTCCTTCGGCAAGGTTCCTTCAATATGTTGGATTCCGGAATTTCCGGTAACTGTTCACGTACAATATCCGCATAAGCTTCGGACGTCACCACCCAAATGTTTTCCGGAAAACAAATCCTTTTAAAACGATCCGCAGTCAATTGCAACAACGTACGTCCGCATCCCAATACATCGATAAACTGTTTCGGGCACTCCGGAGTACTCATCGGCCAAAAGCGGCTACCTATGCCACCGGCCATAATTACCAAATGATTATTACTTCTTTCCATGGTTCTATATTCACGAGAATAAGTTAAGTTACAAAATTACAACTATTTTTCTAATTCCACGCATAAATATACACGATATTTTCATCTTCTTTTTCCCTGTTTTATTTGCATTCAGCCAAACATTCGCGTACTTTTGCACATACAAATGAAATATACCACCGTTTTAAGCATTGCCGGTTCCGATTGCAGCGGAGGAGCCGGTATTCAGGCAGACATCAAGACGATTTCCGCTTTAGGATGCTATGCCGCCAGCATCGTCACGGCCGTTACCATACAAAACACATGCGGAGTGAAAAACATATATCCTATTCCGGCTCAAATTGTCAAGGAACAAATACAGGCCGTAACCGAAGATATGCAAATAGATGCCTTGAAAATAGGGATGGTGACGGACGAAGGTATCATTGCGGTCATTGCCGATTTCTTATCAAGCAATCGCCTTCCGGCCGTCTTCGATCCGGTTTTAGTCTCAAGTAGCGGCTATTCTTTGGTAAAACCCGAAGCATTGCATGTCATGCGCGACCGCCTAATCCCCCATTGTACTTTAGTGACCCCCAACCTGCCGGAGGCCGAAATACTGTCCGGTATCCCTATCCGGAACATAGAAGATATGGCAAACGCCGGACGGCAGATCCTTACTTACGGTTGTCGGTCCGTATTAATAAAAGGAGGACATTTGGAAGGGGGCGATATGACGGATATTCTGGTCTGCGGCAATACTCCGGAAGACATTCACCGCTACCACTCCGCCAAAATAAACTCCGCTAATACCCACGGAACCGGATGCACGCTTTCTTCTGCTATTGCGGCTTACATCGGCCAAGGTATCCCCTTACCGGAGGCTGTCGGTTTAGGGAAAAAATACCTCACGGATGCCCTGTTTTACGGAAAAGACGTCACCATCGGAAAAGGACACGGCCCGTTAAATCACTTTTTTAATCCTAAAAAGCTGATGATTAAGTAAGTTTTTATTAAATTTGCAACCAGATTGATGAACAAACATACATTAGATAAGATTTAAATTATATGAAAGCATTTGTATTTCCCGGACAGGGAGCACAATTTGTAGGTATGGGCAAAGACCTGTACGACAACAATCCGCTGGCAAAAGAGCTATTTGAAAAGGCAAACGATATTTTAGGATTCCGCATTACGGACATCATGTTCAGCGGTACGGACGAGGAATTGAAACAGACCAAAGTGACGCAACCCGCCGTATTCCTCCATTCTGTCATTTCAGCTTTGTGCATGGGAGAAGATGTCGCTCCGGACATGGTGGCCGGCCATTCTTTAGGAGAATTCTCCGCGTTGGTAGCAGCCGGTGCCCTGAACTTTGAGGATGGTCTGAAATTGGTTTACGCCCGTGCCATGGCCATGCAAAAGGCATGCGAGGCTGCCCCTTCTACGATGGCGGCCATTGTCGGCTTGGATGATGCCACAATCGAGAACGTCTGCGCGGAAATCAATACGGAAAACAATGTAGTGGTTCCGGCCAATTATAATTGCCCCGGACAGTTGGTCATCAGCGGCAATGTGGAAGCTGTCAAGGCTGCATGCGAAAAACTGAAAGCAGCCGGTGCCAAACGTGCACTCTTGTTACCGGTGGGCGGTGCGTTCCACTCGCCTTTGATGCAACCGGCCAAAGACGAACTGCAAGCAGCCATAGAGGCAACTACGTTCAATACGCCTAAATGTGCCGTATACCAAAACGTAGACGCACAGGCTCATACGGATGCAGAAGAAATAAAGGCTAACCTGATTGCCCAACTCACGGCTTCTGTTCGTTGGACGCAAGAGGTGCAGAACATGATTGCAGCCGGTGCCACGGATTTCACGGAGTGCGGTCCGGGTAAAGTCCTGCAAGGCATGATCGGAAAGATTGCCAAGGGAAATGATGCCGTGACAGCTCATGGTATTCAAGCATAAAGCAACTCGAACAACTATCCCCTTGCCTCAAAAAAAACGGCAAGGGGATTTTTATTGACGACTAATCCATTGATATATGAAAAACAAGATGATTATTTATCAGGTGTTCACCCGCCTTTTCGGAAACGACAAGACGGCATGCATCCCCCACGGTAACAAGACAGAGAACGGATGCGGGCACTTCGCTGATTTTACCCAAAAAGCATTAACGGAAATCCAAAAGCTTGGAGCAACGCATATTTGGTATACAGGGGTCATTGCACATGCCACACAAACCGACTATACCTCATACGGAATTCCGTCCGACCATCCTGCCATTGTAAAAGGGAAAGCCGGTTCCCCATACGCCATTAAAGACTATTATGACGTAGACCCGGACTTAGCCACAAAACCCGAGAAACGGATGAAGGAGTTTCAAAACCTGATATACCGTACGCATGATGCCGGTTTGAAAGTCATCATCGACTTCGTTCCCAATCATGTGGCACGCCAATATAAATCCGCCAGCAGGCCTGAAGGCGTGAAAGATCTCGGGGAAGAGGATGACCCAAACCTATCCTTCTCTCCCCAAAACAACTTCTATTACATTCCCGGACACCCGTTTCACCCTGACTTCGATCTGCAAGGCAGTGCACCGGTCCCATACGAAGAGTGTCCGGCCAAAGCTACAGGCAATGACAATTTTTCCCCCTCTCCCGGACGCAACGACTGGTACGAAACGATAAAACTGAACTACGGAATAGATTATTGTAACGGAGGGGGACGGCACTTCGACCCGATACCTTCCACGTGGTTTAAGATGCGTGACATTCTGCTGTTTTGGGCCGGAAAAGGTACAGACGGCTTCCGTTGCGATATGGCAGAGATGGTTCCTGTCGAATTCTGGGAATGGGCCATTCCGCAAATCAAATGCCATTACCCTTCCCTTGTATTCATTGCCGAAGTATATACCCCGAACGAATATCGTAACTACATCTATAAAGGAGGATTTGATTATTTATATGATAAGGTAGGATTATACGACACGCTCCGCGGAGTCGTTTGCGGCTATGCCTCTGCGCGTCAGATTACAGGATGTTGGCAAAGCGTAGACGACATCAAAGACCGCATGCTGAACTTCCTCGAAAACCACGATGAGCAACGATTGGCCTCCGATTTTTTTGCAGGAAATGCAGAAAAAGGCCGCCCAGCTCTGTTGGTCAGCGCATGTATGGGGAGAAATCCCATGATGATTTACTTCGGGCAAGAATTAGGCGAACGGGGAATGGATGCAGAAGGATTCAGCGGCAAAGACGGGCGCACCACGATTTTCGACTACTGGCATGTAGATACCATCAGGCGGTGGCGCAACAAAGGTAAATTCGATACCGATAAACTCACAGCCCAGGAACTTGCCTTGCAGGCATTCTATACCCAAGTACTTAGATTATGCAACAAAGAAAGAGCCTTGAGGGAAGGGGATTTCTATGACCTGATGTACGCCAATAACGGCTCGGACCTGTTTAATGCCGACAAATGTTATGCTTTTGTCCGACGTAAAGACAAAGACCTGCTGATTGTCCTTGCCAACTTCGAGGATTCCGAGAAACATACAGCAGTCAATCTTCCCCACCATTTATTCGAATTTTTCCAAATCCAAGAGAAAGGAGAAATCATAGCAACCGAGCTTTTAAGTGGAGATAAAGAATGTATCACGTTCAACGCTAATCAATGTGTACTAACGGACATACCTGCATATAGTGGCAAAATCTTAAAAATTAAGCTTTAGTAGCTAAAAAGTACCTGACAGGAAGCTCAAGGTCATTATTATAGAGTAAAACGGGAACCTGCAAAATCACCAAATCCGGCGATTGCAGATTCCCGCTTTACGTTCTACCTTTGCAGTAACAGAAGAAAACAATATGCCATTAATAAACGATTAAACAAAACTACAACAACGAGATGAAAAAAATGACTATTTATTATGGTTCCACCACTGGAACTTGCGAAACCTTGGCCGCCAGTATCGCACAAGCACTGGGCATGAGTAACGACAACGTGCACAACGTAACAGAAATGACCAAGGAAGATTTGGAGAATAACGATGTGCTGATTCTCGGTTCGTCCACATGGGGATGCGGAGACCTGCAAGATGATTGGTACGATGGAGTAGAGATTCTGAAGAAAGCCGACTTGACGGGTAAAAAGGTAGCTCTTTTCGCTTGCGGTGACGGAGAGTCATACGGCGACACATTCTGCGAAGCCATGACCCATATCCACGATGCCTTGGCTGATAGCGGCTGTACCTTCATTGGGAAAGTCCCGACTGCCGACTACACGTTTACTTCTTCCACAGCCGTGGACGGTGATGATTTCATCGGTCTGGCACTTGACGACGTAAACGAGAGTGACAAGAGCGAAGCCCGAATTGCAAACTGGGCTAAGCAACTTGAAGCGGAAATGGCTTAAAGCATACTTAAAAACAAGTAAAGGGCTATAAGGTTGCGACCTGAATAATCATAGATTTTAGCTATTGCAAAACTTTAAATTATCACTTAATTTTGCAACCACAAACGAAACATTCACCAATGGACGCACTATCCGAGAGAAACAAACATACAGGGACTTCCGCCATGCGGGTCTTTGCCAACCACATCTACGAATACAAAAAAGGAGTTCGCCGGATGATTCTCTTTACCGTGAACGACCGATATGTCGGCGAAGCGGTCAAGCGCCTGAAAGCTGAAGATATTGATTTCGAACTACAAGAAGTCGGTAACGGACGTACGAATATCTTTTTCGGCCGTAGTGAATGTATCGAGGTGGTGCGGAGGATGATTACCCGCCCTTTACAACAACTCAGCCCGGAAGAGGATTTTATCCTCGGTGCCCTGTTGGGTTATGACATCTGCATGCAATGCGAACGCTTCTGCAAGCGGACGGCATGCACACAAAAAGTATCATAATAACCACTTTTCATACAATTTCTTTATATCGTTTTGGATTTAAATTTGGGATCAGGCTCTCGTGAGAGAGCCTTTTTCTATGTCTGCCCATCTGCAAAACTATTCCCAAACCGTATCCAACAGTTTGAACACAATCCGGAATTGTCCGTCCTTGTAGCTCGTGCTGTTGATATGGAACCGGCCAATCTGTGCCGTATGTACCACATGGGCACCGATACAGGCACAGACATCATAATCCCCCACCCTGACCAAGCGCAAGGTATCCTCCGCAGCATCGGGCAATTTGTCGAGCGGAACGTTGTCGGGAACAGCATCACGCGATACGTAAGCGTACGTCACCGGTAAATCAGCCGCAATGACTTCATTCACTTTCCGGGCTATCTCTGCAATCTGCTCTTCCGTCGGCTCATCCGCCAAATCATAGTTAATCTTACTTTTTTTCCGCTCTATATGTGCATTCCTCGACCGTTCGCAACCGAACATCCTGACCATCGTCTGGTTCAGGATATGCTCACAAGTGTGCATCGGAGCTATAGACACGTCCTGAAACTTAGGAGAAATCTGATTCATTCCCATAATAGACAAATTTTATTCCGTTTTTTTTATCTTTAGACACAAGGACAAAAGAACATATTGTTCTAACACGTTCTATTGTCATGTGGCTTGAATGGATTATTCCTTGATTGGTATTCTCTGAATTTTCTTTTTATCTCTATGCGTTCACCACCGAAATTGATAAGCAGGCCATGGTCTTTATGGGTAGCGGCCAAGTAATTGACTAATTGAGCTTCGTGTACGGGCATTAGATGCTGCACAGCTTTAAGCTCGATGATTATTTGACCTTCCGCAATGATGTCTGCCCTGAACTCCCCTACTACTTCATTCTTGTAATACACATTTATAGGCATTTCCGCTACTGCATAAATACCTTTTTCTTTCAATTCTATCACCAATGCTTTTTGATAAACGGATTCAAGAAAACCTGCCCCAAGGTGAATCCTTACATTGTAAGCACAATGAATAATAGACTTAATGAGTTCTTCCGTTTCCACAATTACTCCTTTTGTTCTTATGTTCTTTTGTCTGAAACAAGCTCTTATTCCGCTTTTCATTTTTAGACACAAGGACAAAAGAACATATTGTCCTTGCGTCTTCCTCTCTTGCTACAGTTTCCCCCGTTCCTCCAGATAAGAATCCTTGAACCCCAGGAAGTACAGTACCCCATCAAGCCCCATCGTGTTAATGGACTGTTTGGCATTCGCCACCACACGAGGCTTGGCATGGAACGCAATCCCCAGCCCGGCTTCGGAAAGCATGGGCAAGTCGTTGGCCCCGTCGCCCACGGCTATCGTCTGGGCCAAATGCACATGTTCCACTTGGGCAATAAGCTTCAACAATTCGGCTTTGCGGCGGCCGTCGACGATTTCACCTACATAACGTCCCGTCAACTTGCCGTCCTCTATCTCCAACTCATTGGCATACACATAATCTATGCCGTATCTGTTCTTCAGGTAATTGCCGAAATAGGTGAAACCTCCCGAAAGGATGGCAATCTTGTAACCATACTGTTTCAATACGAACATCAGGCGATCCACTCCCTCCGTGATAGGCAAATGCTGCGCGATATCCTCCATCACCGACACATCCAACCCTTTCAGCAAAGCCACCCGCTGGGTAAAACTTTCCTTGAAATCTATCTCTCCACGCATGGCCTGCTCGGTAATGGCTCTCACTTGCTCGCCTACTCCGGCACGGTCGGCCAGTTCGTCAATGACTTCCGTCTCAATCAAAGTAGAATCCATATCGAAACAAATCAGACGGCGCATGCGGCGGTACATGTTGTCCAACTGAAATGAGAAATCCATCTCCAGTTCACTGGACAACTTCAACAGTTTCGATTGCATGGCTGCACGGTCTTTCGGTGTCCCCCGCACGGAGAACTCGATACAAGCCCGTATGTTTTCCCGTTGTTCATCCAATGGAATGCGCCCGGTGAGACGCTTGATGGCATCGATGTTCAGCCCCTGTTCGGCCAACACCGAAGTGACGGCCTGTATTTGCAAAGCCGACAGTTTACGTCCCAGCAAAGTCAGGATATAACGGTTCTTGCCCTGCATGCCCACCCAATTTTCATATTCTTTCGCTGTAATAGGGTAGAAGCGGATAGTAACACCTAAGGAGGATGCCTTGAAAAGCAGCTCCTTCATTATAAAACCGGAATGTTGTTCCTCTGTTTTGCATAGAATACCCAGCGACAAGGTGTTATGGATGTCAGCCTGTCCGATGTCGAGGATAGTCGCATCATACTTGGCAAGAATTTCGGTAACCGAAGCTGTCAGTCCCGGACGGTCTTCACCTGTTACGCGGATAAGAATAAGTTCTGTACTTAATGGTTGCATAAGTTGTCTATTAATAGGATAACAAGCCACAAAAGTAAGGAAAATTCTTGCCTTTTATGCTAAATAACATAAAAAAGTACGCCAAAAAAGTGAGAAAATTGTTTGTTTATTTGGAAGTTACTTTAAGAATTACTTACCTTTGCACCCGATTTCAGAATTAAAGGCTTTGAGTATCAATGAATTCCTCTCATTGCAAAGCCTGAGAAGATGACGTTCCGGGAAGAAATCACTGCCAAAAAGGACAGTCCCGGATAGTATTAACCAAAATCGTGTTACATGAAATATGTAAAATGGATTTTTGTTGTATTACTAATTGGTTCCTTGACTTCTTTTGTAGAAAAAGACAAACCGACCGGCGGTTTGAATGTGGGTGACATAGCCCCGGACTTTAAAATCCAATCTATGTCTGCCGGGCAACCGTTAGCAGAACTTTCAGACATGAAAGGAAAATACGTGTTGCTTAGCTTTTGGGCAAGTTATGACGCGCACTCCCGGATGCAAAACGCAAGTTTGAGCAATGTGCTTCGTTCCGCTTCCCGCAATGATAATGTGGAAATGGTTTCCGTCTCATTCGATGAGTATCAGTCTATCTTTAAGGAAAC
>ERZ773188.3178-NODE-3178-length-14319-cov-3.080552_pt1 | contig 14319 bp, 9 predicted proteins | sample MGYA00581011_ERZ773188 | MGnify/ENA primary metagenome ERZ773188 (study PRJEB29015, sample SAMEA2737798) | human gut metagenome | biome: human gut; feature: human-associated habitat; material: faeces | place: China | collected 2012 ...
TACGCAGTCTTTGAATATCTCGCCGCGCTGCTGATAGCATTTGAACATATCCCAGCTCGCGCACGCGGGGGAGAGCAGTACGCAGTCGCCGTTCTCGGCGTCGGCGGCAGCTATGCTGACAGCCTCTTCGAGCGTGTCGACGAATTTGTAAGCCTTGAATCCGGCTCTGTCGCAGGCGGCTGCAATGTCGTGCTTCGTCTTGCCTATGAGCAGAAGCTCTTTTACTCTGCCCTCAAATGTTGCCACCCACTCGTCGTAGCTCGATTTTTTGTCGTAGCCTCCGCCTATGAGAATTGTCGGCGAGGGCATGGCGCATACCGCCTTTATTGCCGCGTCGGGGTTCGTGCCCTTTGAGTCGTTATAGTATTTGACGCCGTTTTTCTCGGCGACGAACTCTATCCTGTGCTCGACCGCCGTGAACTCCTTTATGCCCTGGCGAATGGTGTCAAGCGGCACGCCCATGGCGCGGGTCATGGCGACAGCCGCCATGATATTTTCATAGTTGTGCATTCCGACAAGGCTCGTGTCCTTAGTTGTGCAGACGGGCGTTTCAACGCCGTTTTCTTTTATTATTATTGTCTCGCCGCGCAGGAAAACGCCGCTCCCGAGCTCTTCGGAGGAGCTGAAGAATATGACCTTGCAGCGCGGAGTTTCGGAAAACTTGCGCAGAACCGGGTCGTTGTAGTTGAGCACGCAGAAATCGTTTTCGTCCTGATTCTTGGTTATCGACTCTTTTATGGCAATATAGTTTTTGAGCGTCTTGTGCCTGTCAAGGTGGTCGGGAGTGATGTTGAGAATAGCGGTGACATGGGGCTTGAAGGTGACCATAGTCTCAAGCTGGAAGCTGCTTATCTCCGCGACCGTCACGCTGTCGCTGTCGCTCTCGAGCGCATAGCCGGTGTAGGGTATCTCGATATTGCCTACGAGCAGAGCCTTTTTCACATGGCGCTTCATTATGTCGTAGGTGAGCGAGGTGGTCGTAGTTTTGCCGTTCGTGCCTGTTATGCCTATCACGGTGCCCTTATCGTGCCTGTAAGCAAGCTCTACTTCGCCCCAAATCGGTATATTGTGCTCCTTGACGGCTTTCATTATCGGCGTGTCGAGCGGTACGCCGGGGCTGACCACGCAAATATCTATGCGCGAAAAATCGAAGCGCGAAAAATCGCCGAGGACAAATTCAATATTATCTGCGCCTATTTTTTCGCAGGCCGCCTCAGTGTCAAAGCTTTCGTTGCCGTCGTAGATGATAAAAGCCTCACCGACTTTTTTCAGCAGCTGCGCCGCGTTTATGCCGCTGCGTCCCGCGCCGACTATAAGATATGTGCTCATTGTTGTTACCTCCGAATCAGTTGTCGGTCAGGTCGAAATAGACCTGCTTCATATTTTCTGCGCTCAGCTCGTCTGCGCGCTTTTTTCCGTTCTCGGACAGACGGGCGCGAAGTTCTTCGTCTGTCAGTATTGCTTCCAGCGCCTTTGCATATTCGCGGTGGGCGCCGTTTATATTGCCGTAGTCAAAGTCCGGCGTTTCGGACATAACGGGGCAGAGAATGCCGCATTCGACTTGCGTCATCCTGTCGCAGTGCGGCAGGAACGGACGGCTTGGCGCGAGAACCTCGGCGGGTCCCGAGGTGCAGTCCGTGCTGACGGTCGGTGTGCCGACCGCCAAGGCCTCGACTATGACATTCGGAAAGCCCTCGTAGTATGAGGTCATGGCAAAGACCTCGGCGCGGGAGACGAATTTAAAAACGTTCTTTTGGAATCCCGCGAAGATTATATCGTCTGAATATGCGCTCCTTTGCGCCATCTCTCGGACGGCGTTTTCATGCTCGCCGCGGCAGCCGAGGAATATCAGCCCCGCGTCGGGGATATTTTTTTTCAGCAGCTCAAAGCTCTTCAGCATATCCCATTGGCATTTCTGCCCGACGAACCTCGACGAAAACGCTATCACCCTGTGGGTGCCGTAGAATTTTTTGAACTCCCCGTCAAGCTCCTCTTTCGCGTCCTCGCGGGCTTTATCGCAGTCGATGATATTATATGCCGTAAATAGCTTGTTTCCGTTTCCGGGGAACAGCTCCTCGCATTTTTTCTGCATCTCGAGGGCGTTAAAGAGAATATTGCACCCGCGGCGCAGCGCGAAAGAATAGAGTTTTGTGCTCTTGATAAGCCTTTCGTAGTCGCGGCAGGAGATATATTTTTTGCATTTTGCGCCCGAGAGGGCGAGAGCCTCGTTGGGCGCGTGGGTGAACGAGTACGCCGTGCATATATCATGCTCTTTTACGAATTTTCTTATAGCTGCGGCGCGTTTCAGCATAATTACCGCGCGCTTTACCGTGCCTTTGCCTGCGGGCAGACCGAGGTCAACAAACTCGCCCGCACAGTCGAACCGCTTCTCGCTCGCGTCAAAGACAAGGACATACACATTGAATTTTTCGCTCAGCAGCAGGGACAGTCTGCTCGCAAACCGCTCGCTGCCTCCGCTTCGCAGATCCTGAAGTATAATCGCGACATTTTTCATCTTCGGCTCACTTCTTTGCATATTTTTCGCTCTGGGCGACGGCGAGCCTGTCGCACCGCTCATTCTCGGGATGCCCCGCGTGCCCCTTGACCCAAACGAACTCGTATTCATGCTTCGAGAGCGCCTTCAGCAGCCTCTCCCAAAGCTCGGGATTCAGAACCGGCTTCTTGTCGGATTTTTTCCATCCGTTCCTTTTCCAGTTCCATATCCAGCCTTTTAAAAACGCATTGGCAACATACTGCGAGTCGGTGTATATCTTTATATCGCAGGGCTCCTTGAGCCGCTCGACCGCGCTTATGACCGCCATGAGCTCCATGCGGTTGTTCGTAGTGCAAGCGTCGCCGCCCGACATCTCCGCCTCGTGCTCGCCGTAGCGCAAAACCGCGCCCCAGCCGCCCGGCCCGGGGTTGCCGGAGCAAGCGCCGTCCGTGAATATCTCAACTTTTTTCAGTTCGCTCATATTTTTCTCCGTCGCATAGATTGTTTGTTCATCTAATTCTATCACTAAGCCCCGTTAAAAACAAGGTGAATTTTGTTGTTCGGCGCTGCCGTGTGTTTGCAAAATAATTTTTAAAACCGCTTCCGTCAGGCAATAATAGGAATATCACATCTTCGGAGGGGTCATCATGTACAGCTACTGTTCGGATGCGGCTTTTATAAAGCGGGCGCAGGGACTCACCGCTTTAGACTGCGCCAAAGCGGGCGAGGCGGTGGGTGCGGCGATAGGGCGCGGCAGGGTAGGCGTAGCCTGCCGTAACGACGAGCATTCCAAGGCCTGCGCTGACGCGGTGTGCGCCGGGCTGCGAGTCTCCGGCGTCAATGTGTGGTCGATAGGCGCGTCATTTGAAGCCCAGCTCTCGTTTCTCGTGCCGTTTTCGTCGCTCAATGCGGGCGTGTTCGTCTGCGCCGGGGAGGGGACTGTCAGTATTTTCGGCGAAAACGGGCTGAGCGTATCCGCGGCGCTCGGCAGAAGGGCGGAGGACTTTATGCAAGCGGAGCTTTCTCCCGCACCGTCGTGCGGGCGGCTTTTCGATATGTCCGCCATAAGTATGCTCTACCGCGACGAGCTGATGCGCTGCGTGCCTTACGGCGTGACGGACTGCGCCGTGCTCAGCTCCGATTCCGCTGTGTCGGCGCTCATAAACGACTGTATGCGAACTTCGTCGAACGGGCGCGCGCTGACACTCCGAATAAACCGCAGGGGAACGAGCCTGAGCGCATACACGGAGGAGACGGGCGTTGTGCCGTTTGTAAAGCTCATTGCCCTGTGCGGAATGTACGAATTGGAGAGCGGGCGGGATATCTCCGTGCCCTATGACGCGCCGGCGTTTTTAGATGAGCTTGCCCGAAGCTACGGCAGGACGGCGTACCGCTATCTGTCCGCCCCGTCCGACGGCTCCGACAACGTGGCAAGGCGGTTGGCGGCGCGGCAGTTCTGGTCGCGTGACGCGCTGTTTACTGCGGCAAAGCTCGCCTGTATCCTCGAAGAAAAGAATATGACCTTTCCCGAGCTCTATTCGCTTTTGCCGCCGTTTTTTGTTTACAGCACCACTGCGGCACTCGCCCTGCCGCCCGACTACCTCGACGAGTTTGAGGGCGAAAGCTTTTCATTCGGGCGCGACGGAGCTAACGGCTTTGTGCTCGTGGAGAAGCGCGGAAAGACGCATATTTCGCCGCTCGGGGACGGACGGGTTCGCCTGACCGCGCAGAGCCTTGATGAGGAGACGGCGCGTGAGCTCTGCGCCGAAGCGCGGGAGTTTATCTCGTCGCGCACGAAGTAAAGGTGGTGGCTTTTTCGCCTGCGTGCGGCACATAATTTATTGTTTAGAAGATGTTAATTTGCTCCCGCGTCACTTGACAGTTTTATACAATCATAGTAAAATTAACAATAGGGATATTTTTGTATTATGACTGCGCGCATATATTAACTATCCGAATTTGTCTTGTGTCAATGCTGAAAATATCATCGCGTTTTTGGAGATTTTTAACAGGCAAGGCTTTATTTCCCGCACCTTTGAGAGGTCGGGGTTCTACTTAAATCAAAATACAAAAGAAAAGGAGATTTTTATGCCGAAAGCAAAAGAAACCGGTGCAGCGTCTGCGCCCGCAAAGAGGACTGCGGGCAGGCGCGGCTATCACAGCTACGGTAAAATCAAACCCGCACCGGGTAAGTCAAAGGCCGAGCCCAAGCCTATAAAAATATCGTTTTTAGGCGGCCTGAATGAAGTGGGCAAGAATATGACTCTGTTTGAGTACGGCGAGGATATGTTCCTTGTCGACTGCGGACTTGCGTTCCCGGATCAGGATATGCTCGGAGTCGACCTCGTGCTTCCCGATTTCACCTATGTCGAGCGCAACGCGGACAGGATACGCGGAATCGTCATAACCCACGGACATGAGGACCATATCGGCGGTCTGCCGTATCTTCTCAAGGTTCTCAACGTGCCCGTCTACGGCACGAACCTCACCATAGGTCTTATCCAGGGCAAGCTCCGCGAGCACGGACTGCTCAATTCCGCCACTCTTAACGTCATCAAGCCCAGCGACGTGATAACCCTCGGCGGCTTTACGGTTGAGGCTATCCACGTCAACCATTCGATACCCGACGCACTCGGACTCGCTATCCGCTGCGAGGGCGGTACCATCGTCCACACGGGCGACTTCAAAATCGACACAACGCCTATCGACGGCGGCATGATGGATCTCGGCAGACTCGCCGAGATAGGGCAGGAGGGCGTGCTCTGCCTTATGTCCGACTCCACCAACGCCGAGCGCCCGGGCTTCACCGAGAGCGAGAGAAAGGTCGGCGAATCGTTTGAGACCCTCTTCCGCAAGGCGGGCAACAACCGCATAATAGTTGCAACATTCTCCTCAAATATCCATCGCGTGCAGCAGATAATGAATGTTGCGGAGAGCCTCGGACGCAAGGTGGCTCTCGTAGGCAGAAGCCTCGAAAACGTCGTCAATATCTCGGCCGAGCTCGGTTATCTCAATATACCCGAGGGGATAGTCATAGATATCAATATGATAAACCGCTATCCCGCCGACAAGCTCGTTATTATCACCACGGGCAGCCAGGGCGAGCCCATGAGCGCGCTCACCCGTATGGCATTCTCCGACCATCGAAAGGTTGAAATCCATCCCAATGACTATGTTATAATTTCGGCAACTCCCATTCCCGGAAACGAAAAGACGGTCAGCCGCGTTGTCAACGAGCTGATGAAGCTTGGCGCGGATGTCGTTTATGAGAGAATGTACGATGTCCACGTCTCCGGCCACGCCTGCCAGGAGGAGCTGAAAATGATAATGGGTATCGTCAAGCCGAAGTATTTCATTCCGGTTCACGGCGAGCTCAAGCACCTCAGAAAGCACGCGGGTCTTGCGCTGAATGTGGGCATCCCCAAGGAGAACATCCTCATTGCCGACAACGGCAGAGTCGCCGAAATCAGCAAAAAGGCGCTCAAATGCACCTCTACCGTGCCCGCAGGCAGAGTATTTGTCGACGGCTACGGCGTAGGCGACGTCGGCTCCGTAGTGCTCAGAGACAGAAAGCATCTCGCGCAGGACGGACTTGTTATTGTCGCCGTCTGCATAGACCGCGAGAACGGCGAGATAGTCTCGGGTCCCGACGTTGTGACAAGAGGCTTTGTCTATGTCAAGGAGTCGGAGGAGCTTATCAACGCCGCGCGAGAGGTCGCGGTCAGAGCTATCGAGGCTCAGACGGACGGCGGTTATTTTGATTGGAACAGCATCAAGGCGAGCCTCAGGGACGAAATATCTCACCTGATGTATGAGCGCACCAAGCGCAGCCCGATGATACTTCCCGTTATTATGGAGGTCTGATGAATGAGCTTTAAGGATTTCCTGCGAGAATTCGCAGTGGAAACGGCTGCCTTTATTGCGGCGGCTGTGTTCATTGTCGTTGTCGCTGTCCGCTACAGCAGGTGGGCGGCGCTTGTGGGTACTGTCCTTCTCGTCGCGTTTTCGGTTTATAAGACGGTCAGGTTTTTCAATATCCGCAGCCGCGAACGCCAGCTAAGGGACATTGCGTCGCACAGCTTGGACGCTGCCGACGCAGGTTCCGTCAACGATTTTCCCATGCCTATGCTCGTGTGCGACGGCGACGGAATAATCGAGCTTTTCAACAAAAGCTTCTTCCATACTTTTATGGATGATTCGGTTATCGACCGCAAGCTCGTTCAGCCGTTTATCGGCGACCGCGACCCCGAGCAGGCGGAGTCGAACGGCGCGTCCACAGTCAGAATAAAGGACTCCTATTATATAGTCACCCCGTCCTCGTTCGAGTTCAGGGGCGGCAAAGAATATATTTTCTATTTCACCGATGTAAGCGAGCTCAAGCGCGCTCAGCTCGCTTACATAAAAAACAGACCCGTCATAATGCTCCTGCAAACCGACGATATCGCGGATATCAAGGCGGATTACAGGGACAGCGAGCGCGCGGCGATACGCGGCGGAGTCGAAGAGGTGATAGAGAACTGGACGGGTCAGTATGACTGCATCATGAGAAAGATATCCGAGGAGCGGTTTATGATAATCGCTCAGAGCGATGTCCTCGAAAAGATGCGCGCCGACCGTTTCAGCGTTCTCGATAAGATACGCGAATATAAATACAAAGAAAGAGTGCTCGGCCTCACTCTCTCGATAGGCGTGGGCACGGGCGTTGCCATAACCGACTGCGAGAAGTCGGCGGAGCAGGCGCTCGATATGGCGCTCGGACGCGGCGGTGACCAGGCGGCCGTCAAGACGAAGGATGACTATGAGTTCTTCGGCGGCGTTTCAAAGAGCGTCGAAAAGGTGACCAAGTTTCAGACCCGCGTCGCGGCCTCATCGCTTTCGAGCCTTATCAGCGCGAGCGACCGCGTGATGATAATGGGTCATTCGTTCCCCGATATGGACGCTTTCGGCGCGGCAGTCGGTATGTCCGCGATAACGGAGGCTCTCGGCATCGATTCATATATCGTCCTCGACGAAAACCGCAGCTTTGCGGGCGCGGCAGTCGATATGCTCAGAGCCGACGGCTGGAACGGCAAAATAATCGATGTCAACGAAGCTCTGGCGCTCATGACCCGCAAAACCCTGCTCATTGTTGTAGATACCCATAAGAGCAGCTTTGTCGATTTTCCGAGCCTCTATGAAAAGGCGTCCGCCACCGTGGTTATCGACCACCACAGAAAATCGGTCGATTATATCAAGGACGCGCTCATTTTCTTCCATGACCCCAACGCCTCTTCAACCTGCGAAATGGTCACGGAGCTTATGCGCTATATAACCCCCGCGCCGTCTCTTTCGGCAGCGGAGGCGCAGGCGATGCTCGCGGGCATAATGCTTGACACAAAGGAGTTTGTCCTCTCGACGGGCGTGCGCACCTTTGAAGCGGCGGCATTCCTGAAGGGAAAGGGCGCCGACACGGTAGCCGTAAAGCGCCTGTTCTCAAACTCGATCGAGAGCAACCGCAAGCGCAGCGAGATAATCTCCGCCGCGCATATTTACAGAGGCTGTGCCATAGCCTGCACCGCCCCCGGAACGGAGAACGCGAGACTGCTCAGCGCGCAGGCGGCAGACGAGCTGCTTGAAGTCAGCGGAGTCAAAGCGTCGTTTGTTATCTTCGACAGCGGAAATGACAGTATCAGCATCTCGGCGCGCTCCTACGGCGATATGAACGTCCAGATAATAATGGAATATCTCGGCGGCGGAGGTCACCGCACCATGGCGGCGGCTCAGCTCGGCGGCGTGAATATGCAGGAAGCGAAGTCGAAGCTCTGCGAAGCGATAGATGCAAAATATCCCCGCGCAGACGGCGAGGAGCAGGATTCGATTTCGTGATATAATACCGCAGTGCGGATATCATTCGCCCGCAAAGCTTGCATGATTTTATTCTTGTAAGTGCGGCAACCGACGCACCGACAAAGTTAAACCCGTAAATAACCCGAAAGGAATTGATATATATGAAAGTTATTCTTACACAGGATGTAAAAAGCCTCGGCAAGAAGGGCGAGCTTGTCAATGCCTCCGACGGCTACGCGAGAAACTTTCTCTTCCCGAGAAAGCTCGCAGTCGAGGCTAACGCACAGGCGATGAACGAGCTTAAAAACCGTGAGTCCGCCGAGAAGTACAGATTGGAGACCGAGCTCAAGAACGCCAAGGAGGTCGCCGCGAAGATAAACGGCAAGACCGTGAAGCTCACCGCAAAGGCGGGTCAGGGCGGAAAGCTGTTCGGCTCTGTTACCGCAAAGGAAGTCGCGGAGTCGATAAGCCGTCAGTTCGGCGTATCTGTCGACAAGAGAAAGGTGTCCATGGAGGATATCAAGTCGTTCGGCACTTTCAGCGCCGAAGTAAAGGTGTATAACGGAGTCAACGCTACGGTCTATGTCAGCGTGGGCGAGGAATAATTTCCGAAAACCGGAGGATCTAAGAACCGTGGATGTGAATAATTTAACCCTGCCCGAGGGGTATCAGATGCCCTTCAGCCTTGAGGCGGAGCAGGCGGTGCTCGGATGCGTGCTCATGGATCCGAACTGTATGCCGCAGGTGCTCATCTATCTGCGCCCGGAGTATTTCTATCTCCCGCAGCACAGAGAAATATTCTCCGTCATGGTGAGCCTCGATGCGTTAGGCAGCAAAATCGATCCGCTTGTTATTCTTGAAGCGCTCAAGAACAACGGAACATACGATGAGGCGGCGGGAAAGAACTATCTGTTCCAGCTCGCTCAGAGCGTGCCGACTACTTCAAATGTCGAATCATATTCAAAAATCGTGCGTGAGAAGTATTTCATGCGCACCCTCATCACCGTCTCGCAGGAGACTATCGACAACGCCGTCGCCCAGACCGACAGCGCGGATATGCTTCTTGACGCGGCGGAGCAGAGAATATACGATATCCGCCAGGGCAAGACGAGCACGGGCCCGTCCAAGCTCAGCGACATAATAGTCAATCAGGTCTATGACACCCTGCAAAAACTCAGCTCCGAGGGCGCGGAGGCGTTCAAGGGAATCTCAACGGCTACAGGGATCTCGACGACGTAATAGCGGGACTCAACAAGTCCGACCTCATACTTATTGGCGCGCGCCCCGCAATGGGAAAGACAAGCTTTGCCTTGAATATTGCGAGAAACGTCGCTGTCAAGGCTAAGAAGAAAATTCTCTTCTTCTCGCTCGAAATGACGAAGGAGCAGCTTGCTCAGAGAGTTCTCTCGACCGAAGCGCGCGTATTAAGCACAAAGATGCGAAGCGGCCAGCTCGATACCGACGACTGGACGCGCCTCGGCCTTGCCACCGCAGCGCTCAACGACTGCGAGCTCTATTTCGATGACACGAGCTCGATAACCGTTGCCGAAATGAAAGCGCGCGCACGCAGACTCAAGAATGTCGACTGTATAATCATAGATTACCTCGGACTTATCCGCTCCGGCACAAAGGTCGAAAACCGCGTGCAGGAGGTTACGGAGATAACCCGAAGCCTGAAGCTCATGGCGAAGGATTTGAATATCCCCGTCGTCTGCTGCGCCCAGCTCTCCAGAGGCACCGAGGGCAGGGGAAAGTCCCACCGCCCGCAGCTTTCGGATCTGCGCGAATCGGGCTCGATAGAGCAGGATGCCGATATAGTCCTCATGCTCTACCGCGAGGAATATTATAAGAACGAAAAGGATGACCCGGACGGCGACGACGAGCCTGTATCCGCAGCCCCCGTTGCCAACGAGGTCGAGGTTATTGTTGCCAAGAACAGACACGGTCCCACAAAGACGGTAGATTTCATCTGGGATGCGGATCACACTCTGTTCATGGGCGTGGAGAAGATTCAGAATGCTTGATAAAGCGCTCGGCGCCGTGAAAAAATACAATATGCTCAGCCCGGGAGCCGCAGTTATAGCCGCGGTCTCGGGCGGTGCCGATTCAATGGCAATGCTGCTGTTCCTTATGAAGATAAGGGAGCGGTATTCGCTGTCGTTGACCGTAGCCCATGTCAATCACGGGCTTCGCGGCGAAGAGGCACGGCGCGATGAAAACTATGTGCGCTCCTTCTGCGAGAAGAACGGACTGCGCTTTGAGGTTTTGCATGCCGATGTAGCGGCGCTCGCAAAGCAGAGAGGAGAGTCATGCGAGGAATGCGGGCGCAGAGTGCGCTACGAGTTCTTTGAATCGATAGACAAAAACGCAAAAATCGCAACCGCCCACACGGCGAGCGACAATGCCGAGACCATGCTTTTCAATCTCGCCCGCGGCTCGTCGCTAAAGGGGCTTTGCGGTATTCCGCCCGTGCGCGGAAATATAATAAGACCGCTTATTTTCTGCACGAGGGAAGAAATAGAGGCGTTCTGCCGCGAAAATTCTCTCGATTTCGTAACAGACAGCACCAACCTGACTCTCGATTACAGCCGCAATAAGATTCGCCGTATCGCAGTCCCCGCGCTAAAGGAGATAAACTCCGCTTTTGAAGAGAATGCCTCGCATTTTTCTCAAAACGCCGCGCTCGACGAGGACTTTCTCGAGGGCGAGACGAAGGCGCTTTTGCTCTCGGCACAAGCCGACGGCGGATTTTCCTGCGAAGCGCTGCTCTCGGCGCATCCGGCGATACGCCGCCGCGCCCTGCTCGGCTGTATAAAGAACGTATGCCCGAAATCGGCGGACTTTAAGACCGTAGGCGCGGTTGAAAATATTCTTTCGCCGGGCGGAAAAATCCAGCTTTCACCAGATACGTTTGCCGTCTCGGACGGCGCAGTTCTGCGCTTTGCCGCCCCAATAAAGAAGGGCGAGGAGTGGTCGGAGGATATAGAGCCCGAGTGCATAAACGGCTCCGTTTGCCATAACGGACGCGTATCAATTTGCAGAGTTAATAAAAAAATTTTTTTAGATACACAAAAAATTCACAAAGATGTGTTGGATTATTGCATTGATTGTGATAAAATTATAGGAAGAGTTCAAATCGGCAGCCGCCGTTCGGGCGATAAGCTGACCCTTGCGAGGCGCGGCTGCACAAAGAGCCTGAAAAAGCTTTTCAACGAGGCGCATATTCCGCCGGAGAGCCGCTGCGACATCGCAGTGCTGCGCGACGAAGCGGGTGTGCTTTGGGTCGAGGGCTTCGGCGCGGACAGACGGTGCCGCGTCGGAAAAAACACTGAAAATGTGCTTATAATACGGAGGGAAAAGCAATGATAGAGGATATAGAGAGAGTATTGCTCAGCGAGGAGCAGATACGCGATATCGTCTCCCGCCTCGGCAGGCAGATAAGCGAGGACTACAAGGGCAGGAAGCTGCTCATGGTCAGCGTTTTGAAGGGCTCCGTCGTGTTTATGGCGGATCTTATGAGAGCGATAACAATACCGTGCGAGATAGATTTTATGTCGGTTTCGAGCTACGGCTCGGGCACGGAGAGCTCCGGCGAAGTCAAGATAATAAAGGATCTTGACAGACCCATAGAGGGCTATGACCTGCTGATAGTCGAGGACATACTCGACTCCGGTAAAACTCTCCATTACATATCCGAGATGCTCAGAGCGCGCAGACCCGCGAGCATTAAGATATGCACCTTCCTCGATAAGCCCGAGCGCCGCATGATAAAGGATCTCAAGGCGGACTACGCAGGAACGGAGGTTCCCGACGAGTTCGTTGTCGGCTACGGTCTCGATTACGATGAGAAGTACCGCAATGTGCCTTTCCTCGGCGTGCTCAGCCGTTCGGTCTACGAGAAATAAGAGCGGTCAAAAGAAAACTTCGACAGTCACAGGAGGATTTGACGTTTGAAAAATAAGAAGAACAACACTGACAGCAATGCAAAAAAAGTGCTGGCGTGGATACCGTATATTCTCATTCCCATCCTCATAATTTCCGGTGTCTCCCTCTATGCCAGGCAGCAGAAGAACGAAAAGCTCGAGTATTATCAGGTCGTGCAGTATTTCGATGAAAAAAAGGTCACGGAATATAACCTCAATATGTCGAGCGGTGCGCTTGAGTTCAAGCTCAAGGGCGACGATAAGACGTATAACTTCACCGTGCCGAGCGTCGGTATGTTCCAGGAGGACATACACAACGGCGTTATCGCATATAACAGAGAGCATCCGGATACTCCGATAAAGGCGCAGTATCAGACCGGCTCGACTGGCGCCATTCTGCTCAATATCGTCCCGACGCTTCTCATGCTCGTTATCCTCGGAGCCATACTCTTCTATATGTTCCGCAAGATGAACAACGCCATGAACAACGAGAACAACCGAACTCTTTCGTTCGGCAAGGCGCGCGTCAAGCGGGCGAAGGACGAGAGCCGCAAGACGACATTTGACGACGTTGCGGGCGCGGACGAGGAGAAAGAGGAGCTCAGCGAGATAGTCGATTTCCTCAAGGATCCCTCTCATTTCAACAAGCTCGGCGCGAGAATACCGCGCGGTGTTCTGCTCGTCGGCCCTCCCGGTACAGGTAAAACCCTGCTTGCAAGGGCTGTTGCGGGTGAGGCAAACGTTCCGTTCTTCTCGATTTCCGGCTCCGATTTCGTCGAGATGTATGTCGGTGTCGGCGCTTCGCGAGTGCGCGACCTTTTCAATGAGGCAAAGAAAAATTCACCCTCGATAATCTTTATCGATGAGATAGACGCCGTCGGCCGCCACAGAGGCGCAGGCATGGGCGGCGGACACGATGAGCGCGAGCAGACGCTTAACCAGCTGCTCGTCGAGATGGACGGCTTCGGCGCAAACGAGGGCGTTATAATCATCGCGGCGACCAACCGCCCCGATATCCTTGACCCCGCGCTGCTCCGTCCCGGAAGATTTGACCGTCAGGTAACGGTAGGCTATCCCGATCTCAAGGGACGCGAGGCCATACTCAAGGTTCACGCCAAGGGCAAGCCCTTAGGCCCCGATGTCAATCTTTCGACTATTGCAAAGACAACCATAGGCTTCACCGGCGCAGACCTCGAAAACCTGCTCAATGAGGCGGCTCTTCTCGCCGCCCGCCGCGATAAGAGAGCCATAACCATGCCCGAGATAGAAGAGGCGATGATAAAGGTCGTCGCAGGCACCGAGAAGAAGAGCCATAAGATGACCGACAAGGAGAAGCGCCTGACCGCCTATCATGAGGCGGGTCACGCAGTCTCCGCCTATTATCTCGAGTATAACGACCCGGTTCATCAGGTATCCATAGTGCCGAGAGGTCAGATGGGCGGATACACAATGTATCTCCCGACCGAGGATAAGAGCTATCATTCGAAGAACGAGATGCTCGACAATCTTGTCAGCCTTCTCGGCGGCAGAGTTGCCGAAGCCATAGTTATAGGCGACGTTTCAACCGGCGCGTCGAACGACATTGAGCGCGCCACGGATATCGCGCGCAAGATGGTCACAAAGTACGGCATGAGCGACAGGCTCGGCCCGATATCCTTCGGCTCGGGTAACGACGAGGTATTCCTCGGCAGAGATTACTCGCATCTGAAGAATTATTCGGAGGAGACAGCCGCAGAGATAGATGAGGAGATAAACCGCATCATTACCACGGCCTACGGTCATACCGAGGATATACTCAAGGAGCATATCGACAGACTCCATGCAGTCGCCGACGCGCTTATCGAGCGCGAGAAGATAAGCGGCGAGGAGTTTGAAACGATAATGCACGGCAACGAGCTTGCCCCGTTGGACGTGCACAATGAAGACGACAGCAAACCGACAGAGCCGTCGGAGCAGTCAGACGCTCAGGACAATGGGGAGGCAGACGAAAATGAGAAAGAATCTGAATAAGATATTTTTCGGAATAGCCGTTTTAGCTGCGGGAATCATATTCCTCGGCTCGGCGTTCGGCTTCTG
>ERZ773188.3184-NODE-3184-length-14298-cov-3.108825_pt1 | contig 14298 bp, 10 predicted proteins | sample MGYA00581011_ERZ773188 | MGnify/ENA primary metagenome ERZ773188 (study PRJEB29015, sample SAMEA2737798) | human gut metagenome | biome: human gut; feature: human-associated habitat; material: faeces | place: China | collected 2012 ...
ATACAGGATTAATGTGTCTGGTAATTATAAATGGAGCAGTGCAAATAAGAGAATTTTGCGAGTAAAGGGAAAGAAGATCACACCGCGAAAGGCTGGAAAAACCTATATAAGAGGAATCAGAAAGGTAAAAGGAAAAAAAATTGTAAAGAGGATTTGGATCGTTGTTAAGAATCCATATATAAACAAGAAAAGAGTGACGCTGGCTTCAGGAAAACAGTTGAAACTGAAGCTGACGGGCACAAAGGTACTTAGATGGAAATCATCTGATAAAAGGATTGCAACAGTATCATCTGCAGGAATTGTTAAGGGGAAAAAGGGCGGAACTGTCAGGATAACAGCGACAGGGAAGAATAAGAAGAAATACACTTGTATTGTTAAGGTAAAGGCTGTGCAAAAGAAAACAGTAGCAGTGCCAACAGCGACACCGGTACCGACTGCAACTCCGACACCGATTCCGGCTCCAAATGCTTATCTGATCGGACATCGCGGTACAAAACAACTGCACCGGAGAATACATTTGCCTCGTTCAGAACTGCAGTTGCAAAAGGATATAAAGCAATCGAGACAGATGTTCGATTTACTTCGGACAAAGTTCCGGTGCTTTTGCATAATGCCACAATAAACAGAACATCGAATGGACAGGGCTATATTTCCGCAATGACCTATGAGGAAGCCAGGACATATGATTTTGGTTCCTGGATGGGCGAAGCGTATGTGGGTGAACAGATTCCAAATTTTAAAGAATTTATTGAATTCTGTAAAGCAAGCTTTGTACATCCTTATATTGAACTGAAAAAGGATGCTTCGACGAACTATGAAGACATACAGGGACTATATGAGATTGTCTGCGCAGAGGGCATGCAGCAGAATGTATCCTGGTTTTCCTTTGATTATGATTATATGCTCTGGATGAAAGAAATCGCACCGACAGCAGACATAGGAATTGTACTTCCAGGCAAAGCATCTTTGGGTATTACGGAAGATGTCTTTGGAAAACTTGAAAATCTGAAGACAGGAATAAATACTGTTTTCGTAAGTGATTATGCAAGAAAGATATCTCCTGCAGTACTCTTAAGATGCAAAGAAGAAATTGATCTTGTGGCTCGTGATATTACCAGCATGGAGGAATGGTATGCCCTGGATCCTTATTATCGGGCAGCATTTGCCGATGCAGTGTGAGAAACATTTTTCTTTACCATTCTTACTCCGTCTGGTATACTTAGAACTAAATGCAAATCAAACAGAAAGAGGAATAATCATGGCAAAATATACATTAATGAAAACAGAGGGCCGAGCGAAGCGCGCACAGTTTGAGACTGTACACGGTACGATCCAGACTCCTGTATTCATGAACGTAGGAACGATCGGTGCAATAAAAGGTGCTGTTTCCACACAGGACCTTTATGATATTGGAACACAGGTGGAACTGTCTAATACATATCATTTGCATGTGCGTCCAGGTGACAAAGTAGTGAAGCAGCTTGGCGGACTTCACAAATTTATGAACTGGGAGCGTCCGATTCTGACAGACTCCGGCGGATTCCAGGTCTTTTCCCTTGCAAAACTCCGCAAGATCAAAGAAGAAGGTGTCCATTTCCAGTCACATATTGACGGACACAAGATCTTTATGGGACCGGAGGAGAGCATGCAGATCCAGTCCAATCTGGGATCTACGATCGCCATGGCATTCGACGAATGTCCGAGCAGCGTGGCAGACAGAGACTATGTACAGCAGTCTGTAGAGCGAACCACCCGCTGGCTTGCACGATGCAAGAAAGAAATGGACCGTCTCAACAGCCTGCCGGATACTATCAATAAAGAACAGTTACTGTTTGGAATCAACCAGGGAGCCGTATATGAAGATATCCGTATCGAACACGCCAAAGAAATTTCCAAAATGAATCTGGACGGCTATGCAGTCGGCGGACTTGCCGTAGGCGAGACCCATGAAGAGATGTACCGCATCCTTGATGCTGTTGTACCATATCTTCCACAGGATAAGCCGACTTACCTTATGGGTGTCGGAACACCGGCGAATATTCTTGAGGGCGTAGAGAGAGGAATTGATTTCTTTGACTGCGTATATCCGAGCCGTAACGGTCGTCATGGTCATGTATACACCAACCACGGCAAGATGAATATGTTCAATGCAAAGTATGAACTGGATACCCGTCCGATCGAGGAGGGCTGCGGCTGTCCGGCATGCCGCCATTACAGCAGAGCCTATATCCGCCATCTTCTCAAGGCAAAAGAAATGCTTGGAATGCGTCTCTGCGTTCTGCACAACCTGTACTTCTATAATCATATGATGGAAGAAATCCGTGATGCACTGGATGAAGGCAGATTTGCTGATTACAAAAAAATGCGTCTGGAAGGATTTGCAGCAGGAGAACAGAAATAACACACAAAATGCAGAAAAATACTTGAAGTAAAAGGCTTTTTTGTGTATGATAGTGTATAGTGTTCCTGAATAGCAGGAATGTAAGTTAGAACAGGAGGAATCATAAATGAGCAGCACAGCAAGCAGTACCGCAAGCATGGGTATGATGATTTTATGGATGGTTGTTATCTTTGGAGTAATGTATTTCCTGATGATCCGTCCTCAGAAGAAAGAGCAGAAGAGACTTCAGGCAATGCTCAACAGCATGGAAGTCGGTGACAGTATTGTCACAACAAGCGGCTTCTATGGCGTGATCATCGATATGACAGAAGAAGATGTGATCGTAGAATTCGGCAATAACAAGAACTGTCGTATCCCAATGAGAAAACAGGCTATTGCAGAAGTGGAGAAAGCAGAACAGGCATCCGCATAACTGCAAATAAGAAAGTAAGTGCTGCGCCAGATGCGGCACTTCTTTTTTTATAAAATTTCTTTGAAATCAGATAATGATTTATGCGCATTTGTAACACGTTCAAACTTTTACGTAGTAAAGGGTTGAAAAGTATAAAAAAGTGCGTTATTATAATAACAATATCCATAAGGAAAGGGCTCTGCGGTTTTTGTGTGGTGCAGAGAGAGGAAATGAAGAAATGGAATACAAGATCGCATTGATTCCGGGAGACGGTATCGGTCCGGAAATCGTAAATGAAGCAAAAAAAGTTCTTGATAAAGTATGTGAAAAATATCATCATACATTTACATATTCAGAGGTGCTTCTCGGCGGAGCTTCTATTGACGTTCACGGCGTACCGCTTACAGATGAAGCAATTGCAACAGCAAAAGCTTCTGATGCAGTTCTGATGGGTTCTATCGGTGGTGATGCCAGGACATCTCCGTGGTACAAACTTGAGCCGTCCAAACGTCCGGAAGCAGGACTTCTTGCAATTCGTAAAGCATTGAATCTTTTTGCAAACCTTCGTCCGGCATACCTGTATAAAGAACTCGAGGAAGCCTGCCCGATCAAGAAAGAAGTGATAGGGGAAGACGAATTTGATATGATCATTGTCCGTGAGCTTACCGGCGGTCTTTATTTCGGAGAAAGAAAAACAATTGAAGAAGATGGTGTAAAGAAAGCAATCGATACACTTTCCTATAATGAAAATGAGATCCGTCGTATTGCCATCAAGGCATTTGACATTGCAATGAAGAGAAGAAAGAAAGTCACAAGCGTTGACAAGGCAAATGTACTGGATTCTTCCAGACTCTGGAGAAAAGTTGTAGAAGAAGTCGCAAAGGATTATCCGGAAGTAACACTGGAACATATGCTGGTTGACAACTGTGCAATGCAGCTTGTACATGATCCGGGACAGTTCGATGTTATTCTTACTGAGAACATGTTTGGAGACATATTATCAGATGAGGCAAGTATGATAACAGGTTCAATCGGAATGTTATCAAGTGCAAGCCTTAATAAGACTAAGTTAGGTCTTTATGAGCCAAGCCATGGTTCAGCACCTGATATTGCAGGAAAGAATGTTGCTAATCCAATTGCTACAATTCTCAGTGCAGCCATGATGTTAAGATATTCACTTGATCTTGACAAGGAAGCAGATGCTATTGAAGCAGCAGTTGCAGCTGTTTTAAAGGAAGGATACAGAACAACTGATATTATGTCAGAAGGATGCACACTTGTAGGAACTGACAAGATGGGCGACTTAATCGCAGAGAGAGTTTAATACATTTAAATAATACATATTAAGGAGATAAGCTATGATAAGTGATAACGCCAGAAGTGGTATGCAGCAGGCACCTGCACGAAGCCTTTTTAATGCACTTGGCTTCACAGCAGAAGAGATGAAGAAACCTATGATTGGTATTGTAAGCTCTTATAATGAGATTGTACCAGGTCATATGAATATTGATAAGATTGTCAATGCAGTTAAATTAGGAGTTGCTGAGGCAGGCGGTGTGCCTGTAGTATTCCCTGCTATTGCAGTATGCGATGGTATTGCAATGGGACATGTCGGAATGAAATATTCTTTAGTAACAAGAGATTTAATTGCAGATTCAACAGAGTGTATGGCAATTGCACATCAGTTTGACGGACTTGTAATGGTTCCTAACTGTGATAAGAATGTTCCTGGACTTTTAATGGCAGCAGCGAGACTTAATCTTCCAACTGTATTCGTATCAGGCGGACCAATGCTTGCAGGTCATGTTAAGGGGAAGAAGAGAAGCCTTTCTTCAATGTTTGAGGCTGTTGGTTCATATGCAGCAGGAACAATGACAGAGGAAGATGTACTTGAGTTTGAGGAAAAGGTATGCCCAACATGTGGTTCATGTTCAGGCATGTACACAGCCAATTCAATGAACTGCCTTACAGAGGCACTTGGTATGGGACTTCGCGGCAATGGTACAATTCCAGCCGTATATTCAGAGAGAATCAAGCTTGCAAAGCACGCAGGCATGGCTGTTATGGATATGGTTAATAAGGGAATCACAGCAAGAGATATCATAACTAAGGATTCTATTATGAATGCCCTTACAGTAGATATGGCACTTGGATGTTCTACTAATTCCATGCTTCACCTTCCAGCTATTGCACATGAGATAGGATTTGATTTCGATATCAAATTCGCTAACCCAATAAGCGAAAAGACTCCTAATCTCTGCCACCTTGCACCAGCAGGTCCAACATACATGGAAGACCTTAATGAAGCAGGCGGTGTATATGCAGTTATGAAAGAGCTTGCAGATATCGGACTTCTTAATACAGACTGCATGACAGTTTCAGGAAAGACAATCGGAGAGTGTATAGCAACAGCATACAACCGTAATCCTGAAGTCATAAGAACAGTTGATAATGCATACAGTAAGACAGGTGGTCTTGCAGTTCTTTCAGGAAATCTTGCACCAGACGGATCAGTAGTCAAGCGTTCAGCAGTTGTTCCAGAGATGCTTGTACACGAAGGTCCGGCAAGAGTATTTGATTCAGAAGAAGATGCAATTGCTGCTATAAAGGGTGGTAAGATAGTTGAAGGTGATGTAGTTGTTATCCGTTACGAGGGTCCAAAGGGCGGTCCTGGTATGAGAGAAATGCTTAATCCTACATCAGCCATTGCAGGTATGGGACTTGGCTCATCGGTTGCTCTTATTACAGATGGACGATTCTCAGGTGCAAGCCGTGGAGCTTCTATTGGTCATGTATCACCAGAGGCTGCTGTTGGCGGACCTATTGCTTTAGTTGAAGAAGGAGATATCATCAGCATTGATATTCCGGGACTTAAACTTGAACTTAAGGTTTCAGATGAAGAGCTTGCTGCAAGAAAGGCTAAGTGGCAGCCAAGAGAACCTAAGGTAACAACAGGATACTTAAAGAGATATGCTTCACTCGTTACATCAGGAAACAGAGGAGCTATTCTTAAAAGTTCAGCAAATGAGTAATATTTAATATAATTATAAAAAGACATTAAAGAGAAATCAGGAGAAGATAAATGAAGTTAAATGGTTCAGAGATAATTGTTGAATGCTTGAAAGAACAGGGCGTTGATACAATATTTGGATACCCTGGTGGAGCTATTCTTAATGTATATGATGCTCTTTATAAGCATTCAGATGAGATAACTCATATTCTTACATCACATGAGCAGGGTGCATCGCACGCTGCTGATGGATATGCAAGAGCAACAGGTAAGGTTGGTGTATGTTTTGCAACATCAGGTCCAGGAGCGACTAACCTTGTAACAGGTATTGCAACTGCATATATGGATTCAGTTCCTATGGTTGCAATTACATGTAATGTAACAGTTCCTCTTCTTGGAAGAGACAGCTTTCAGGAGATTGATATAGCGGGTGTTACAATGCCAATTACAAAGCACAGCTATATTGTTAAGAATGTAAAGGACCTTGCCAAGACATTAAGAAATGCTTTCAGAATTGCCAAGGAAGGAAGACCGGGTCCGGTATTAGTTGATGTTACTAAGGATGTAACAGCAGCAGAGTGTGAGTACTCACCAAGAGTTCCAAAGCCTGTAGAGAGAATTACAGCAAGCATTAAGGAAGAAGATATTGACAAGGCAGTAACACTTATTAAGAAAGCTAAGAAGCCATATGTATTCGTTGGTGGCGGAGCTGTTATATCAGAGGCATCTGATGAACTTAAGAAGTTTGTTGAGAAGGTTGATGCGCCGGTATGTGACTCACTTATGGGTAAGGGCGCATTTGACGGATCTAATGAAAGATATACAGGAATGCTTGGTATGCATGGTACTAAGACATCTAACTACGGAGTTTCAGAGTGTGATCTTCTTATCGTGGTTGGTGCAAGATTCTCAGACCGTGTTACTGGAAATGCTAAGAAATTCGCTAAGAATGCAAAGATTCTGCAGTTTGATGTTGATGCAGCTGAGATTAACAAGAATGTCAGGACAGATGCACATGTACTCGGAGATGCTAAAGAGATTCTTAAGAGAATCAATGATAAGTTAGATAATCAGGATCACTCAGACTGGATGGAACACATCAAGTCTTATAAGCTTGATTATCCTATGAGATATAACAGGGATATTCTTAACGGACCTCTTATAATGGAAAAGATATACGAAATTACAAATGGTGATGCAATTATTACAACAGATGTCGGACAGCATCAGATGTGGGCTGCACAGCATTATAAGTTCAAAGAGCCAAGAACACTTCTTACATCAGGCGGACTTGGAACTATGGGATATGGTCTTGGTGCATGTATAGGTGCAAAGGTTGGACGTAAGGATAAGACAGTTGTTAATATTGCAGGTGATGGCTGCTTCCGTATGAATATGAATGAAGTTGCAACAGCAACCAGATATAACATTCCTATTATTGAAGTTATATTTAATAACCATGTACTTGGTATGGTTAGACAGTGGCAGGATCTTTTCTATGGCAAGAGATATTCAGCTACAGTTCTTGATGATCAGGTGGATTTTGTTAAGGTTTCAGAAGGAATGGGAGCCAAGGCTTACAGTGTTGATACAATAGAGGAGTTTGAGAAAGCATTTAAAGAAGCAATCGAACTCAATATTCCATGTGTTATTGACTGTCATATTGACAGAGAAGACAAGGTATTCCCTATGGTTTCACCGGGGGCTGCAATCTCAGAGGCATTCGACAGAGAAGACCTTAATAACAAGAAATAATTCATATATTGACTTTAATGTGATAAAGGACTAAAATAGTTCTTAATATTTTATATTTTAGGAGGAAGAAAAGGTGAGTAGAGTTTATAACTTTAGCGCTGGTCCAGCTGTTTTACCAGAGGAAGTACTCAAAGAAGCAGCAGATGAAATGTTAGATTACCAGGGAAGCGGTCAGTCGGTAATGGAAATGAGCCACAGATCCAAGGTTTATGACAACATCATCAAAGAGGCAGAGAAGGATTTAAGAGACCTTCTTAACATCCCAGATAACTATAAGGTGTTATTTTTACAGGGTGGTGCATCGCAGTTCTTCGCTGAAGTGCCTATGAACCTTATGAAGAATAAGAAAGCAGGTTATATCCTTACAGGACAGTGGGCTAAGAAAGCATTTGCAGAAGCTAAGATATATGGAGAGGCTGTTGAGCTTGCTTCATCAGCAGACAAGACATTTTCATATATTCCAGACTGCTCAGATCTTGATATTCCAGAGGATCTTGACTATGTATATATCTGTGAGAACAACACAATTTACGGAACAAAGTATAAGACATTACCTAACACTAAGGGTCATATTCTTGTATCAGATGTTTCATCATGTTTCTTATCAGAACCTATGGATGTAACTAAGTACGGCGTTGTATACGGCGGTGTTCAGAAGAACATCGGACCAGCAGGCGTTGTAATTGCTATTATCAGAGAAGACCTTATAACAGATGACGTTCTTCCAGGAACTCCTACAATGCTTAAGTGGAAGACACAGGCAGATGCAGATTCTCTTTATAATACACCACCATGCTACAATATCTATATCTGTGGCAAGGTGTTCAAGTGGATTAAGAAGATGGGTGGACTTTCAGCAATGAAGGAACACAATGAGAAGAAGGCTAAGATTCTTTATGATTTCCTTGATGAGAGCAAGTTATTCATGGGAACAGTTGTTAAGGAAGACCGTTCACTTATGAATGTACCTTTTGTATGCAACATTGAAGATAAGGAAGCTAAGGATGCTATGGAAGCTAAGTTCATTAAGGAAGCTGCAGCTGCAGGATTTGTTAACCTTAAGGGACACAGAACAGTTGGCGGTATGAGAGCATCTATCTACAATGCTATGCCAATCGAAGGTGTAGAGAAGCTTGTTGAATTCATGAAGAAGTTCGAGAAGGAGAATGCATAATGATTAATGTTAATTGTCTTAATAATATAGCGGCATGTGGTTTGAAGCTTTTTTCTGATGAGTATAATACAGAAAGCTCATTTGAAGATGCACAGGCTGTACTTGTAAGAAGTGCCAAGATGCATGATATGGAGCTTAGTGATAATCTTCTTGCAATTGCAAGAGCAGGAGCTGGCGTTAATAATATTCCTCTTGACAAATGTGCAGATGAAGGTATTGTTGTGTTCAACACACCAGGAGCTAATGCTAACGCAGTTAAGGAACAGGTTATTGCAGCTATGCTTTTAGCATCAAGAGATTTAATCGGTGGTAACAAGTGGGTTGCAGATAATGCAGAAGACCCTGATATTGCCAAGGCAACTGAGAAGGCTAAGAAAGCATTCGCAGGACAGGAAATCAAGGGCAAGAAGCTTGGTGTTATCGGTCTTGGAGCAATTGGACAGTTAGTTGCCAATGCAGCTATAGCACTTGGAATGGAAGTATACGGATATGACCCATATGTTTCAGTTAAGGCTGCATGGAATCTTTCAAGTGAAGTTAAGTACATATCTGATGTTAAGGATATCTATAAGGAATGTAACTATATTACAGTTCATGTTCCTGCACTTGACAGCACTAAGGGAATGATTAATAAGGAAGCATTTGACCTTATGCAGGATGGAACAGTAATTATCAACTGTGCAAGAGATGTACTTGTTGATGAAGCTGCTATCGGTGAGGCACTTAAGTCTGGAAGAGTTAAGACTTATGTTTCAGATTTCCCTAACCCAACAACAGCTAAGATGGAGGGAGCAATTGTTCTTCCTCATCTTGGAGCTTCAACAGCAGAAGCTGAAGATAACTGTGCTATTATGGCAGTTAATGAGCTTAGAAACTTTATCGAGAACGGTAATATTGTTAATTCAGTTAATTACCCTAACTGTGATTGCGGAGTATGTGCAACTAAAGGAAGAATTACTGTATGCCACAAGAATGTTCCAGCGGTTATCAGTAAGATAACAACAGTTCTTGGTGCTGCAGGCATCAATATATCATCTATGGCTAACCAGTCAAGAGGTGATTATGCATACTCTCTCTTAGATATTGAAGCATCTGCACCAGAGGCAGTAGTTGAAGAGCTTTCAGCAATTGAAGGTGTTATCAAGGTAAGAGTTATTAAGTAATCATATATAATGATAATAATATCAAAGACCAGTCATTTGTTGTAACATTTGGCTGGTCTTTCTTGTATTAAGGTTGTCTGAATGTTAAAATATATCTAATATATGAAAGTATAGTACTTAAGTTAAATAGTGCGGATGGAGGTTAGTATGGCAGTAATAAGACCATTTGAATGTGTCAGACCGGCTGAGAAAGTGGCAGACAGAGTAGCAGCTCTTCCTTATGATGTGTATGATTCAAAGGAAGCAAGAGCAGAGGTGGAAAGAGAACCATTATCATTTCTTAAGATTGATAGGGCAGAGACCCAGTTTGATGAATCAGTTGATATGTATAGTGAGCAGGTATATAAGAAAGCCCATGATATGCTTATGGAAGCTATAGATGATGGAATATTTATAACAGATAAGGACAAGGCATATTATGTGTATGAGCTTACAATGGATGGAAGGACACAGACAGGAATTGTAGCATGTGCTTCTATTGATGATTATCTTAATAATGTTATTAAGAAGCATGAGAACACAAGAGCTGATAAGGAATTAGACAGAATTAACCATGTTGATACATGCAGTGCCCAGACTGGTCCTATATTCCTGGCATACAGAGCTAATGCAGTAATAAGTGCAGAGGTTGCCAAAGCTAAGCAGGAAAAGCCTGTATACAGTTTTACAGCGGTTGATGGAATAAGACATCAGGTATGGAAAATAAGCAGTAAAGAATCTGTAGAGACAATAGAGAACGCATTTGCAGGAATTAACCAGATATATATTGCGGACGGACACCACAGGGCAGCTTCTGCTGTAAAGGTAGGTTTACGCAGAAGAGAAGCTAATCCGGGATATACAGGCAATGAAGAGTTCAATTATTTCCTGTCAGTATTATTCCCAGACGAAGAACTTATGATAATGCCATATAACAGAGTTGTAAAGGACCTGAATGGTTTAAGTGAAGAAGAGTTCATGGCAAAGATTAAAGATAAATTCACTGTAAGCGAGAGCAGCACACAGGTTGCACCTTCTAAGAAAGGTGAATTCGGAATGTATCTTGGCAAAAAATGGTACACACTCACAGCCAAAGAAGAAATCTTAAGCAGCGACCCGGTAGACGGATTAGATGTAGCAGTACTCCAGAACAATGTCTTAGAGCCACTCTTAGGAATCCACGACCCTAAGACAGACAAGAGAATAGACTTCGTAGGCGGAATCCGCGGTTTAGGCGAGCTTGAGAGAAGATGCTCAGAAGATTGTGTATTGGCATTCTCAATGTATGCAACATCAATAGGCGAATTATTCGCAGTAGCAGACGCAGGACTATTAATGCCTCCTAAGTCAACTTGGTTTGAGCCAAAATTAAGAAGCGGATTATTCATACATAGATTCTAAGTAGATGTTAATCTGCTTTTTGTAGAAGTGTAGATGTGATGTGTGTATGTTTTCGTGTGTGGTCTCATGATTCCTGCGCTTAGTGGGAGTAAATGCCGTTATCTGCAAAGTTTTTTACTGTGAACGAAAGCAAACGCGCTTCGCTTGAACGAGCTTTCATTCACAGCGCTTATGCATCTAACGGCATTAACTCCCACACAGCTCGTCATAAATCGACCACACACGAAAATATACACACATCACCACCACTACAGACATAATATACAGAATAATTCAGCTAGAAGGAGAACATTATGTTACATAATACTATTAATATAGATTTACCATATCAGGAGTTTGGAATAGAACAACAGGGAAATGCAACAATTACTACTTACATCAAAGATGTATTTCCTAATGATCAGGATCCGTTTAGGAGACCTCTTATTGTTATCTGTCCGGGTGGCGGATATAATCATCATTCTCCAAGAGAAGGAGAAGCTATAGCTATTAAGATGCTTGATATGGGGTATAATGCTGTTGTATTGAGATACAGTCTTGCACCTGTTACGTATCCTGCACAGCTTTTTGAGGCAGCCTATACAATGAAGTATGTAAGAGATAATGCAGTAGAATGGGATGTTGATCCTGACAAAATCATTATCGCAGGGTTTTCAGCAGGAGGTCATGTTGCCGGACTTCTTGGAACGGGATGGAATTCAAAAAGACTTGATTATCTTCTGGAAAATGTACTTCACTGCAGTCATGAGTATGTTAAGCCTGATGGCATGCTGTTAGGTTATCCTGTAATTACATCAGGAATTGATGCACACAGGGCATCATTTGAGAGAAGTCTTGGGGAAAAATATGATGAGTTTATAGATGAAGTGTCTATAGAAAAGAGAGTGGATAAGGACACACCACCTGCATTCATATGGCATACATGTGAAGATAAGACAGTTCCGCTTGAAAATTCATTACTTATGGTAGAGGCGTTAAGAAAACAGGAGATTCCGTTTGATTATCATGTATATGCTAAAGGTACTCATGGTCTTGGACTTGGCACACGAGAGACTGCGACTAAGAATATGGGACATTATGAACCACAGGTGTCATCATGGACGGAATGCTTTAAACAGTGGATGGGGGTAATGTATGAATAAAAACTTATACGGTCTGATGAACTGGCCGGAGATAGAGGGGATTGTATATGCAGAGTGTGACAAGCCAAAGGAGTTGCTTGGGGCACATGTTACCGGTAAGGGACTGCTTATACAGATAATGCGTCCTGATGCAGTGGCAGTTAAGCTGCATATAGATGGCAGAAAAACTGCTGTTAATATGGAAAAGGTTGATGAATCCGGATTCTTTGCAGCACTTGTTTCATCTAAGAAAAAGCTTTCATACACTTATTCAGTGGAGAAGGTTAATGGAGAGGTCACAGAATATACGGACCCATATGCATTTGCAAATGTTACGAAACCGGAAGATTACAAAGCATTTCTTGCAGGAGAAGAGAAAAATGCAGCACATATATTCGGCGCCCATGAAAGAACTGTCAATGGCGTGAAGGGAGTGCTTTTTAATGTATGGGCACCTAAGGCACTCAGCGTAAGTGTCGTAGGAGAGTTTAACAAATACGACGGCAGAGTCCACTTAATGGAAAGAATTGAGGATACAGGAGTATTTGAACTGTTTATTCCGGGACTGGCAGCCGGATGCGGATATATGTATGAAATTAAGAGACAGGGTAAGGGGACTACAAGAAAGTTAGACCCTGTATCAAGACAGATATCATCAGTTCCAATTACTGCATCAGTGGTAAGTGATGAGAACATGCCTGATTCATATGCATGGAACGATGGGCTATGGATGATAAAGAGAAAGAAAGAAGCAGGAAAGAAGAAGCCTGTAACAGTATATGAGGTGTCACTTACTGACTGGCTGAAAGAAAAAAGTGCAGATGAGCTTGTGGATTTTGTAAAGCAGGAGGGATATACACATGTATGTTTCCTTCCGGTTGCAGAGTATCTTAATGAGGAGATGAATGGATATTCGACATTGGGATATTTTGCGGTGACACACCGAACAGGCGGCAGTGATGCATTTAAAAAGCTGGTTGATGACTGTCATAACGCTGGAATTGGCGTAATAATGGACTGGAATGGTGCTTACTTTGGTACAGAAGCTAAGGGACTGTATGATTTTGACGGGGCAGATGCTTACGGATATCTTAAGCCATCACTAGAGAAGCATCCTGAGTGGGATGTTGTCACATTTGACTACAAGAAAGGCGCTGTAAGAAGTTTTCTTTTATCAAGCGTATTAATGTGGCTTAATGATTACCATATTGACGGCATCAGAATTGACGGTGTTGCTTCAATGCTTTACCTCGATTATGGTAAGCAGCCAGGCACATGGACACCTAACATGTATGGCGGCAATGAGAATCTTGGCGCGATCGAATTTCTTAAGACTATGAACAAATATATTGCTAAACGTGGCGATGGCTGTTTTACAATAGCAGAAGAATCAAGCGGCTGGTTTGGAGTTACTGCGGCAGATAATGATGACCCACTTATGTTTACTTATAAGCAGAATAACTGCTGGACTAAGGATTTTCTTGAATTCATGGGAACTGACCCGCTGTTCAGAAAAGGTGAGTATGACAAGCTGACATATGGAATGCTCTATAATTACGGAGAGAATTTCATGCTCTCGCTCAATCATGATGATTTCAGGGAGAAAGCATTTGTGGATATGGTGTCAGGCAGAGATGAGAAGGCACATTTGTCAGATATCAAGGCTGCACTTGGATTCATGTATGCACATCCGGGAAGCAAGATGTTTGCAGCAGGACAGGATGCAGGACTTGAGAAATTCATGTCGGAGCTTAATAAGTTCTATGCGAAAAATGCGGCTCTATATGAGCTTGACAATGATCCTGATGGATTTATGTGGCTTGAGAATTCTAATCCGGAAGAGACTGTTATTGCAATGCAGAGAGCTGACAGCTCCACGTGCGCGCTGCCTTGCAGCGCTTGC
>ERZ773188.3197-NODE-3197-length-14248-cov-19.613401_pt1 | contig 14248 bp, 14 predicted proteins | sample MGYA00581011_ERZ773188 | MGnify/ENA primary metagenome ERZ773188 (study PRJEB29015, sample SAMEA2737798) | human gut metagenome | biome: human gut; feature: human-associated habitat; material: faeces | place: China | collected 2012 ...
GCGGCATCAAGTGCATGGAGGCCGAGTCCGCCGTCGCCGACGGCGCGACCGAGATTGACATGGTCATCAACCTCGGCTGGGTCAAGGAGGGCCAGTACGACAAAATCCTTCAGGAGATCAACTCTGTGAAAATCTCCTGCCACGGCAACATCTTAAAGGTCATCATCGAGACCTGCCTGCTCACCGACGAAGAGAAGATCAAGCTCTGCGAGGTCGTCTCTGCCTCCCACGCCGATTATATCAAGACCTCCACGGGCTTTGCCGGCGGTGGCGCGACCCGCGAGGATGTCGCCCTCATGGCCGCCCACATGACCAACGGCAAGAAGATCAAGGCCGCCGGCGGCATTGCGAGCCTGCAGGACGCCGAAGATTTCCTCAAGCTCGGCGCCGACCGCCTCGGCACGTCCCGCATCGTCAAGGCCGTCAAGGAGCTCGAGGCCAAGGGCGAACTTTAAGAAAAGGGAGGGCTCAATATGCCGACTCCGCATAACAGCGCGAAAAAGGGCGACTTCGCCAAGACCGTTCTGATGCCCGGCGACCCGCTGCGCGCGAAGTTCATCGCCGAAACATTTTTAGATGAACCAAAGCTCGTCAACAACGTCCGCGGCGTGCAGGGCTACACAGGCACCTACAAGGGCGTTCCCGTCAGCGTGATGGCCAGCGGCATGGGGATGCCGTCCATCGGTATCTACTCCTACGAGCTGTTCACGCAGTACGATGTCGAGAGCGTCATCCGAGTGGGTTCGGCGGGCGCGCTGCAAAAGGACTTGAAGCTCGGCGACGTGGTTGCAGGCATGGGTGCGTGCACCAACTCGAATTACGCCGCGCAGTACGGCCTTGGCGGCACATTTGCCCCCATCGCGGACTTTCAGCTGCTCTCCGCCGCCGTTGAATCGGCGAAGGAGCTCGGCGTCCGCATGGACGTCGGCAACCTCTACTCGTCCGACACGTTCTACGACGCGTCGAACCCGTCGCTCAAGTGGGCGGACATGGGCGTGCTCGCCATTGAGATGGAGGCCGCCGCCCTCTACTGCAACGCCGCCTATACGAAAAAGCGCGGACTTTCCCTCTGCTCGATCTCCGACAATATCCTCACCGGCGAGGAGCTCTCGCCCGAGGAGCGGCAGACGAGCTTTACCGCCATGATGAAAATCGCGCTCGAAACAGCCGTGAAGATGGCGGCAGAATCCCAAAAGTAAGGAGATTATCATGCCATGCGCGTGATCGACATTGAAAACATTGTGACCAACATGAAGGACGATACCCGCTTCGTCCTGCGCTGCGAGGAGGTCTTTCACGACAAGATCAGCTCCGCCGCGGCGAGCATTTTAATGAACAAGGGGCAAAAGCCCATCGTCTGCCTGACGGGCCCGAGCGGTTCGGGCAAGACGACGACGGCGATGCGCCTTCGCGAATACCTCGAAAACCTCGGCGTCAAGGTCTGCATGCTCAGCATGGATAACTTTTTCCTGCCGCTTGATCAGCGTCCGCCCGAGGCGAGCGACTGGGAGTCGCCCTACTGCGTGAACCGCGATTTACTCATTGAGGATATCCACCGCCTGATGGACGGCGAGCTCGTGGAGCTGCCGGTCTACGACTTCAAGGCCGGCGGCGTCGGCGGCTGCAAGCCCATGCAGGGCGACAAGGACGCCGTCATCATCGCCGAGGGCATCCACATGCTCAACCCGCTGATTTTCGACCAGCTCAGAAGCGAAGCTACGGGCGTTTACGTTGCCCCGCGTACGCGTATCATCACGCACAAGGATCGCATCGTTCGTCCCGAGCAGCTGCGCGTGGCGCGCCGCATGATCCGCGACTATCAGGGCCGCGGCCATTCGCTGCGTCAGACCGTCGAGCGCGCCGAGAGTGTCGACCGCGGCGAGCTCAACTACATCATGCCGAACAAGCCGAACGCGAGCATCCACATCGACACGTTCCACGACTACGAGCCGTGCATCCTCGCGCGGTATTTGAAGGAGATCCCCGAGTTTTACAGCCAGCTCGACGATCAGTTTATCGCCGAGCACGGGCTGAGCGACCTGATGGACGTTGTCAACTCCGTGCCGCCGCTGCGCACGGACTATGTCCCGCGCGACTCCATCGTGCGAGAGTTCGTCGGCGGCAGCTGCTTTGAGTATTAAATCGGCAAAATCCGACAACGAACTGCAATTTCTGATTTTGATAATACGAAACGTAATCGAAATTTGGCGCTTTTGCGCGAAAAGGGGAGGAAGAGCGAATGCATTCTGACGAGCGGCGAAAGGCCATTGCCGACGTGCTGCACGCGGCGGACGCGCCGGTCAGCGCCTCCGCGCTGGCGGAAAAATTCTCCGTCTCGCGCCAGATCATCGTGGGCGATATCGCGCTGCTGCGCTCCTCGGGCGAGGAAATTCTCGCCACTCCGCGCGGCTATGTGACGCCGAAGGAGGCGCGCGGCATCGTCCGCCGCGTTGCCGTGAAGCACACGCCGCAGGAGATGGAAGCCGAGCTCAACACCATCGTCGACAACGGCTGTACGGTCATCGACGTCATCGTCGACCACCCCATCTACGGCCAGCTCACCGGCCCGCTGCAAATTTCGAACCGCTACGAGGTCAGCCAGTTCATTGAGCGCTGCAAAAAGGCGGAGCCGCTGTCCAGTCTCACCGACGGCATCCACCTGCACACGCTCTCCTGTCCCGACGAGGCGGCGTTCGAGCGCACGAAGAGTGCGCTGCGCGTACTGCGCGTCCTGCTGGAGGAAAACGGAAATTAAGGGTTGACAATCCTCACACAAGCGATTATAGTGTCATATGCACGTGTCAAGACACCTGCATATGACACTATTTTATTTTTAGGCTGTGAGGATATCATGGAAAAATTCAAAGCGTTCTGCAAACGCAAAAACATTGAAGTTTCGGCCAAGCGCTACGGCATCGATGCGCTCGGCGCAATGGCGCAGGGCCTCTTCTGCTCGCTGCTCATCGGCACGATCATCAAGACGCTCGGCGCGCAGCTGGGCGTTCCGTTTCTGACGGACATCGGCACCTATGCGATGTCCGTCTCCGGCCCTGCGATGGCCATTGCCATCGGCTACGCGCTGCAGGCACCCCCGATGGTGCTCTTTTCCCTCGCGGCGGTGGGCTATGCGGCCAACGCCGAGGGCGGCGCAGGCGGCCCGCTCGCCGTGCTCATCATCGCGATCCTTGCCGCCGAGTGCGGCAAGGCCGTGAGCAAGGAGACGAAGATCGACATTTTGGTCACGCCCGCCGTGACCATCCTGGTCGGCGTCGCGCTCGCCAAGTGGATCGCCCCGCCCATCGGCACGGCGGCCTCGGCATTTGGCATTATCATCGACAATGCGACCAAGCTCCAGCCGTTCTGGATGGGCATCGCGGTCTCTGTGCTTGTCGGCGTCGCGCTCACACTACCGATCTCTTCCGCCGCCATCTGCTCGGTGCTGGGCCTGACGGGCCTTGCCGGCGGCGCGGCCGTCGCGGGCTGCTGCGCGCAGATGGTCGGCTTCGCCGTGATGAGCTTTAAGGAAAACCGCTGGGGCGGCCTTGTCTCTCAGGGCCTCGGCACGTCGATGCTCCAGATGCCGAACATTGTCAGAAATCCCCGCGTCTGGATCGCGCCGACGCTCGCCTCCGCCATCACCGGCCCCATCGCCACGTGTGTGTTCCATCTTGAGATGAACGGTGCGCCGATCAACTCCGGTATGGGCACCTGCGGCCTGTGCGGCCTCATCGGCGTGTGGACGGGCTGGGTCTCCCCGAGCGAGGAGGCTGTCGCCAAGGGTGCGGCGGCCATGAGCCCAACGGGCTTTGACTGGCTGGGCCTCATCCTCGTCGCCATCGTGCTGCCCGCCATCCTTGCTCCGCTCATCAATATGGTCTGCCGCCGCCTCGGCTGGGTCAAGGACGGCGACCTGAAGCTCGACTGAGAAAATAACGTGTAAAAAGTGTGGACTTTTTGTAAAGAATCCCATCAATTATCACAAAAAAAGTAAAATTGGGGAGAATCGGACTTGATTCTCCCCTTTGCTTTTGCTATACTGTCAGACGAAGTGCGTCCGCACTTCAAAATAAACCGGAGAGCGGCCCGCCGCCGACCGGAAAAATAAGGAAGGATAGAAGAATGAAGAAGTTTTTTGCGCTGCTTCTCGCTCTCGTCATGGTTCTGTCCCTCGTTGCCTGCGGTGATAAGAAGACCGACGACAATCAGGGCGACACCAACACTGACGATCAGCAGGGCGAGACCACTTACACCAATCCTGACGATATCGACGACAACATGACGTCCGAGGACGGCAAGTATGAAGTCGCGTTCGTCACCGACGTCGGCCAGCTGAAGGATAAGTCCTTCAACCAGGGCACCTTCGACGGCGTGAAGCTCTATGCCGCCAACAACGGCCTGAGCTACAAGTACTATCAGCCCGCCAACGGCGATCAGGCTACCGATGACGACCGCTACGACGCCATGAAGGCTGCCGTGGACGGCGGCGCCAAGGTCATCGTCTGCGCTGGCTTCATGCAGGGCGCGGCCCTCGAGAAGGCCGCTAAGGAATTCACCGACACCAAGTTCGTCTTCATCGACGGTTGGTCCCTCGGCCTTGACAACGTTGCGGGCATCGCCTTCAACGAAGAGCAGTGCGGCTACTTCGCCGGTTACGCTGTCGTCAAGGAAGGCTATGAGAAGCTCGGCTTCACCGGCGGCGGCGGCGGCACGAACCCCGCCTGCATCCGTTACGGCTGGGGCTTTGCTCAGGGCGCCAACGACGCTGCTAAGGAAATGGATAAGACCGTCGACCTGAACTACTCCTGGGAGTACGGCGCTTCCTTCCAGGCTTCCCCCGAGCTGCAGACCATGGTCTCCGGCTGGTACTCCAACGGCACTGAGATCGTCTTCGCCTGCGGCGGTTCCATGTTCCAGTCCGTCGCCGCTGCCGCTTCCGCTGAGGACGGCAAGGTCGTCGGCGTTGACGTCGACCAGTCCAGCGAGTCCGAGACTGTCGTCACCTCCGCCATGAAGGGCCTGAGCGACGCTGCCTCCTGGGCCATCGCCAAGGTCTACGACGGCACCTGGGACGAGATCGGCAATGCTGCCACCTCCCTGGGCGTTGCTGAGAACGCTGTCGGCCTGCCGACCGCTACCTGGTCCATGGAGAACTTCTCCGTTGCCGACTATGAAGACCTCTTCCAGAAGGTCCTCAACGGCGACATCACCATCGACAACAACTCCGAGATGGCTGACCCCTCCACCGCCGGCCTGAGCAACGTCAACGTCAACTACATCGGCGGCTAATTCCCAATAGCGCATACATAAAAGAACGGAAGACTTCGGTCTTCCGTTCTTTTTCACATTTCTGACAGGGAAAGACATGCGAAAACCTTTTGCTTTTCATCGGAAAACGTGATATAGTATAATGTAGCTATGGTTTCCGTCCTCGCAGCGCAGCGCGTGCGGGCCATCAAAACGGAAGGAGGGCGAAAAAACTTGGAGAATCAGTATGCGATCGAAATGCTGAATATCACGAAGAAATTCCCCGGTATTATCGCCAATGACAACATCACCTTACAGCTCAAAAAGGGCGAGATCCACGCCCTGCTCGGTGAAAACGGCGCGGGAAAATCGACGCTGATGTCGGTTCTCTTCGGCCTTTATCAGCCGGAGGAGGGCATCATCAAAAAGGACGGCAAGGTCGTGTCCATCAAGGACCCGAACGACGCCACCGCGCTCGGCATCGGCATGGTGCATCAGCATTTCAAGCTGGTGGACGTGTTCACCGTGCTCGACAACATCATCCTCGGCGCGGAGACGACGAAGTGCGGCTTTTTGCAGAAGAAGGAGGCGCGCAAAAAGGTCGAGGAGATCTCAAAGCGCTACGGCCTGAACGTCGACCTTGACGCCAAGGTCGAGGATATCACGGTCGGCATGCAGCAGCGCGTCGAGATCTTGAAGATGCTCTACCGCGACAACGAGATCCTCATCTTCGACGAGCCGACCGCGGTGCTCACCCCGCAGGAGATCGAAGAGCTGATGGCCACGATGAAGGAGTTTGCCCGCGAAGGCAAATCCATCCTCTTCATCTCCCACAAGCTCAACGAGATCATGGAGGTCTCCGACCGCGTGAGCGTTTTGCGCAAGGGTAAGTACATCGGCACGGTCAACACGAGCGAGACCACGAAGCAGGAGCTTTCCAACATGATGGTCGGCCGCCCCGTGCAGCTTGAGGTCACGAAGGACGAGGCCAAGCCTGCGGGCGAGGTCTTGAAGGTCGACCACCTCTGCGTCCACTCCCACGTGCAGAAGCGCAACGCCGTGAACGACGTTTCGTTCACCGTCCGCGCGGGCGAGATCGTCTGCATCGCCGGTATCGACGGCAATGGTCAGACGGAGCTTGTCTACGGCCTGACAGGCCTTGATAAGCCGTCCTCCGGCACGATCACCCTCTGCGGCAAGGATATCTCTCATGCCTCCATCCGCCACCGCGGCGAGCACATGAGCCACATCCCCGAAGACCGCCACAAGCACGGCCTCGTGCTCGACTTCACACTCGAGCAGAACATGGTGCTCCAGCGCTTCAACGAGCCGCGCTTTGAAAACCACGGCTTTATCAACAACAAGGCTGTGCGCGACTATGCCAACTACCTGATCGACAAGTTCGACGTGCGCAGCGGCCAGGGCGCGATTACGCGCGCGCGTTCCATGTCCGGCGGCAACCAGCAGAAGGCCATCATCGCCCGCGAGGTCGACCGCGACAAGGACCTCATCGTCGCCGTGCAGCCCACGCGCGGCCTTGACGTCGGCGCGATCGAATTCATCCACAGCCAGCTCGTCGCCGAGCGCGACCGCGGCAAGGCGATCTTGCTCGTCTCGCTCGAGCTGGACGAGGTCATGAGCCTCTCTGACCGCATCCTCGTCATGTACGAGGGTGAGATCGTCGGCGAGCTCGACCCGAAGAAAACCACCGTCGAAGAGCTCGGCCTTTACATGGCCGGCGCCAAGCGCATGGCGAAGGAGGAGGCGGCCGTATGAAAAAAGAACACTTCCTGCAAAGCGAAGGCTTCAAGACCGTCGCGGCGTCCGTCCTCTCGATCCTGATTGGCCTCGCCGTCGGCAGCATCGTCATTTTGATCGTCGGCCTCACGAGCCCGAACCTCTCGCTCTCCTCGGCGTGGGACGGCATCCGCATCGTGTTCGGTGGCCTGTTCTCCACGGGACGCGACGTCTCCGGCACGCTGACGTGGGGCTTCAACCCGACGAATATCGGCAACATGCTCTTCCGTGCCGCGCCGCTCATCATGACGGGCCTTTCCGTCGGCATGGCGTATAAAACAGGCCTTTTCAACATCGGCGCGCCGGGCCAGTACCTCATCGGTACGCTCGTGTCGCTCTCCATCGCCCTCGGCCTTCCGTCCGAGACGATGTCCACCACGCTCATCTGGCTGCTCGCCTTCCTCGGCGGCACGCTCGCGGGCGCGATCTGGGGCGCGATCCCCGGCCTTTTCAAGGCCCTGCTCAACATCAACGAGGTGCTCGCCTGCATCATGACGAACTGGATCGCGGCGAACCTCGTCACATGGCTCTTTGATATCAGTAACTTCAAGAACGTCACCGAGTCCACCAAGACCGGCTACATCTACAAGACGACCTACAACGGCGTCGCCACCGCGAAGATGGGCCTTGACAAGCTCTTCCCGAACTCCCAGGTCAACGGCGGCATCCTTATCGCCATCGTCTTTGCAATCGCCGTTTACGTGATGATGTCCAAGACGACGTTCGGCTATCAGCTCAAAGCCTGCGGCTCCAACCGTCATGCCGCGCGCTACGCCGGTATCGCCGACAAGCGTAACATCGTCATCTCCATGGCGATCGCGGGCGGACTGAGCGCGGCGGGCGCTTCGCTCTACTATCTCTCCGGCAACACAGAGTTCTTCTGGTCCACGTACCAGTCGCTCCCTGCCATCGGCTTCAACGGCATCCCTGTTGCGATGCTCGCCTCCTGTAACCCCATCGGCATCATCTTCACGGCGCTGTTCATGTCGATGCTCGATATCTCGGGCCTGCAGCTGACGAACCTGACGGCCTATAACGAGTACATCACGAACGTCATCATCGCCGTCATCGTGTACCTCAGCGCCTTCTCGCTGGTCATCAAGATGTGGATCGGCAAGCTCAGCAAAAAGAAGGACGACGGCGCGGATGCCAACGCGGAGCCCGCACCGGCGGCAGCTTCCGCACCAGCCGGTGCACAAGCGGAAACGGAGAAAGGAGGCGACGCGAAATGACATTCCTCATTCAGCAGACGCTCATTTATGCCGTCCCTCTGATGATCGTGGCGCTTGCGGGCGTGTTCGCCGAGCGCAGCGGTATCATCAACCTGGCGCTCGAAGGTATCATGGTCTTCGGCGCGTTCATCGGTGTCTGGTTCGTGCGCATTTTGCAGACGAGCGACGCCATCCTCTCCCTCAAGCAGAGCGGCAACTGGGTCGCGCTGCAGGGCGTGGAGCTCCTCACGATGCTGGTCGCGGCGGTCTTCGGCGCGCTGTTCTCGCTGCTTTTGAGCTTTGCGTCCATCAACCTGCGCGCTGACCAGACCATCGGCGGCACGGCGCTGAACCTGATGGCCCCCGCACTGGTGCTGTTCTTCATCCGCATCATCGCCAACCAGAATACGCTGCAGATGCTCACGGGCGACGCGGCGAGCTGGTTCATGATCAAAAAGTCTACGCTCGGCATCGACAAGAACACCGACCTCGGCTTTTTCGGCGAGACGTTCGTCAACAAGGTCTACCTTGCGACCTACGTCTGCATCCTGCTTTTCATCATCCTGTCGATCCTGCTCTATAAGACGCGCTTCGGCCTGCGCCTGCGCGCCTGCGGCGAAAATCCCCAGGCGGCGGATTCGCTGGGCATCAACGTCTACAAGATGCGCTACGCGGGCACGACCATTTCCGGCGCGCTCGCGGGCATGGGCGGCTTCGTCTATGCGCTGACGACCGCAAACTGCGCCTCGAACGGCGACGTGGCGGGCTTCGGCTTCCTCGCACTGGCCGTTATGATCTTCGGCAACTGGAAGCCCGTGAATATCGCGGTCTCCTCGCTGCTGTTCGGCCTCTTCAAGTGCATCGCGGCGAGCTACGCGAGCATCGACATCAACGGCGACGGCGTCTTCATGTTGGCGGAGATCGGCATCAGCGCCCATCTCTACCGTATGCTGCCGTATATCGTCACGCTGCTCGTGCTGGCGTTCACGTCCAAGAGCTCCCGCGCCCCCAAGGCCGAGGGCATCCCCTACGACAAGGGCCAGCGGTAACGTACATCAAAAAGCGGTATGGCAATGCCATACCGCTTTTTTGCAAACGAAATCTATGGAGAGAACTATGGAGATCAGAGAAATTACGACTCCCGATGAAAAGCGGCGCATTACGCGCTTTGTTTTAGAATCACTGCCCGACTGGTTTGGCATTCCAGAGGCGCGCGAGGAATACATCGAAAAGAGTGTTAAGCAGCCGTTTTTCGCCGCGTTCGACGGCGAGAACGCCGTCGGCTTCCTTTACCTTGCCGAAACGGGGAGGGATACGGCGGAACTCTATGTCATGGGCGTGCTGAAAGAATACCACCGCCGCGGCGTCGGCAAGATGCTCTTTGCCGCAGCGAAGCAGCGGGCGAAGGAGCTTGGCTACTCGTTTTTGCAGGTCAAGACCGTGCAGATGGGGAAGTACCCTGAGTACGACGCGACGAACCGCTTCTATCTCGCCCTCGGTTTTGGCGAGTTTGAGGTATTCCCGACGCTCTGGGACGAGTGGAACCCGTGTCAAATCTACGTGATGAGCCTGAAATAAGAAAATGTTGGAACTTTTTCCCGCCGTTTTGCGTCTATAAAAGCAGAAAAACAGGGGAGGGAAGCATATGACCGTCCGCGAACCGAAAAAACGCTCTAATTTGCGGCTGAAGCTCGGTGGCGCGTATTTTAGCGCGCAGCGAAAACTCAGATGGCTTTCGATGCGGAAGCATTTTGCGCGCGAGCGCAGCGGGGAAGACTTAGCATATCAGGCGTTTTCCCACCATACGCCGCTCATGCGAAAGCTCAAGGACGTCGACATGCAGCTCCAGCGCAACAAGGTGACGAATCTCCGCCTCGCCTGTGCGCGGCTCGACGGGCTTTTGCTGCGCCCCGGTGAAACGATGAGCTACTGGTATCTCATCGGAAAGCCGACGGCGGGGAAAGGGTATCTGCCCGGCATGATCCTGCGCAACGGCGGGTATCTGGCCGCGACGGGCGGCGGGCTCTGCCAGCTCTCAAACCTCATCTACTGGATGACGCTGCACACGCCGCTCACGGTCGTCGAGCGCCACCGCCACGGCTACGACGTCTTTCCCGACGCGAACCGCACGCAGCCCTTCGGCAGCGGTGCGACCTGCTTTTACCCCTATCTTGACCTGATGATCCGCAACGACACACAGGACACCTATCAGATGCGCGTCCGCGTCGGCAAAACAGACCTTGAGGGCGAGTGGCGCGTGAGCGCCGAGCCGACCGAGCGCTATGCGGTCGTAGAGCGCAGCCACGAGATGCGCGCGCAGTACTGGGGCGGCTACATCCGCCACAACGAGCTCTACCGGCAGACGTTTGATTTGCAGGGCAAGCTGCTCGCGGAGACGCCTGTCGCCGTGAACGACGCGGTGATGATGTATTCGCCGTATCTGGAAGAAAGCAAAAAGGAAGGCTGACAAAGTCAACCTTCCTTTTATCTTATTCAGCCGTTTCGTCCGCCTCTTCGGGCTTATCCTCTTCCTCGGGCTCCTCCCACGGCTGCATCGTGGCGACGCAGCGGTTGATGTTCTTGCCCTCGGCATAGAATTTGGCCTCGTAGTCGGTCATCACGCCGCGCTGTCCGTTCGCGTGCAGATCGCGCGTGACCTCGGAGAGGGTGAAGCCGAACTGCGGGATCTCCTCGATCGACCACTCAAACAGCGGGTCGTTGTCGGTCTTGAAATGAATTTGGCCGTTGTCCTTGAGCACCTTGCGGTAGAGCTTCAAGAAATTGCCGTGCGTCAGCCGGCGCTTGGCCTGCCGCTTGGGAGGCCACGGGTCGCAGAAGTTGACATAGATGCGGTCGACCTCGCCCTGATCAAAAATCTCAGGGAGCTGGTTGGCGTCGATGTCGATAAAGAAGACATTGTGCAGCTCTGCCTTCGCCGCGCGCTCCATCGCGACGACCATCGCGTCGGGCACCTTTTCGACCGCGATGAGCAGCACGTCGGGCTCCGCCGCGGCCGTCTCGACGGTGAAGCGGCCCTTGCCGCAGCCGAGTTCCACGCGGATCTCCTTCGCCTCGGGCATCAAGTCGTGCCAGCGGCCCTTGCGCTCGTAGGGGTCCTTGATCTGATACGCCCCGCACCGCTCCATGCGGGGAAGCAGGTTTTTCTTTTTGCGCATTCGCATAGAATGAACCTCGTTTTCCTATAATTAAAGCCTATCATATCGAAAATTGGTGCAAGAGACAAGTCATTTTAAAAATTTTATACAAGAGTTGCTGCATTGGGAGAAAAAATCATTAAAAATGCAACGTTTCTTGCAATGACACCGGAAAAGTGTGAAACTTTTTTGAAAAAAGTGATTTTTCTCTTGCAAATATGCCTTGCCGCCAATATAATAGGGGGCAGTTGAAGAAGACAGGAGGAGACACACGATGTCTTTTGTCAAATATGAACCCAAGGGCAACATTGCCTATCTCATCATTGACCGCGAAAAGGCGCTCAACGCGCTCAATTCTCAGGTGCTCGCCGATCTCGATGCCGCGCTCGACGCAGTGGACTTGAACGAGATCCGCTGCCTGATCGTCCGCGGCGCGGGCGAGAAGTCCTTTGTCGCCGGCGCGGACATCGCGCAGATGAAGGAGCTCAGCAAGGAGGAGGCCGAGGCCTTCGGCAAGCAGGGCAACGACGTCATGCGCAAGCTCGAAGCGTTCCCCATCCCGACGATCGCGGCGGTGGGCGGCTATGCCCTCGGCGGCGGCTGCGAGCTCGCCATGAGCTGCGATTTCCGCATCTGCTCCGATACCGCCGTCTTCGGCCAGCCCGAGACAGGCCTTGGCATCACGCCGGGCTTTGGCGGCACACAGCGCCTTGCCCGCCTCGTCGGCCCCGGCATGGCCAAGCAGATGATCTACACCGCCCGCAACATCAAGGCGGACGAGGCCTACCGCATCGGCCTTGTCAACGCGGTCTATCCGCTTTCTGACCTCTACGCCGCGGCGGAAAAGCTCGCCGGCCAGATCGCTGGCAACGCGCCCATCGCGGTGCGCGCGTCCAAGCAGGCCATCAACGACGGCCTTCAGGTCGACATTGACCGCGCCGTCGTGATCGAGGAGAAGGCCTTCGGCTCCTGCTTCCAGAGCGCCGACCAGCAGGAGGGCATGGGCGCCTTCCTCGAAAAGCGCAAGCACGAGCCCTTTATCAACAAGTGATTCCATAGAATTATCTATTTATATTGTAGGAGGATACACACAATGAAAGTTGCAGTTTTCGGCGCCGGCACCATGGGCAGCGGCATCGCTCAGGTCTTCGCGGCCAAGGGCCACACCGCTCTGATGTACGCTTCCAGCGTCGCTTCCGCTCAGCGCCACAAGGATAAGCTCGCCGCTTCCCTGCAGAAGCGCGTCGAGAAGGGCAAGATGACCGAAGAGGCCAAGGACGCCATCCTGAACAACATCCTCGTCGAGGAGAAGTCTGCCGCGGCGGACGCCGACCTCGTCATCGAGTGCGTGGCGGAGAACATGGACACCAAGCGTCAGCTCCTCGGCGAGCTCGACGCGATGTGCAAGGAGAGCACCGTCTTTGCGACCAACACCTCTTCTCTGTCTGTCACCGAGATGGGCCTCGGTCTCAAGCACGCCGTCATCGGCATGCACTTCTTCAACCCCGTGCCCAGCATGAAGCTCGTTGAGGTCATCCGCGGCGCCAACACCACGCAGGAGACCTTCGACTTCATCTACAACCTCTCCAAGGAGATCGGCAAGGAGCCTGTCGAGGTCGCTGAGGCTCCGGGCTTCGTCGTCAACAAGATCCTGATCCCGATGATCAACGAGGCCATCGGCCTGGTCGAGACCGGCGTTGCCTCTGTCGAGGATATCGACAAGGCCATGATGCTCGGCGCGAACCACCCCATGGGCCCCCTCGCCCTGGGCGACTTCATCGGCCTTGACGTGTGCCTCGCCATTATGAACGTCCTCTACAGCGAGACCGGCGATCCGAAGTATCGTCCCGCTCTGCTGCTCAAGAAGATGGTCCGCGGCGGCCAGCTCGGCAAGAAGTCCGGCAAGGGCTTCTATGATTACAGTAAGTAATTTTTCGACAAAATATAACAGAAAAAGAGCCGGTTTCGACCGGCTCTTTTTCTCAACACCGGAAAGGGGAGGAACACCATGAGCGAAAAGAAGTGCGTTTGCGGACACGAGCTGGAAAGCCGAGGTTACCAGGTGCTGGAGCTGCACGGCGAAAGTCTCCTGAAGGATTATATGGACGTGGAGCTGTGGGTCTGTCCGTGGTGCGGTCGGATCGCGTTCTTTATGCGGGAGAAGGACCGGAAGGACCGCTACCGCGCCGAGTGCGGCGGCAGGACCGACGAGGAGCTCAGCGCGCTGCTGGAATCGCCGGATGCGCCCGCGCTGCTGCGGGACGCGGCGCGCGAGGTGCTGGACTCCCGCGCCGAATGGAAGGCGGCGGAGCAGCGCCGCCGCGCGAAGGAGACGGAGCGTGAGCAGGAGAGTACGCCGCGCGGTGGATTTTTCTCCGGCCTTTTCGGCGGCAGGGACGACGACAAGCCGCGCAAAAATCAGCCGCCCGAGTTCTGAGCCTGCCCCTTGACAAATCCGCAGCGACGGCGTATACTGCTATCCATCAAACCGGCATCGACGGAGAAGAAACCGCAGAGCACCGCACAGAGAGGGACGCATTTCGGTGCAAGCGTCCTGCGTGAGCGGCGGCCGTACCACTCCCGAGCAGCCCGCGACGAGCGGGACGGGTTCGCCCGTTACAGCGGACACAAGCGGCGCAAACGCGCAAGCAGGGTGGAACCGTGGAGTATAGCAATGCTTCACCCCTGATACCGTCGGGGGTGAAGCATTTTTGCACCCTCAGAGTCAAATGGAGGTAACTGAAATGTCCGAAGAAGTCAAGATCAACGAAGAAAACCAGTACAGCTTTGAAAATCCCGAGTACCGCAAGACCTATTGGCACACCTGCTCCCATGTGCTGG
>ERZ773188.3201-NODE-3201-length-14241-cov-3.780911_pt1 | contig 14241 bp, 7 predicted proteins | sample MGYA00581011_ERZ773188 | MGnify/ENA primary metagenome ERZ773188 (study PRJEB29015, sample SAMEA2737798) | human gut metagenome | biome: human gut; feature: human-associated habitat; material: faeces | place: China | collected 2012 ...
GGTGTAGCCCTCCTCATCCACCCAGGTACACCGCAGCAGGAGCCAGTTCTGGTCATACGCATCTGTTCCGCGGCCTGCTTCCGCTGGCGCTGACGCTGGGGACGTTGTATTTATTGAAGAACAAGAAAAGAAGGCGATAGAGCGGTAAGATGATAAACCAGGAAATAATAAGATGATGGGACTTCTAAAAAAAATAGCACTTTTGATTGTCGTACTTCCTCTGCTGAGCAGTTGCATCCGCGAAGAAGAGGTGACCAATACTCCACAAGGCAACTTTGAAGCCCTATGGAAGATTATCGATGAGCAGTATTGTTTTTTGGAATACAAACAGATAGACTGGAATGCCATACATGACAAATACAGCAAACTCATCACCAACACTATGAGCAGCGAAGGCTTGTTTGAAGTCTTGGGAAATATGTTGAACGAACTGAAGGACGGGCATGTAAACCTCGCTTCCGCCCACAATGTATCTTATTATGATGCATGGTATCAGGACTACCCGCGCAACTTTCGCGAGGATATTGTAGAAGATGTATATTTGGGTAAAGCCAGTACCGACTACCGCACTGCCGCAGGCGTCAAGTACAAGATATTCGAGGACAACATCGGCTATATGCGTTACGAAAGTTTCTCCTCGGGAATCGGTGATGGGAATCTGGATGAGATACTCTCCTACCTTGCCGCATGCAACGGACTTATCATTGATGTACGCAGCAACGGCGGTGGTAATGTAACCAATTCCACACGCATCGCTGCCCGTTTCACCAACAAAAAAGTATTGACCGGGTACATCCGCCATAAAACGGGTAAGGGTCACAATGACTTCTCCGAGCCCTATCCCATAGAATTGGAACCCAGCAACAGCATACGTTGGCAAAAGAAAGTGGTGGTATTGACCAATCGCCGTTCATACAGTGCCACCAACGATTTTGTGAACCAGATGAGTTGCCTGCCCAATGTCACTATCATGGGCGACAACACCGGCGGCGGCTCCGGCATGCCTTTTACCTCCGAACTGCCTAACGGATGGACCGTCCGTTTTTCAGCCAGTCCGCATTTCAGTGTAGATATGGAACAGATAGAATGGGGCATAGAACCTGACATCAAAGTTGATATGGATAAAGCGGATGAAGCCAATCACATAGATACCATTATCGAGAAAGCCCGGGCTTTCCTTAAAGGGAAATGGATGCCGGAATGAAATGAGCAACTTTCTTTACGCTTTTGCTTGTATAACCAAGAAAACTTCTTATCTTTGCACCGCTTAACGGAAAATCCCTTGCGGGTGTGGCGTAATTGGCAGCCGCGCCAGACTTAGGATCTGGTGCCGTGAGGCGTGTAGGTTCGAGTCCTATCACCCGCACAGTTTTTTTATAAAAGACAAATGACAGAAAAGAAGATGTATCAAAAGTGCATCTTCTTTTTTCTTGTAGGCATATCACAGAAAAGGCACGCACTCCTCCTCTCCTTCCCCCGCGAATTGTGTTAAAAACCGGAGATATATAAAGGTCTGAAATCTTTTTTGCATCCCGATTGTTTCAGAGAAAACAATCAAGTTAGTTATCCACTAAATTTTTATGCAATGAAGAAAAAACCTAAACTTCCTATGAAGAGAGCCTTTTGGCTGAAAAATCTGTTTCTGATAGCATGTTTGCTCCTTACGGCAATCCCCGGTTTCTCTCAAAACAAGACAGTGACCGGTACGGTGGTCGATGCGACAGGCGAACCGCTTATCGGAGCATCCGTACTGCAGCAGGGCACCTCCAACGGTGTCATTACAGACATCGACGGAAAGTATTCCATCCAAGTGCCGTCCGAAGCGACATTGGAGTTTTCCTACGTGGGTATGGTAAAACAGGCCATCAAGGTGGGCAACCGGAGCGTCATTGACGTACAGATGCAAGATGACTCGCAAATGCTTGCCGAAACAGTGGTCATCGGGTACGGTAGCGCCAAGAAGCGCGACCTCACCGGCTCTATCACCAATATCAAAGGTGATGAGATTGCCAACAAACCCGTAGTCAATCCGGTAGCTGCCTTGCAGGGAAAGATAGCCGGCGTACAGGTAATCAACTCCGGCAAAGCAGGTGCAGACCCCGAAATACGCGTGCGCGGTACAAACTCCATCAACGGCTACAAACCGCTATATGTGGTAGATGGCCTGTTCAATGACAACATCAACTTCCTCAATCCTCAGGACATCGAGTCTATGGAAATCCTGAAAGACCCGTCGTCCCTCGCCATTTTCGGTGTGCGCGGCGCCAATGGCGTCATCATCATCACTACCAAGAAAGCCAAGGAAGGACAGACGCGCGTCAACATCAACGGTTCATTCGGTTTCAAAACCGTAGCGAACAAGATTGCAATGACCGATGCTGCCGGATTCAAGGAACTCTACAACGAGCAGTTGAGGAATGAAGGCAGCCCTGAATTCGACTTTACCCCATGGACGGGCAACACCAACTGGCAGGATGAAATCTTCCAGACCGGATTCATCACCAACAACAATGTCAGTATAACAGGCGCTTCCGCCAAACACAGTTTCTACCTCGGTGCCGGTTATGCCTATGAGCAAGGCAACATCAAGCACGAAAAATACAGCAAAATCACGCTGAACATAAGTAACGATTACAAAGTTACGGACAACTTCAAAGTGGGTTTCCAGTTCAATGGCGCACGCATACTGCCTGCCGATACCAAAAGTGTGGCAACAGCCCTCCGCGCTGCCCCGGTAGCCCCCGTATACAATGAAGAATACGGTTTGTACACCACCTTACCCGGCTTTCAAAAGGCACAGATGAACAACCCCATGGTTGATGTGGAACTGAAAGCCAATACAACACGTGCGGAAAACTATCGCGCTTCGGGTAACGTGTACGCCCAGTGGGACTTCCTGAAGAACTTCCAGTTCAAGGTGATGTACTCCATGGACTACGCCTCCAACAGCAGCCGTACCTACACGCCTATCATTACCGTATTCGACAGCAGTGTGGAAGGCAACGTCGTAACCCTCGGCAACGGCAAGACCGGAGTGAGACAATCCAAAGAGACCGAAGCCAAAGTGCAAAGCGACTACCTGCTGACCTACACCAATAGCTGGGGCGAACACAGCCTGACCGCCACAGCCGGTTTCACCACCTATTATAATAAACTGGAAATGCTGGGTGGCGAGCGCACGCAAGGCGTAGGACTGGTTATTCCCAACAATCCCGACAAATGGTACATCAGCATCGGTGATGCGGCGACAGCCACCAATGAAAGCAAGCAATGGGAGCGCAGCACTGTCTCCATGCTGGGGCGCGTGCTCTACAACTACAAGGGCAGATACCTGTTCAACGGCTCGTTCCGTCGTGACGGTTCTTCCGCATTCTCCTACACCGGCAACCAGTGGCAGAACTTCTACTCCATCGGTGCAGGCTGGCTGATGTCCGAAGAAGAATTCATGAAAGACATCACTTGGCTGGACATGTTGAAGCTGAAAGGTTCGTGGGGTACGCTCGGCAACCAGAACCTGGATAAAGCCTATCCTGCCGAACCCTTATTGACCAATGCTTATTCGGCCGTATTCGGTAAACCGTCCATCATTTATCCCGGATACCAGCTTGCCTATCTTCCTAATCCTAACCTGCGTTGGGAAAAAGTAGAAGCCTGGGAAGCCGGATTTGAAACGAACCTGCTTCGCAACCGCTTGCATTTTGAGGGTGTTTACTATAAGAAGAATACCAAAGATTTGTTAGCCGAAGTTCCCGGAATTTCCGGAACTATCCCCGGTATCGGAAACTTGGGAGAGATCCAGAATAAAGGAGTGGAAATGGCTGTAACCTGGCGCGATCAGATTGGTGATTGGGGATATTCCGTCAGTGCCAACCTGACTACTATCAAGAATGAGGTAAAAAGTCTTGTTCAGGAAGGATACTCCATCATTGCCGGAGATAAGCAGCAAAGTTACACAATGGCAGGTTATCCTATCGGATATTTCTATGGTTACAAAGTGGCAGGCGTTTATCAGTCACAAGCAGATATTGACGCATCACCCAAAAATACACTGGCTACCGTTACCCCCGGTGACCTGAAATTCGCCGATGTGAACGGTGACGGAGAAATCACCCCGGAAGACCGTACCATGATAGGTAACCCGACTCCAAAGGTAACTTACGGTTTCTCTCTCGGAGTAGACTACAAGAATTGGTCGTTAGGCATCGACATGATGGGACAAGGCGGAAACAAGATTTTCCGTACATGGGATAACTACAATTTTGCCCAGTTCAACTACCTGGAACAACGCTTGGACCGCTGGCACGGAGAAGGTACGTCCAACACCCAACCGTTGCTGAACACCAAACATTCCATCAACAACCTCAACTCCGACTATTACATTGAGGACGGCAAATTCTTCCGTATCCGCAACGTACAGTTAGCGTATACGTTCGACAAGAGCTTAATTGCCAAAATACGTCTGCAAGCTCTGAAAGTCTATGTCAACATACAGAACTTGAAGACATGGAAACATAACACCGGATATACTCCCGAACTTGGAGGAACTGCCACCGCATTCGGAGTAGATAACGGCAGTTATCCTGTACCTGCAGTCTATACCTTCGGTATCAACCTAACATTCTAGTGGCAAGGTGCCACTGCCAGTTTTCCATGCGGAACACAACTTTAATCTTTAAAACTATCATTATATGAAACTGAATAAATATATATTTGCAACCCTTATTACTTCAACTACATTATTTCTAGGCAGCTGTAGTGACTTTCTGGATCGTAGTCCACAAGGACAGTTTACGGAAGATGATAATCCGAACGCTCTGGTCAACGGGAAGATTTATAATGTCTATACGATGATGCGTAACTATAATGTGACAGCCGGCCCTCCTGCTTTTGCCATCCACTGTTTCCGTTCGGAAGATTCGGAAAAAGGAAGTATTGCCAGCGATGGCTCTGATGTAGCCGAAATGTATGATGATTTTGTGTATACACCGACCAACGGCCTACTGGGTGCTTATTGGGGACAGAATTATGCCATCATCTACCAATGTAATGAGATTCTTGATGCCATTGCAGAAAAAGAAACAGCCGGACAAACAGAAACTGAAGACATCATCAATAAGGGAGAGGCCTCTTTCTTCCGTGCTTATTGCTACTTCAATCTGGTAAGAGCTTTCGGCGAAGTTCCTTTGGTGACTTATAAAATCAACGATGCTTCGGAAGCCAATATCCCGAAGACAAGTGCTGATAAAATCTATGAGCAAATCGACAAGGACCTGAAAACAGCAGAAGAGTCATTGCCGGAAACATGGAGCAGCGAATACACCGGACGACTGACTTGGGGAGCTGCCCGTTCCTTACACGCGCGTACTTATATGATGCGCAACGACTGGAACAATATGTACACAGCCTCCACCGACGTCATCAAAAAGGGGCTCTACAACTTAAAGACTCCGTATAATGAGATTTTCACGGATGATGGTGAAAATAACGGAGGTTCTATATTCGAGTTGCAATGTACAGCTACTGCCGCTCTTCCTCAAAGTACCGTTATCGGTAGCCAGTTCTGTGAAGTACAAGGTGTACGCGGAGCAGGTCAATGGGACTTGGGATGGGGATGGCACATGGCAACAGAGTATATGGCGCAAGCATACGAACAGGGTGATCCACGCAAAAACTCTACCCTACTCTACTTCCGCCACTCGGACAGCGATCCTATCACACCGGAAAACACCAACGAACCATACGGCGAGTCTCCGGTTTCCCCGGCAATGGGTGCTTATTTCAATAAGAAAGCCTATACCGACCCGGCATTGCGTAAAGAATATACCAACAAAGGATTCTGGGTAAACATTCGTCTGATCCGCTACGCAGATGTACTGCTGATGGGAGCCGAATCAGCTAATGAAAAAGGTATTCCGGGTGAAGCAATCGACTATTTGGAACAAGTACGCGCACGCGCCAGAGGCACCAATAGCAATATATTGCCTAAAGTGACGACTACCGATCAGGGAGAATTGCGTGAGGCCATCCGCCACGAACGCCGTGTGGAATTAGGGTTGGAATTCGACCGTTTCTACGACCTCGTTCGTTGGGGTATTGCAAAAGAAGTGTTGCACGCAGCCGGTAAAACCAATTATCAGGACAAAAACGCACTGCTTCCACTGCCGCAGACAGAGATCGACAAGTCTAAGGGAGTGTTGGTACAGAACCCCGACTACCAATAAGAAAGTTCCTCGGTGCCGAACGGTTGTTTCCTCGGTGCCGAAACTACTGTTCCTCGGTGTCGAACAATGTCCTCCTCGGTGCCGAACATTCAACGCATCAGGAGGACTTTATATGAATAGAGATAAAAGTAACCATAATAATATGATATACAAAAAGTTAAGCCTATCCGTCCTGTTGTTTGCCGCAGGTTTTCTAACCGCGTCGGCACAAAAGTCGCCACAGGATATGGATCGTTTCATCGACGTATTGATGAATAAAATGACGCTGGAAGAAAAAATCGGACAGTTAAACCTTCCCGTCACCGGAGAGATCACTACGGGACAAGCTAAAAGCAGCGACATCGCCGCAAAAATCAAGAAAGGCGAAGTGGGAGGATTGTTCAATCTGAAAGGAGTAGAGAAAATACGTGAAGTACAGAAACAAGCTGTGGAAGATTCCCGGCTGGGTATTCCGTTATTGTTCGGGATGGACGTTATTCACGGATACGAAACGATGTTCCCTATCCCGCTCGGTTTGTCTTGCACCTGGGACATGACAGCCATTGAAGAGTCTGCCCGCATTGCAGCCGTAGAGGCAAGTGCTGATGGAATCTCATGGACTTTCAGCCCGATGGTGGATATTTCACGTGACCCTCGTTGGGGACGCGTATCCGAAGGTAGTGGCGAAGACCCGTTTCTCGGTGCCATGATTGCCGAAGCAATGGTGCGCGGCTATCAGGGGAAAAACATGGAACGGAATGATGAAATCATGGCCTGCGTAAAACACTTTGCGTTATATGGGGCAGGCGAAGCCGGCCGCGACTATAACACCGTGGATATGAGCCGCCAACGAATGTTCAATGATTATATGCTGCCGTATGAAGCAGCCGTTGAAGCGGGTGTAGGCAGCGTGATGGCTTCTTTTAATGAAGTAGACGGTATTCCGGCCACTGCCAATAAATGGCTGATGACGGATATTCTCCGCGGACAGTGGGGATTCAACGGTTTTGTGGTAACTGATTATACGGGCATTTCAGAAATGATCGACCACGGTATCGGTGATCTTCAGACAGTATCCGCCCGTGCCATCAATGCCGGAGTGGATATGGATATGGTAAGCGAGGGTTTTGTAGGGACACTGAAGAAATCCGTTCAGGAAGGAAAAGTCTCTATGGAAACATTGAATACGGCTTGCCGTCGTATTCTGGAAGCCAAATATAAACTGGGATTGTTTGATAATCCTTATAAATATTGCGATCCGAAACGTCCGGCACGCGACATCTTTACCAAAGCCCATCGTGATGCAGCCCGCAGAATTGCAGCAGAAAGTTTCGTTCTTCTAAAGAATGACAGCCCCGACGGTAATCCGAACGGAAATCCGTTGTTGCCTTTCAACCCTAAAGGAAATATTGCAGTAATCGGTCCGTTGGCAAACAGCCGTAGCAATATGCCGGGTACATGGAGCGTAGCAGCTGTGCTCGACCGTTGCCCTTCTTTGGTAGAAGGATTGAAAGAGATGACAGCCGGAAAAGCGAATATCATGTACGCTAAAGGAAGCAACCTGATTAGTGATGCAAGTTACGAAGAACGGGCAACGATGTTCGGCCGTTCCCTGAACCGTGACAACCGCACCGACCAGCAGTTGTTGGACGAAGCATTGAACGTAGCCCGTCGGTCGGATATCATCATCGCAGCGCTAGGCGAATCTTCTGAAATGAGCGGTGAAAGCAGTAGCCGCACAGACTTGAATATTCCCGACGTACAACAGAATCTGTTGAAAGAGCTTTTAAAGACAGGCAAACCGGTGGTACTGGTGTTATTCACCGGACGTCCGCTTACGCTGAATTGGGAACAGGAGCATGTGCCTGCCATTCTGAATGTATGGTTCGGAGGTAGTGAAGCCGCTTACGCCATTGGTGACGCCCTCTTCGGTTACGTCAATCCGGGTGGAAAACTGACCATGACTTTCCCGAAGAATGTCGGCCAGATACCTCTTTATTATGCGCATAAAAATACCGGACGCCCATTGAAAGATGGCAAATGGTTCGAGAAATTCCGCAGCAACTATCTCGATGTGGATAATGATCCGCTTTATCCGTTCGGTTACGGCCTTTCTTATACGACGTTCTCTTACAGTGACATCGACTTGAGTCATTCTTCCATGGACATGAACGGTTCGTTGACCGCGGCAGTGGAGGTTACCAATACCGGAACATGGCCCGGCTCGGAAGTGGTACAGCTTTATATCCGCGACGTCGTGGGTAGCAGTACCCGTCCCGTCAAAGAGCTGAAAGGTTTCCAAAAGATATTCCTGGAACCGGGAGAAATGAAGATTGTCCGTTTCAAGATTGCTCCGGAAATGCTTCGATACTATAATTATGACTTGCAACTGGTTGCCGAACCGGGCGACTTTGAAGTGATGATCGGTACGAACAGCCGTGATGTGAAAACCGCGAAGTTCACGTTAAACTAAACTTTTATCACCTTGATTATGAACGATAAATATAAAAGAATAATAGAAATGAGTGCACTTCCGCTCATGTTACTATTTCTATCCGCCGTTGCCCTGACTTTCCAGAGCTGTAAAGGGAAAAGCAAAAGCAACAACCTTTCCGCAGCCACCGACTCGTTATCGGACGACGCCCTGATGGATACCGTCCAGCGACGGACTCTCCTCTATTTCTGGGAAGGTGCCGAGCCGAATAGCGGCTTGGCTCCCGAACGTTATCATGTGGACGGCGTTTATCCAGAAAACGATGCCAACGTAGTCACTTCCGGCGGCAGCGGCTTCGGCATCATGGCTATCCTTGCGGGAATCGAACGCGGTTACGTCACCCGTGAAGAGGGACTGGCACGAATGGAACGCATCGTTTCTTTCCTCGAAAAGGCAGACCGTTTCCACGGAGCCTACCCTCATTGGTGGTATGGTGATACGGGCAAAGTGAAACCATTCGGCCAGAAAGATAATGGGGGCGATCTGGTAGAGACCGCTTTCCTCATCCAAGGGCTGCTGGCCGTACACCAATATTACGTCAACGGAAACGAGAAAGAGAAAGCCCTCGCCCAACGGATCGACCAGATTTGGCGGGATGTCGACTGGAACTGGTATCGGCAAGGCGGGCAAAACGTTCTTTACTGGCATTGGAGTCCGACGTATGGCTGGGAAATGAATTTCCCTGTACACGGTTACAACGAATGTATGATTATGTATATTCTTGCCGCCGCTTCTCCTACCCATGGGGTACCTGCGGCTGTCTATCATGACGGTTGGGCACAGAACGGAGCCATCGTTTCTCCGCATAAAGTGGAAGGAATCGAGTTGCACCTCCGCTATCAGGGCACCGAAGCCGGACCGCTTTTCTGGGCTCAATACTCTTTCCTCGGACTTGATCCGGTGGGACTGAAAGATGAATATTGCCCCAGCTACTTCCACGAAATGCGCAACCTGACACTAGTCAACCGTGCTTACTGCATCCGCAACCCTAAACATTACAAAGGTTTTGGACCGGATTGTTGGGGACTGACTGCCAGCTACTCCGTCGATGGATATGCGGCTCATTCGCCCAATGAGCAGGAGGACAAAGGAGTAATCTCCCCTACCGCCGCGCTTTCATCCATTGTCTATACACCGGAATATTCCATGCAAGTGATGCGCCATCTATATGGTATGGGAGATAAAGTGTTCGGTCCTTTCGGATTCTACGATGCTTTCAGCGAAACGGACAATTGGTATCCGCAACGTTATCTGGCTATCGACCAGGGTCCTATTGCTGTCATGATCGAAAACTACCGGAGCGGATTATTGTGGAAACTCTTCATGAGCCATCCCGACGTACAGGCCGGATTAACCAAACTTGGTTTTAACACCAACAAGCAAGACGTGAGACAGAAATAAGAGGGAATCTCGGTGTGTGGAAGTGGTCTACTGACCACCTCCACCACCGGTGTTTCCACCTCCTCCGCCGCCACCTTTCACATCGTCATTGTCGATGCTTCGTGCGGCTTTCTTCACACTGGCTTTCAACTCACCAAGCCGATAGCTAATACTGAAACCGTAATACCGGCTCGGATATTTGCTCGAACTCTTCGAAATAAAGTTAGCTCCTTCTGTGTGGTTATTGTAAGTTCTGTATTTCTCCAGAACATTGCTGCAATAAATATTCAAAGAAAGACGTTCTTCTTTCAGGAAAGAACGGCTCAATCCCAAACTATAATAACTATATCCTGAACCTTTTCCCTGCAAACTGATTCGGGGTGTGCTACCTCCGCCGTTCAGGCTCAAACGTACTTTTCCCGGTAAGGTCTGCTGAATTCCTCCATAAGCAGAAGCATTCCATCCATAATTGTGCAGCTCTTGGGCAGGACTCCGCAAATCGCTATAATTGCCACGTCCATTGACGTAAATTCTCGTTTTAGGAGAAGCGTTCCAGTTCAAATAAAAGTTCAATCCTGTTTCCCGGCTCTTTCCGATATTACCGTATGTGCTATACAGTGCACCGTAGGGAGCTTTATGCCCGCCTTCAAAGATTTCTCCGTCTTTATCAGTAATCAAGCGGCTGATTCTTTCAATTCCGTTGTTATTGAAAGAATGACGCAAAGAAAGATTGATGTTGAACTTGGACGTAAAACTGCTGTAAGACAAGTCGAACGAATGACTCTTCTCACTCTTCAAGTTCGGATTTCCCTGACTGATAAACATCGGATTCTGATTATCGAAATAAGGATTCAAATTCCAGATACCCGGACGCCAGATACGCATATTATATCCACCACGCAAATTCTGCGTCTTTCCTAGTTTTATTCCCAAGGAAACGGAAGGAACCAGATCACTAAAATTCGAATCAAAGTTCTCGCCCGGACCCACCAGATACTTCACCTCTTGTATGGTTTGCTCATAACGTAATCCCGGTTTGAAAGTAAATCCCTTGTATTTCAGCGTATATCCGGCATAAGCAGAGAGAATATGATTCAAATGACGGTACTCGCTACTACGATTCTCATTATATGCATAGTTTTCACTTGCTCCCTCGGCTTCATAAAACCGATTATCACTGGAGTTACGTCGGAAAATATATTTGGCACCGGTTTCAATTGTATGCAGCTTTCCAATCGGAGTAGTATAGTCCACCTGGAAAGTCTGCTCCATCGTATTTGTCTTTCCGTCCGAATGGAAATTCTTTAATGACAATTCTTTGATGATATCCAGTTTATTCTCATCAGGCTCGATGTCCAGATAAGTATTATATGAATCATTCGTTTGGGGTTGGGAATTGATTTTATAAGAAAGCGTAATCATTCGTTCTTTATTCTTTCGGGAAGTACGCTGATAGTCTATATTTCCGTTGATAGAATACCATGACCCTTTTCCATGATTGTCGGTTCTATAACGGTACGCAAAATCCTGTCGGTCAGCTCCGTGCATAATCGTATTTCCGCCACTGTTACTTTTGTCACTGCTACCGTACATTCCGAAAGCCACGGTCAGCAACCTCAACGTATCAATCTCGTAACTGGCTTCCAAATTGCCATACTGGAAATTCCCTTTCGACTTGGAGCTACTTTCCGATTCCAGATATTTTTCATTCTCTTTATCCGGTTCGTAGTTTTCGCGGTAACTGTCGGAATAGCTGCGCGGGCTATTATTATAATTGTAGTTATAGTTGGCAGAAACAGTCAGTTTACCTTGTTTCACCATTGCGTAAGTGCCGGCACCTACTCCGTTATTATTAGCATTTCCTCTGAAAGTAGCCGTGTATCCTTCAAATCCGGAACCTACTGTGACGATATTCAGAATACCTCCGATACCTTCCGCATCATATTTAGCTCCCGGTGAAGTTATCACCTCAATATATTTGATCGTGTTTGCCGGCATACTTTTCAGAACTTCCTTCGGATTATTACTCATCATATTATTGGGCTTTCCATTTACATGTATCTTGAAACTGCTACTGCCGTTCACCTGTACATTGTCTTCTCCATCCACCGTTACCAAAGGCACTTTCCGAAGCATCTCCAATATACTGTTCGATTTTGAGTCCGGGTCATCTTCAATATTATATTCAATCTTATCCACATCTACCTTTACCAAAGGTTTTTGTGCAATTACCTCCACTCCTTTCAATACGTTATTGGCTTCTGAAGAAATCATTGTGCCCAAGTCAACCTCCTTCACGGACGGTTTTAAAGTAAATTCCTTTACTATCGGCGCTTTACCAATCGAAGAAATAGTGATGATGTAATTACCCGCAGCGACATTCAGTTTCTCCTGAAATTTACCATTCGCCCCAGTCACCGCCATCTTGACTGCTTTATCCGGAGCATTTTTCTTTGCTATTTTGATGGTAGCATACGGTTCTCCCTCTTGTGTTAAAGAATCAATAAGTACTCCTTTGACTGTATAAGAAGGAGCTGTGGATTTTTGTGCCCACCCCGCCACGGAGGTAGCGAATACGAATAGAATTAGTAGTAACAGTCTGTGTTTCATGACTAGAAATATATTAGTTTATGTTTATTAGACGCAAGACATTCAAAAATGCTGCAAATTCGGGAGCCAAAAGTAGTTGGTTTATCTACACTTACGAATTTTTCGGAGTTAAGAATATAAAACGAATGGATAAAAAATCTTACTACAGTATATTTCTAGTATTTTTAAACATTTCTGTTTAGGGATATCTTTAAATATATCTATTCAGGGTTTAAAATGAGATAAAATGGTATTTACCGTCGTATCAACCGTATCAGCCGCCTTAAGTGAGCGCAGATTCTTCCAATCCAGCAGGTACTAAAGTTCTCTTCATATTTCGTGAACACTTTCTCACAATCCCGGAGCCGGCTGTTTTGCCTTTTCATAGCTGTTTGTATCTCTTTCATTCGAGCTATTTGCTCCCTTTGATACAAGAGTTCTTTGTCTTGACAGCCAATAATTTCAGCATATAAGTTACAGATATTTGCTTTTTCAATACATAGGTCTTCCAATGTGTCGATATACTCGGCTGTAACTCGATCCTTATTCTGATGCAGGAATCCGATAAGGCTTTCTTCATCAACAGTGGTGATACCTTTCTCATACGACATTGGGAATCTTTTCATATCCGCCCAAAGCCAGATTACTTCTTTGTTGATTCCATACTTGGCCGCCGCTTCTTCTACGCTAATCCATTTTGGCATAATGCTTTTGTTTTAATGTGTTCCACAATAAAAATGGAGTATTATTTTGTTTATGTGGCACAACGGACATCCACGTTTTCTGTATTTCGGGCGGACGGGGAATTGTTTAGGTTAGACTTTTAGGGGTAATCATAACCGACCGGACACAAAAAAGACGTGAATGCTGTTGCACCATTATCTCCACTCGAGGTCTTAGCATACCCTATAGAAAGACAATGATAACAACAGACATCCACGCCAATCGTTTATATATAACACATCTCCAACGGATATGTTGATATAAAGCCGTTCGCGTGGAATATCTGTTGAATCATCTCTCTTCTATATGAAATTGCTAAGTTTCGAGTGGGAGAGACAATACATTACATATTCCATTTAGTAATATATACCGCTTTCTACTAATTTCATCACGCTGATGAGCAGAAACCGTATGACAAAGATATACATATTTTTTTAAATGTGGTGGAAATATGGAAATAAATGCTGGAAGTTATGTATATTCAACAAGCCGACTCAATTGTAATTCTTGGAGGATTTGGTTTAGCACAGCCATATCCCTAAAATTAGATTCATTCCTGCACTGATTTGAGCCGAAATATGATCTCACAATATTTCACTAGAGATTTAAAAAGGTTCTTCTTCAAATTCCGTGCTACTTATTTATGTTCAATTACCTTATTCATGGCTATTCCGGAGTACTTTAAGATGCATATAGTTTGGATAATTTATTTGCTATTTCTAATATGCCGATATCCCTTTATCCATCGGCCTTTCAATGAGCTTTACTAGCACGGAATTTGATTAAGAACCTATAAATTTGGTTCTTCGTCAAATTTGGTGGTACTTCTTCTATTGTGAATAAAGAATCTTGGCT
>ERZ773188.3213-NODE-3213-length-14189-cov-10.165063_pt1 | contig 14189 bp, 11 predicted proteins | sample MGYA00581011_ERZ773188 | MGnify/ENA primary metagenome ERZ773188 (study PRJEB29015, sample SAMEA2737798) | human gut metagenome | biome: human gut; feature: human-associated habitat; material: faeces | place: China | collected 2012 ...
TCAACTATCTCACGGAAAACAACTTGCTCCAATACGCCGATCTTGAGAAGAAGGTCGAGGACGTTCACAGCTCCTATGACCGCACCGGTAAGGAACTGAAAGGCGTTGAAGCGCAACTGCGGGAAGTCCAGCCGCTTATCAAGAACATCTCCAACTACCAGCGCCTCAAGCCCGTGCATGATGCTTTTCAGAAGGCAAAAGACAAGCCGAGTTTCAAGGCAAAGCACGAAGCCGAGCTTGTGATCTTTGAGGCGGCAAGAAGTACACTGCTTGCCATGCAGGGCGACGAAAAACTGCCGAGCTTGAAGGCACTGCAAGCAGAACAGCAGAGGCTTCTCGAAGAACAGCAGCGGATCTATGATGAACGTGCGAAGCTCAAAAAAGAAGCTCGGATGATCGATACATTGAATGCAAACGTGGATGATTTTCTGAAACCCGCAATTATTCAGGAGCACGAAAACATAAAGAACAACCAACGTGAATAAACACAAATACCCAGTGAAGACTTATAGGGTTTCGCTGGGTATTTGTGTTTTGTAATGTTTGTAATGTATGGGGCTAATCAATCCACGAAAGCGATTTCCAGATTGCGACAAGTCGATTTCTTGAAACTTTTTTTCGAATAGTCGGAGCTATCTGTTGATTTGTTCGAGGCTTTGTGCTACAATTAAATAAACTGTACTGAAACTGCAAGGCTTGCGCTAAAACAAGGAGTGCTATCATGAAAATCAGTTATAAAAAGCTCTGGGTTATGCTCATTCAGAGAGAAATAACAAAAGTGCAACTGAGAGCAGATGTTGGAATATCAGCCGGAACAATGAGCAAGCTCAACAAAGGGGAAGATGTTGCCCTTTCTGTCCTGCTGCGAATTTGTGACTATCTGAACTGCGACATTGGGGATATTTGTGAGGCTGTGCGAACGGGCAAGGACTGAGTCCGGTTTTTCGTACAGCCTTTATGCTATTATATAAAAATAAGAGACCGCTGTGTGTCTCAATGAGGTGATGGAATGCAGATTATAGACAACATTAACAAGACCGTCAAGGATGATCTGCAAGCGGGTATTTGCAAAGGCAGTAGGATGTCTGTTGCTGCTGCTTGCTTCTCTATCTATGCGTATCAGGAACTTAAAAAACAACTTGAGGGCATTGACGAACTGCGTTTCATTTTCACCTCCCCGACATTTGTAACCGAGAAAGCGTCAAAAGCGCAGCGAGAGTTTTACATCCCACGAATCTCAAGAGAGAGTAGTCTATATGGCACCGAGTTTGAAGTAAAGCTCCGCAATGAGCTGACGCAAAAAGCGATTGCGAAAGAGTGCGCAGACTGGATCCGGCGCAAAGCAGTTTTCAAGTCAAACGTCACACAGGAGCAGATGATGGGCTTTATGACGGTCGATGAGAGTACCTATATGCCCATCAATGGCTTTACTACCGTTGATCTTGGCTGTGAGCGCGGCAACAACGCTTATTATACAGTGATGAAGACAGAGAGCTCTGAGAACGCAAACCACTATATCAAGCTCTTTGAACAGCTATGGAACGACAAGAAAAAGCTGCAAGAGGTCACGGATATTGTGATCGAAAATATCTCTGCGGCGTATCGTGAGAACGCACCGGAGTATATCTATTTTGTTGCACTCTATAACATCTTCAAAGAGTTCCTTGATGACGTTTCGGAGGACGAGCTGCCTAACGAAGCAACGGGCTTTAAGGAAAGCAAAATCTGGGGAATGCTTTATAACTTCCAGCGTGACGCAGTTCTTGCCATCATCAGCAAACTCGAAAAATTCAACGGCTGTATTCTGGCAGACAGCGTTGGTCTCGGCAAGACGTTTACTGCGCTTGCGGTGATTAAGTATTATGAGAACCGCAACAAATCCGTGCTTGTTCTCTGTCCGAAAAAGCTCTCTGAGAACTGGAACACATACAAAGGTAACTATATCAACAATCCTATTGCAGCAGACCGGCTGAGATACGACGTCCTCTACCATACTGACCTTTCCCGTGAGCATGGGCAGTCGAACGGAATTGACCTTGACCGCCTAAATTGGGGCAACTATGACCTTGTTGTTATTGATGAGAGCCATAACTTCCGTAACGGCGGCGAGGTGTCCGGTGAGGACGCAAAGGAAAACCGCTATCTGAAACTGCTCAATAAGGTTGTTCGCGCTGGCGTGAAAACAAAAGTGCTGATGCTTTCAGCAACACCGGTCAACAACAAGTTTATCGACCTCAAGAATCAGCTTGCACTTGCCTATGAGGGCGACGCTTCACAGATGAACAAGAAACTCGATACGACCAAAAGCATCGATGAAATTTTTCGTCAAGCACAGAAGGCTTTCAACGCATGGAGCAAGCTTCCTGCCGACAAACGCACGACGGATGAGCTTTTGCGGACGCTGGATTTTGATTTCTTTGAATTGCTGGACAGCGTGACGATCGCGCGGTCAAGAAAGCATATCGAAAAATACTACAACACTTCCGACATCGGGAAATTCCCGGAGCGTTTGCCGCCGATTTCGCTGCGTCCCTGCTTGACCGATTTGAATGATGCGATCAACTATAACGATATTTACAATCTGCTTATGTCGTTGAGCCTGACGATCTATACGCCGTCGAATTATATCATGCCGTCGAAACTGGAAAAGTATATTGACCCGGAGAACCATAAGCGCAACATGACTCAGCAGGGACGTGAGGAAGGCATTCGCCGTCTGATGAGCATCAACCTTCTCAAGCGGCTGGAAAGCTCCGTTGCTTCTTTCCGCTTGACGATTGACCGCATCAAAAAGCTGATTGAAGATACCATTGAAACGATCAAAAATTATCAGTCTGGGGACTGCATCCTGAATCTGACGGAGATTTCCGGCGCAGAAGATTTTGATTACGACGATCAGAACACTGATTTCTTCTCCGTCGGCAAGAAGGTCAAAATTGACCTCGCTGATATGGACTATGTTTCATGGATGCGTGAGCTGGAAAAGGATGCGGAGAATCTGGAACTCCTGTCCCTCATGATTGCCGACATCACGCCGGAGCATGACACGAAACTGCAAACATTGTTTGATTTAATCCGGAAGAAAATCGAGCATCCCATCAATCCTGGCAATAAGAAGATCATTATTTTCACGGCGTTTTCCGATACTGCTGACTATCTCTTTGCGAACGTCAGCAAATTTGCAAAAGAGAACTTTGGGTTGGAAACGGCAGAGATCACCGGCACAGTTGACGGTAAGACTACCATTCCAAAGCTCCGGGCAGACCTCAACACGGTTCTAACCTGTTTCTCACCCGTTTCCAAAGGAAAGTCGGTACTCCTGCCCGGAAGCACCGACGAGCTTGATATTTTGATTGCAACCGACTGTATTTCCGAAGGTCAGAACTTGCAGGACTGCGACTACCTCATCAACTATGACATTCATTGGAACCCTGTGCGCATTATCCAGCGGTTCGGACGAATTGACCGTATCGGAAGCAGAAACGACCATATCCAGCTTGTAAACTTCTGGCCGGATATGGACCTCGACGAGTATATCAACCTGAAAAGCCGCGTGGAAACCCGCATGAAGATTTCGGTCATGACCTCCACCGGTGACGATGACCTGATCAATGCCGAGGAAAAGGGCGATCTTGAATACCGCCGCGCACAGCTCAAGCGGCTACAAGAAGAAGTCGTGGACATTGAGGACATGACCAGCGGCATTTCCATCATGGATTTGGGACTTAACGAGTTCCGGCTTGATCTGCTCGAATACATGAAGCAGCACGAGGATGTCGAAACCGCACCAAAGGGTCTGCACACCGTTGTCGGGCAGACGGAGGATTCTCCTGCCGGTGTGATTTTCGTCCTCAGAAATATCAACGACAGCGTAAACATTGATAATCGGAACCGGATTCACCCCTTCTACATGGTCTACATCAGCGAAGAAGGCGAAATTGTCTGCGATTACCTCAACCCGAAGAAATTGCTCGACACGATGCGTCTGCTCTGCCGTGGCAAGGGTGAGCCTTGTGCGGAGCTTTGTAAGCGATTCAATGATGAGACGGATGACGGACGCAAAATGGGTGAAATCTCTGAGCTGCTGAGCGAGGCGATCAATTCCGTCATTGACGCAAAAGAAGAAAACGATATTGACAGTCTGTTCAAGAGCGGCGGCACATCTGCGCTGCTCAGTGCAGTTTCGGGACTGGATGATTTTGAGCTGATTTGCTTCTTAGTCGTGAAATAAGGATGGTTATATGAAAAATATTGTTGATATTTTGAAGTTGCCCCCGCGCATACTTGGTGCTTTATCAGTTGCAAGCGGATTGCTGCTTTTTCTTCCGAATGTAATAATAGAGAAACTGTATATGACAAGTTTCCGCGACAAATACGGATTTGCAATTGGAATTGTATTTGTTGTATCGACATCAATTTTGGTAGTGTTGTTAGTTATAATCATCGCAAAAAAGATCAAGGACAAATATTATAATAAGCGGCTGAAAAAAGCTCGGGTTGCTTATTTAAAGCGAATTGACGGCAACAAAGTAGAACTAATAAGGCATCTCCTTAATGAGTCTACTCATACAGCGATGCTTCCGATGCATGATGGGATGGTTTTAGAATTGCAACATTTTTATGTCATTTTGCCTGCAGGATCAACCCATGCAGTAAATATGGCAGACCCGCAAATAAATTATTTTTTGCAGCCGTGGGTAATTGAAGAGATAGATGGTGATCCGGAACTAAAAGCTAAGTTTGGCAGGTGACTTTAAAAGTGGTAGGTTTTCCTCAAGCGACTGAATTTAACAGAAGAATACCGAAGCAGAAATTCTATGAGAATCTTGATGTTTCCCCTGCTTTGCGCCGTGTGTTTGTCGATCAGATCCGGCTGGTGTACTGGCGAAATAAGCTGGCAGCGTCTACGCTGAATATCGCGGCGGGCGAAGCCGTGACCGAGATTGAAGTGTTCGAGGTGCGGCTGAATGATCCGCAGCTTGACGAAGCTGTGCTAAAACAAATCGACAAGGAAATCCCGTACCACATTCTCTTTATTCTGACTTGTGACGGCAAGGCTCAGGCGTGGATCGGCTACAAGGAGGCTGCTGCGTCCGGCAGCAACGCCTTCAAGGTCAGTCGCTATTATCACACGGACTGGATGCCGGAAGACGAACTACATCTCAGCATCGACGGCTTGAATATGGATACCGTCTATGAAAGCCTTGTTCGTCAGATTGCCGGGGACAAGCTGCAAACAGATTCCGGCGAGAGCCTGAAAGAATCTGTTGAGCGGGATGAAAGGAAGAAGCAGCTCGAAAAGCAGATCGCCGCACTGGAAAACAAAATGCGGCGAGAAAAGCAGCTCAACCGGCAGATGGAAATGAACGCGGAATTGAAGAAATTGAGAAGGAGTTTGGAGGTGCTTTAGCGGATGAACCATGAAGAAACCGTAAGAAAAGTGCTGTCAAGCAGAAATGCTGCGGGAGCGTTGAAAAGCCGCGAAAGTAATACTGTTGAGTTCAAGGAATCCTTCAATAAAAACAGCACTGCCAAATACGCAAAGACTATGGCTGCATACTCCAACAATCGTGGTGGATATATCATTTTTGGCGTTAAGGACAATCCGCGAACGATTGTTGGCTTAAAAAATGATAACTTTGAAAATATGAGTCAGGAGCAATTCTCTGAGGCAATAAACTCGCTGTTTGCGCCCGCAATGGATTGGGATTGCGGTACGCTTGTCATCGAGGTGCCTACAACCGACGGAACAGGTACTATGCAGTTCTTGAAAATTGGATGGATATACGCAGCGGAAGCGGAATACAAACCGATTATAGCTCAAAAGCCAAACGATGGTGAGAAAATAAATAGTGGCGATGTCTACTATCGCTATCGTGCAAGAAGCGAAAAAATAAAATTTGCAGAAATGAGCCGCCTCATTGAAGAACGCACGACAAAAGAGCGTGAGGGACTTTTGAGACTATTTGAGGTAATTCGAGATAATAAAACAGCCAACCTTGGCATTGTAAACTACTCTAACGGAAAGATCAGCACACCGTATGGGGTTGATGTTGCTTTTGACCGAAAATTAGTGACACAGGTTCTAAGAAAAGCAAAATTTATCAAGGAGGGTAGTTTCAGCGAAACGGACGGTATTCCCGTTATCAAGGTGACTGGCAACATCGACTTAGCGGAAGAAGTTCCCGTCCCAGAGGGAAATCCTGATGAGACGCACCCATATATTCAACGTCAGCTTGCAGAGAAGCTAAATATCAGCACGCAGGATTTGTACGCGCTGATTTGGTACTACAAGATGAAAGAGGCAAAGAAGTATCATCTGAAAATAACAGTATCAAGAAGCTCGGTAACACACAAATTCTCTGAATTTGCCTTCCAATTTCTCAAAGAAAAACTGGCTGAGTTAGAGCAGAAACCGGAAGAATTTGAGGCAATTCGCATGGCATACAGGAATCGCAATAAAAAGGAGGTTAGCAGATTGAAATGAAGGCATTTTTATCAAAATATAAATGGAAACTGCTACTTGCTTTCGCAATCTTTATCGTTGCAATTCCGTTTGGAATAAACAGCCTGTTCAAGCTAACATCTCCTTTGAACATATTTATCGCTGAATGGGGAGCTGGCGATGCGCTTGCATTTTATGGTGTTATGCTTGCGTCAGCGACAACCATCATCGGAGTTTACATTTCGATAGAATATGCGCAGAGAAACTATCGAATTGACGAAGCAAATAGAGTCAAACCCTACCTCGCTTTGACCCATTATAAATCACATTCAAAAACGAATCTCTTTTCCGGCTTTGCTCCTAGCCAGACGGGAAAAATTATAGGAGAGCAAGATCAGGGCACATCTGCATACGAGGAATATAGGCTCGAAAAAGTCTACATTATTATCAATCAAGCAACGATAGAGTATAGGGACAGGCTTTCAGACGCTCAGCAGCAACGCTTGAAATCTGGCGGATTTGAGTGGTGCAATCAAGGCGGCGGATGTCATACACTCCAAGCTCGCTCTTTTGTTTCCGTGCCTTTCGAGGTCGAAAATGTCGGGAATGGTGCAGCAACTAATACAATGGTTGCTTTTTATAAAAAGGGCGAAAAGCGAAGGGGCGTAAGTCTGTACACTATTAAGCAGGGAGATTCGTTTTATTTTCACATTTTTTGTGATGATACAAACATCGTGAAAGGACACGATTACATTATTGAACTGCTTTATGGAGACATAATTGGCAATTACTATTCTCAAAAATACCCGGTGGTATTTGACGAAGACGCAGAAATGAAACGGTTCTGCACGACTGTTGACCTAAGTGGAAAGCAAGAACTCACAGATATGAACACGGAGGAAGATGAAAATGGATAAACTACGCATGGAATCGCCGGATATGACGGCGCAGAACATAGACCGCATTGCTGCCCTGTTTCCAAACTGCATCACGGAGATGCTGGACGAGGAACACAGCACGCCGGAGAAGAAGGTGTACAAGCGGGCGGTCAATTTTGAGTTGCTGAAACAGATGCTCTCGCCGGACGTGGTGGACGGCGATGAGGCATACGAGTTCACATGGGTCGGCAAGAAGGCGGCTATCGTGGAAGCCAACAAGCCGATCCGGAAGACGCTGCGCCCCTGCGTGGCGGAGAGCAAGGACTGGGACACCACCGAAAACCTCTACATCGAGGGCGACAATCTGGAAGTCCTCAAGCTTTTGCAGGAGAGCTATCTCGGCAAGGTCAAGATGATCTATATCGACCCGCCGTACAACACCGGCAACGACTTCATCTATGCCGACGATTTCATGCGCTCGCAGGAAGAAGAAAACGAGCAGATGGGAATGTACGACGAGGACGAAAACCGCCTGTTCAAGAATACCGACACCAATGGACGGTTTCATTCCGACTGGTGCAGCATGATTTATTCGAGGTTGATGATTGCAAGAAATCTGCTCGCTGACGATGGCGTTATTTTTATATCTATTGATGAAAATGAAGTAGAGAATCTGAAAAAAATCGGTCGTGAAGTTTTTGGAGATAATAATTTTGCGGGCGAAATAATCTGGAAAAATAGCAGCAAGAATGATCAAGCGTATATTTCTATTCAGCATGAATATATTTTGGCGTTTGTTAAGAGCAAAGCTGTTAATACAGGTGAATGGTATGAGCCAAAAGAAGGTATAGAGGAAATTGTATCCGCTTTTGAGGGATTCCATAAACAGTATGGTGACGATTGGGAAGCAATTCATCAAGCGGCGCAAGCATGGTATAAATCATTCCCTGCATCCAGTCCAATTTACGCCAATAAGCATTATTCTTGGATGGACAATCATGGTGTGTATTTTGCTTCTGATATTTCTGGACCACATTTTGGACAATACCGGTATAATGTCCTTCATCCGGTTACCGGAAAAGTGGTTAAGGAACCAGCGAGTGGGTGGCGTTATCCGGAATATACCATGCTTGAAAGGATAAGAGAAGGACTTGTTCATTTTGGAAAAGACGAGACAACCGTTCCGTGTAATAAAACCTATTTGGCGGATACTGTGAACCAAAGCGTAGGCAGTGTAAAATATAAAGATGGTAGAGCCGCGTCAAAGCAGCTTGCTGCTCTCATGGGGTGTAACTGCTTCACAAACCCAAAAGATGTTGATGTTTTGCAGTCGATATTCAAGTCGATTGGACTAAGAGAAAACGACATCATTATGGATTTCTTTTCTGGTTCGGCTTCAAGTGCAGAGGCCGTCATGCGAATGGGCAATGAATTAAACATCCCACTGTCATTTATTATGGTTCAACTTCCAGAAGATTTGGATATATCTTTAGCAAATGCAGTGGGAAGTGCAAAACAAGTGATGTCTAATGCTATAGAATTATGTGATACGCTGGGCGTTCCTCATTCACTTGCAGAAATCGGCAAAGAGCGTATTCGCCGCGCCGGAGACAAGATCAAGTCCGAAAGTCCCATGACCACGCAAGACCTCGACATCGGCTTCCGCGTCCTCAAGCTGGACGATACCAACATGAAGGACGTCTACTATGCGCCGGATGACTACGATCAGGGGATGCTCGCGGGGCTGGAATCCAACATCAAGGATGACCGCACCGATCTCGACCTGCTGTTCGGCTGCCTGATCGACTGGGGGTTGCCGCTGTCCCTGCCCTACAAGTCCGAGCAAATCGACGGCTGCACCGTCCACACCTACAACGACGGCGACCTCATCGCTTGCTTTGACGCGAATATTCCCGAAAGCGTAGTCAAAGAGATCGCACAGCGCAAGCCGCTCCGCGCCGTTTTCCGCGATTCCGGTTTTGCGTCCAGCCCGGAGAAGATCAACGTGTTCGAGATTTTCAAGCTCTATATGCCAGAAGATGCGGGCGACATTTCCAAGCGCGTGAGGGTGATCTGATATGGCTTTTTCAGAAGATATAAAAACGAGGACAATGGTTGCGTGCGGGAGATGCTGTTGCATTTGCCACAAGTTTTGCGGCAATAATATGGAAGTTCATCATATTAGGGCACGTGCAGATGGCGGTACAGATACATACGACAATGCAATCCCACTTTGCTTTGATTGTCATGCAGAGGTTCGGCAATATGATCCTAAACATCCAAAAGGAATTAGGTTTACAGAAAAAGAACTAATCCAACATCGTGATAATTGGTATAAAACCATAGCGTCAAATGGCGAAAAAGAAGCAACAACTAATGCTGAATATAAACCGATAAAGATATTCAGAGAAAAAGGACATGAGGATATTCTTCTGCATTGCATATCAACGGGTCAAGAATTAGTGGCAATTGTGGATGGCTGTTCCGCTATGGAATACTCTTATGAAGAACCAAAAACTGCTGAAGAGGCCGAGGAAATTAGCAAATTTATTCAAATTGTAAACGATCAACTTGACTGCTTGGATGAGTATGAGCCAGGTTATCGGGTTGTGATTGCGTTTTCGTTAAACGAATCTATTAGCTCTCTTAATAATGCTGGATTTTTACCATTTATGGCAGTAGAGAAACGAGTATTAACTGGTGGTATTACAAATGCAAAAGAGCCTTTCCCGACCTTGCTGCTTAGAATTGTCCGAAAGGATAATGACGAGATTATTAAGAGGGAGAACACATGAAACTCCAATTCAAACATCAGAAGTTCCAAGCGGATGCGGCGAAAGCGGTTGTTGACGTCTTTGCCGGACAGCCGTACCTTACGCCTACCTACATGATGGACAGAGGCTACGGTCAGCAGACGCTCACGGATGACACGGACTTCACCGGCTGGCGGAATGAACGCATTGTGCCGGAGCTTTCCGACAAGCTGATTCTGGAACATCTGCAAAAGGTGCAGCGTACCAATCAGATCAAGCCCTCCGACAGACTGGAAGGCCGCTATAACCTGACCATTGAGATGGAAACAGGCGTCGGCAAGACCTATACCTACATCAAGACCATGTACGAGCTGAACAAGCACTATGGTTGGAGCAAATTCATCGTGGTCGTGCCAAGCATTGCCATCCGTGAGGGCGTCCATAAGTCCTTTCAGGTGACGCAGGAGCATTTCGCGGAGGAATACGGCAAGAAGATTCGTTTCTTCATCTACAATTCTGCCCAGCTCACGGAAATTGACCGCTTTGCGTCAGACAGCGCCATCGATGTTATGATCATCAATTCTCAGGCATTCAACGCCAGAGGTAAGGATGCACGACGTATTTACATGAAGCTGGACGAGTTCCGTTCCCGCCGCCCAATCGACATTATTGCAAAGACAAACCCGATTCTGATTATCGACGAGCCGCAGTCGGTTGAGGGCAAGCAGACAAAGGAACGCCTGAAAGAGTTTAATCCGCTGCTGACGCTGCGCTACTCCGCAACCCACAAGGCGGACAGCATTTATAACATGGTCTATCGCCTTGATGCGATGGAAGCGTACAACAAGCGGCTGGTCAAGAAAATTGCCGTCAAGGGCATCACCGAGTCCGGCAGCACGGCAACCGAAGGCTTTGTCTATCTGGAAAGCATCAATCTCTCCAAAGCAGATCCGACGGCGACCATTCAGTTTGATTACAAGGGCGCGTCCGGCATCCGCAAGAAAACAGCGACGGTCGGAATCGGTTATAATCTTTACGACAATTCCGGCAATCTGGACGAGTACAAACTTGGCTTTGTGGTGAAGTCCATTGACGGACGCGATAACTCCGTAGAGTTCCTGAACGGCATTAAAATCTTTGCCGGTGATGTGATCGGCAAGGTCAGTGAAGACCAGCGTCGGCGCATTCAGATCCGCGAGACAATTCTTTCTCACTTGGAGCGGGAACGTCAGCTTTTCCATAAGGGCATCAAAGTTCTGTCGCTGTTCTTCATCGACGAGGTTAAAAAGTACAAGCAGTATGATGAGGCAGGACATCCCTTCAACGGCATCTATGCTGATATGTTTGAGGAAGAATACAACGACATTCTCAGCTCCATGCAGCGGGAGATTGGTGACGAGGACTACATCCGCTACCTGGACGCGATTTCTGCCCATGATACCCACGCCGGTTACTTCTCCGTTGACAAAAAAGGCAAGATGACCGACAGTAAGCTTTCCGATAAAAAGGAAGGTACTTCTGACGATATTGACGCCTATGATCTGATTATGAAGAACAAGGAGCTGCTTCTGGATCGAGACCCGAAGAAGTCTCCGGTGCGCTTCATCTTCTCCCACTCTGCGCTGCGTGAAGGTTGGGACAACCCGAATGTATTCCAGATCTGCACGCTGAAACAGAGCGGCAGTGAGGTCCGCAAGCGTCAGGAAGTCGGTCGCGGTCTGCGCCTGTGTGTCAATCAGGACGGCGAACGCATGGACGCCAATGTTCTTGGCAATGATGTGCATTCCATTAATGTCCTGACGGTTATCGCCAGCGAGAGTTACGACAGCTTTGCAAAGGGCTTGCAGACTGAGCTTGCCGATGCAGTTGCCGGACGTCCTGTGGCTGTTACCGCTGATCTGTTCAAGGGCCAGTCCATTGTGGACGCCAGAGGCAACGAGCAGGTCGTGGACGGCGAAACCGCACAGGCAATCTACTTTGATTTGATCGTCAACGGTTATGTGGACAAGAAGGGTGCGCTGACCGACAAATATTACGCTGACAAAGCAAACGGTGCAATTCAAGTTGCAGAAGAAGTGGCGGACAGCCGCGACGCAGTAATCAATATCCTTGATTCCGTCTACGACAGCCGTGCTATGCAGCCGGAGAATGCACGCGACAAGAATGTGGAGCTTCAAGTTGATCGGGATAAGCTCGCTATGCCGGAGTTCAAGGAGCTTTGGAAACGCATTAGCCCCAAATCCGTGTATGTGGTGGACTTTGATACGGAGGAACTTGTGAAGAAAGCCATCACATCGCTCAACCAGAATCTTCGTGTGCCGAAGATATTCTTCAAGGTTGAAACCGGCGCAATGGATGAGATCAAGTCAAAAGACTCGCTTCTTGATGGGAGCGCATTCTCAAAGTCAAAGTCATCTACTTATGACAGCAGCAAGCAAATCCGCGTAGGCAGCAGCGTAAAGTATGATTTAATCGGCAAGCTGGTCGGAGAGACCGGTTTGACACGAAAAGCAGTTGTTGCAATTCTGACAGGCATTGAGAAACCCGTTTTTGAGCAGTTCAAGTTCAATCCGGAAGAATTTATCATCAAAGCAGCCGCTTTGATCAATGACGAAAAGGCAACAGCAATCATTCAGCACATCACCTACAATGTGCTGGATGAGCATTACGACACGGACATTTTTACCGAACCGACCATCAAGGGCAAGCTCGGTGCAAATGCAATGAAAGCGCAGCGGCATCTATACGATCATATCGTGTACGATTCCACGAACGAGCGTGATTTTGCAACCGATCTGGACACCAACACAGATGTTGCGGTTTATGTGAAGCTGCCGGACAGCTTCTATATTGCAACGCCAGTAGGACACTATAATCCGGACTGGGCGATTGCTTTCTATGAAGGCACAGTCAAGCACATCTATTTCGTCGCTGAAACGAAAGGCTCCATGTCCTCTATGCAGCTCCGGCTCATTGAGGAATCAAAAATCCATTGCGCAAGAGAGCATTTCAAGGCGATCAGCAACGGAAATGTGGTGTATGATGTGGTGGACAGCTATCAGGCTTTGCTGGAAAAGGTAATGAAGTAAATTGGCTACTCTACGTCCGTACATATCGCTATTATGGAGTGCATCGGAAGGGTGTGATTGCAAGTGGATTGGGACACCTACTACGAAAAGTTTTACGAATGGTCAACCAGCACGCAAATCAGCCGGATGTCATCATTGACTTCCTTCGGAAAGTCCTCTGAGGTCGCTGAGGTTGCGCAGGAGTATATGGATGAGAAAGCAGCGTCGCGGCTTATTAAGAAAGCGGTTGCCAATGGTGTCCAGTTCACACCGGATGAAATCTATGACCTTTCCGGCTGCTGTGATACATCAGCTATGAATGAGTTGTTGAAATCCGCAAAATGCGCCTTTACGCAGGAGCAGTTGGAAGACCTTTGGGGTTCAGCAGACGATGACGTTCTTGAGCTTGTAGCAAAGCGAAACCATGTGACTATGTTTGCAGATGACGTGGTTGAAGAGGCTTCCATAGAAGATAAGGCAGATTATGACGAGCCGGAGCAGAATGAGCCAAAGCTCGGGTCCTTCTCAAAACTCGGCTTGGCATTTGTAGTTGGAAGTCTTTTGGGCAAGAAAAGCCAGTCTCACCACGGGCGCTGTACTGGTGACTGTGCAAACTGCCCGCCGCACTATGGGTATCGCTACGGGAGATGGTATTATGGACATGACCATACACACGGCTGCGAGTTTGGCGGAAACAAAGGTGGAGGAGGACTGTAATTTGCCAAACCTAAAAGACTGCTGAGAAGCGAATGCTCGCCTCCATTCCTATTTTAACTGGCTCAAAACTAAGACATGAAAAAACGCCCCCGGCGCTGTGCCAGATGCACAATGCCGGGGGCATTCCCGTTTCCAGCGATTTAATTTTCTCCCGACAAGGGACTGTTCATAAGGTGGCACTTTTCATTTTGCGAAGCCGTGAAAACTCAGTGCATTCCGTGGAAAAGCTCACGGGACAGCATAAGCCGTACACGTTTCCAATAATCACCGAGTAGTGCAATGTGTATTCACTATCGGGAAATACTTCACGGTTTTCACAACGCTTGAT
>ERZ773188.3215-NODE-3215-length-14181-cov-2.733399_pt1 | contig 14181 bp, 11 predicted proteins | sample MGYA00581011_ERZ773188 | MGnify/ENA primary metagenome ERZ773188 (study PRJEB29015, sample SAMEA2737798) | human gut metagenome | biome: human gut; feature: human-associated habitat; material: faeces | place: China | collected 2012 ...
GCCCGACCGCACCGCTGATGACCATCAGGCCAATGCCCACCCACATGACGCCGGTCACAGCCAGATTCACGCCGGTCTGAATGGTCGTGTAGTTGACAAATTTCTTCATTTCATCAGGCACAACGTAGGCTTCGTTGATCTTCACCCGAATGACCTCGCCGGAAACGCTGTAGCCCTCAAGCGTTTCGGTTTCCTTGATGAAGTATTCGCCCGGCTCAAGATCACGGATGCTGACGATGCCGTCCTCGCCGGATTCATAGGTACCGATGATTCTGCCGCTGGCATCCTCCACGATGAACTTCGCGCCCGCCAGAGGAACGCCGGAGCTGTCCGTCTTGATGAACTCATAGTGATTCGGGATGTTCACACACATGATGGGCTTGGGCTCCGTCCAGTCATCCCCGACATGAATGCGAATATCCTCCATGCGGCAATAGCCATTGGGCGCGGCGTCTTCACGGATGATCCAGTCGCCATAGTCGAATTGGCTGAAGGTGAATACGCCATCCTGATTGCTGACGGCGGTTCCCACCTTTTCCATGGTGCTGGCCTTGTACAGGCTGAACACAATGCCGGACATCGGCGTGCCTGCGGTATCAACCTTGATGCAGGTGATCTTCTTCTCTCGGTTGATCACGGTCGCAAGGGGCTTGTCGCTGTTGGTATAGCCCTCGTCGATGGTGACGTGGATCACATCCTTGCTCAGCAGATACCCGTCGGGCGCTGCCAGCTCGCGGATCGTGTACTTGCCAACCGCAGCACCCTCGAAATGCACCAAGCCCTCCGCATCCGAAACAGCGGTCATGACCAGCTCATCCTTCTCATCGAACAAACCGAACTGCGCGCCAGCCAGAGCGACATTGTTCTGATCGACCTTCTGCACCAGCAGCTCCGTCGGACAGTTGGTCAGCGTGGCGATGGGCGCGTCCGGGTTTTTGAAGGTGCCGTCTACCGTGATCGGGGTCTTCGTATGGTCCTTCACATAACCGGGCAGCTGTTTGATCTCCTCGATGGTGTAGGAGCCGTAGGGAATCTGTTCAAAGGTCGCCAGACCTTCGCTGTCCGTAACAGCGGTCGAATGGAGCGTGCCGTCCTCGCGGAAAAGTCCGTATTCAACGCCTTCCAGCGGCCTGTGCTGCGGATCGACCTTTTGGATAGAGAACCGGGTAACATCATCCGCAAGCGCAGTCTGCCCGACCACCTCGCCCTGTTCATTGACGGTGAAGGTCATCTCGGTATCATCCAGCGCATAGCCCTCCGGGGCCAGCACCTCCCGGTAGGTGTAGGTGTCGGGGACTGCGGGGAATGCGGGCAGATAGCCGTCCTCGCCGGTATAGTCGCGGCAGACGATTTCGCCCGAACGGTTCCGCACCTCAATTAATGTGCCGGGCAGGGTTGCATCCCCGGTTTTGTCGGTCTTTGCGATCCGCACATCCGCATGAACGATCTCATTGTGGATGGGCAACCCCACCTGGAAGACAACCTCGTGCTGCTCGTCAGCGAACTCGTCCGTAATGGTGACGCGGTATCGGGCATCGCTGAGCACCCAGCTCTCCGGGGCAGCCAGCTCCTGCACATAGTATTCGCCGTGGGGATAGTCACCGGAAAAGGTCAGAGCGCCGTCCGTATCGGTGATGCCGGTTTCGATCAGCGTATCGGCGGGCAGCGTACCGTCAGCATATTCAATGGGATCACTGCAATACAGGCCGAAGACAAAGCCCTCGCCGGGCACGTTCATCAGCCTGGAATGAACCATGCCATCTTCATGCTGCGTGGTCACGATTTCTTTCTCCTTCGTCAAGGTGATTCGTGCAGGCATGAACTCATTGACGGCAGAAAGGCGGGCTTTCACCACCGGTGTGGTGTGGTCTGATTCTGTCAGCGCAAGCTCATGGCGCGTTTCATCCAGCACATACCCGGCAGGGGCGGACACCTCGGTCACGATATATCGTCCAAGGGGCAGCGGATCTGTGACAACGCTGCTGCCTGCCGTCGTGGTCAGCGTCGCAGCCAGCTCGACCTCCCGGAACCAGACCGTCTGGTCCCTGCCCACGATGTCCTCTCTAGCGCGCACCTCATACACCGCGCCGGGAAGCCTGTCCTCCTGATACAGCGGCGTGTGTACCGTATAGCCGAGCGTATCCCGGTTCTCGCTGAAGCCCTTCAGCACAAAGCCCCACTTGTCGATCTCAATCGTGCCTTTGATGGGCGTGTTGGATACCGCGATCTCCTGCACAATCATTGCCTCGTCTTCTGCATACGTCAGGATAGGAATGGCGATTGCGAGGAGCAGAAGCAGCAGGAAAAAGCTGTGCATTCGTCTCATCTTCATCTGATTACCTCTTTTCTGAATTAGATGGGTAAGGAAAAGGCAGCGGTTTGACCCGCTGCCTTCTGCAGTTTACTCCTCGAGAGATGCCGGCTGTGGCTCGGCCTCCGCAGGAATCCAAACTGTGGCGGAATACCCATCGTCCAGATAATCATCCGGCACAACGGATTCGACGATTTCATACTCGCCCCAGGTCAGCAACGGCGTCTGCGCAATGCCATTTTCGTCCGTCGTGATCACAGCGACCACCTCGCCGTCTTCCTCGCCGTTATGGGAGGGCAGGCCGGAGATGCGCGTCACGGTGAACTCCGCACCAGGCAGACCGTTCCCGGTTTCGCTGTCCGTCTTGACGATGCGGATGACGCCCTGAATCGGCATGTTGGTCACGGTTCGGGTCACCAGCTCATCCATGCCCACGGTGATTTTCTCGCTCCAGAGCGCATCCTCATAGCCGGTGGGGTTGGCGTGCTCACGAACGATGTAGTCAGTGGGGAACAGGTCGGGCGATTCCGCGATACCCTGATCATTCGTGATGATCTGCGCGATGCGATCCATGGCGTTCCCGTCCTCGTCCACCGAGTAAATGTCAAACTGAACGCCGGCAATCGTGTGCTGATCCAGCGCATCCTGCTTCGTGATCCTGATTCGACCCGGCGCGTCCTCGTTGATTACTGTCGCCAGCAGCGTGGTGGGGTTGAGGTAGGTACCGTCAATCGTCACCTTCCACTCCTCCGCAGACGGGTGATAGCCGTAGGGCGCGCTGATCTCGCGGATCGTGTACTCGCCATATGCAATCTGCTGGAACAGCACGGAGCCATCCGCAGCGGAAGTGGCCTCCTGCACCTTGTTGCCTTCGCTGTCAAACAGACCGAACACCGCGCCCGCCAGCACTTCACCGTTCTGCTTGGTTTTCTTCAGCATCACCTTGTTCAGCTCGTCCCGGATCACGGTATCGCCCGTCACCTTGCCGTCGGGGGTCACCGTGAAGGTCTTGATGGCGGTATTCAGCGCATACCCGGAGGGCGCGTAGGTTTCCTTGAAGGTGTAGGTTCCGGGCACAACGGGGATGTTGGGAATTTCGCCGTTCTCATTGGTGTATTCGCGGTAAATGGTGTTGCCGTCGGCATCGTATACCTCGATGAGCGCACCCGGCAGCTTCTTGGCACCGGTAATGTCCGTCTTGGTGATCATCACGGGCGTGTAGATCAGGCGATTCAGGATCGGGTTTTCCAGATAGACGGTGATGACATTTTCGCTGACAGCTTTATTGGCAGGAGTCAGCGTAACGGGGTACTTCTCTGTGCTGAGCAGCCAGCCGTCCGGCACGGACAGCTCCCTGATGTAGTAATTGCCGTGCGGATACAAGCCGGAGAAGGTCAGATTGCCCTGCGCATCCGTCGTGCCGGTGGCCACCAACGTATTGGCGGGCAGCTTCTGGCTGTCACCATAGGTGATGATCTCACCGGTGTACAGGCCGAAGACAAAGCCCTCGCCGGGATAGACCTCAACCGTCTGGTGGATCATGCCCGCCTGCGTCTGTGTGAGCAGCAGATCTTCCTTCTGCTTGCGCAGGGTCACGCGCACCGGCAGATAAGTGTTGCTGGCAGACACCTTGACCTCGACAATCGCGGTCTGCTTATCCACGGCAGCCAGCGTGAAGGGATGGGGCGTGGTATCAAACACATAACCGTCCGGCGCGGAGATTTCCGTGAGGGTATACTTGCCCAGCGGCAGCACCTTGCTTTTCACTGAGCCGTTCTTACTGGTGGTCAGCGTCTCGATCAATTCGTCCTTGCGGTAGAACACGGAGCCTTCCTTGCCCACAATGTCTTCGGCAGCGCGCAGCTCAAACACTGCACCAGCCAGATAGCCATTTTGGAAAACCGGGCGCATGACGGTATTGCCGCAGGCATCCTGCTCATCCTCAAAACGAACCAGCTGCAAGCCGGTCTTTTCCAGCAGTACATCGCCGCGCACCGGTGTGTTGGTCACGTTCACCGTGATGGTCGCCGTTTCGGCAGCCAGAACGGTTGCTGCCGTGAGGGACAGCAGCAGAAGCACCGTCATGCCCAGACGGAGCAGTCTTTTCATGAATCTCATCATTGTTTATTCTCCTCATCATCGGATGGTTACGGTGGTTGTGTACCCGGCATCCAGATAGCCGCTCGGCACGCCGGTTTCGGTGATTCTGTACTGCCCCCATGGGAGAGGCTCTGTCTCGGCAATGCCCTGGGTATTGGTCGTGATGGTCGCAACGACCCTGCCGATGTCGGCGGCATTGTCAGAAGCCGGGCCAGTCAGGCGTGTAACAGAAAAGACAGCCCCAGCCAGCGGTTTTCCGGTCAGGCTGTCCGTCTTGTTTACCCGAATGCGACCCATAATGCGTTCATTGGTGAAAGAAACATGGGTGGTTGTGCCCGCAGCGACGGTCACGCCGGACGAGGCCGACGCAGACAGGGCATATCCCTCAGGTGAGCTCTTTTCCCGAACGGTGTATGCGCCGGGCGTCAGGTCAGCAAAGAGCACCACGCCGTCCGAGCCGGTCGTCTTTGTCGCCAGCACAGCTCCACCACTGCTCAGCAGCTCAAAGACCGCGCCCTTCAGGAGAATGCCATCCGAAGATTTTTTGGTGACCTTGATTTCGCCCGTGCTCAGCTCAAAGGTCACGCTTGCAGATTGCAGCGCGTATGGAGAGCCGTAGAGCGGAACCATGATTTTCTGGATGGCGACGCTGGGGATACCGACGAGGAAATAGGCTTCCTCGTCGTCCGAGGAGACGGATTCCATGGAGACGGCAAACCGGCTGCTTGATGATGTTACCTGGATGGTATCCCCGCTTTTGATGTAGTAGTAGCTGCCGTCCGAGCCGCCGCTGTTGCCGGTCAATGTGCCCACCGACCTCGGAATACGGATCAGATCGGCATCCGTGGTCAGCGTGACGGTGCCGATGTAGCTGGAGCCGGACACGCTCAAACTCTGATTGGAGGCTGTGATTTTGCCCGTGATGGATGCGCGGGCAATGCCGTTTTCCGCAAGCCATCTGGCGTAGGTGAGGTACACAGCAGGCGCGCCGCCGGAGAAGGCGTAGAAGCTGTCCATATCCCAGTAGCCGCGGACATACTGCGAACCTTCGAGCTGCTTGATCACCTCGCGCATGGCAAACTGACCAGCGACACGCGACCAAATCTCGTTATTAGAAGCACTGCGATTGACTGCCATGAAAGGGTAGGTGTGGCGCAGTACCCAAGCCAGCGCGTGCATGGTCTTTGCGGAAAAACGCACGCCTGAAACACCGCCGCCGCCAGAGTTGTTGACGAAGTAATTCATATCCACCAACACGTAAGGGCCCTTCGCGGTCTGATTGGAGCCGGAACCCTCACCGGGGCCAGATAGATTGTGCTCCAGACAGTACACTGTATAGCCCTCCAGATAGTGCGGTGTGGCATAGATCGTGCCATGAGAGGCGGATTTGGCGATCTGGGGATAAGCGCTGTCCCTGCCCGAGCTGCCATAGAGTGAGGACTGCCATGCGTAAAAGCCGCCGACGCTTCCATTGATATTTTTCAGGGAGAAACCATTCATCGCCGTCGCATAAAGGCTGATGTCCATTGCCTGCAGTGCTTCAAGAAACTCCTGCGAATACGCAAAATCCGTCACTGTACAGGCATCGCTGTTTGCAGGGCCAGTCTCGGCAGCCATAACCCAGCAGGTGGCGTAGTCCGTCCACTTCATGGTGCCATCCGCAAAGTCGTCGCCATACAGGAAGCGCACCTCGTACCAGCCGTTGCCCAGCTCATCGGTAGTGATGGACAGTACCTGCACGGTCGCATCGTTCACAAACTGCCCGAGGTACCCGTCACAGTAATAATCCTCGATGCCATATTCGTTGACGTACTCAAGGACGCGCGTATCGGTCGTAACGCTGACATAATCGCCGGGCGCGGCAAGCACTGGCGCATCAGCGTTTTCTTCGGGAGACAGGATTTCTTCTATGTCCGTAACAGGAAGCTGTTCATCCGCGTCGCCAAGTTCACCATGTTCGGGCTGAAGCCCGGCAGCGTCATCCGGCGTTTCCGTATCAGGCTGCTGTTCGTCGGGCACAGCGTCCTCCTGTATTTCCGCAGAATCACCTTCCGCATCCGCTGTCGGCTGTTCACTGCTGACGATGAACAGGGGCATCAGGCCGATGTCCGTCATGCCTTCGCCTGCGGGGAAGAAACTGATCTGCGGAATATCCTCATCCAGCAGATAGCTGCTGTCCAGATCATCCGCACAGACATAGCCGCAGATGACCTCGCCCGTTTCGTTCAGGAACCATACCTTCGCCGATGCGGGAGCGACAAACTCGGTTGCCAGAACGAGAAAGACATCCTCCGTCGTGGTGTAGACCAGCGATTCTTCTGTCCTCGCAGCGTCGCTGTACACGACTGCTTTGTGGACAGTAGCGACGTAGACATGACCGTGTTCGTCAAGAGCTGCCTGAATCGGAAGCCTGTCGTCGGGTACGATCTCCCCATCGGGTGTATTGTCCTCGTTTTCTTCTTCCGATCCGTCCGCAGGCTCATCGGGAATTGCATCCTGTGCATCATCTCCCTGCGGATTGTCGGCAGGCATGTCATCAGCGTTATCATCTGCGGATTCTTCCTGTTCGGAAGCGGGGTCATCCGCAGCGGGTTCGCTGTCGCCATGGGATTCATCGGGCGCTTCGGAATCCTCCGAGGCAGGTGCATCATCTGTTTTCCCGGCCTCCTGTTCATCGGAAGGAAGCGCCGGTTCAGGTACTGCCTCGCCATCCGTAGCGATGATCGGGGGCAGATCGGTGGGCGTCGTGGCTTCCGCCCATGCACCCACAGGCATACAGCCGAGTGCCATGCTCATCGCCAGCACAAGCGCTGCAAACCGTTTTGTTTTTCGTCTCAACTGCATTTTATCTCCTTTTCTACTCTTGGACCGCCATGACAATCAGCCGTCCGCTGGCTCCGCTATAGCTGCGGTCACAGGTAATCAGCGTCAGGATATGATCATTTTCTTTCACCTCAACACCCGTATTGAACAGCGCCTTTCGTTTGGCACGATTCACGAACTGAAGAAATGCCTTGCCACTGCCAAAGGACGCAGCAGCCGGGTCCCAATCGCTGACCTTCATGTTCAGCACGGCAAAGATGCGGTAGCAGCGCCTGCCGTAGATACTGTCCAGCGTGATGACGCTGTGCTCCGCGTAATACGCTTCCTGCTTATAGTCAATCAGGGTGCTGAACATCGCGTCGCTATGGCTCAGATGGTGGCCATAGATGGCGATGTTCTGGCTGGGCTGCCGATAGTCCGAGCTTTTCAGCGAAAACAGGCATCCCAGCTTACTTTTCTTTCCATTGAACAAGTGGCCCAGGTAATATGCGGAATCATCCGAACGAACGACAGGATAGCTGATCACGGTGCTGGGAATCGAAAGCCAGGCAACGAAGTCCTTGTTTTGGGCAAGACACGCCTCCAAATCAATGCCTGAATCGACAACAGACTGAGCATCCGGGGAGGGAGAAGCAGTCTGCTGGGGATTCGGTGCATTGGGTGATAGGGAGGATGATGTCCAAGCATCGGTTGCCCTGTCCGCCAAAGGATACGACTCTGTTCCCGGCAACGGCGTGGTTTCTGCGCCGTTCTCTGTGCCGCTGGTTGGAATGGGAAGCGGCATGACCGGCATAGGGCTGGGGGATGGAGCATTGAAGCTCATCTCTGCAATCGCCGCATACGCATTCTCATCCGTTCGGTACGCAGCCAGCTCCAATGCAAGCGGCAGTACAAACGCGCCTGCACCGCATAGGAACATGGCGAGCAGCAATATGGAAGAAAGGGCTATTTGATGCCTCTGCAAGCAATCACTCCAATCAAAAAGCACACCCTCATCAGGTGTGCCGATTCATCTGGTCATTTGAGCAAGAAAAAACATCGCCCGATTTCTCCGGCGATGTCCTCAATCCCATTCTTGACGCTACCATTATAGCACAGCTTTTTGTCCTAATATGTCCCAAACCATCCCATACCGTCCCAACTTTCATGATAGTGTACTTATCTTATCCTTGAGGTAGTGCCCAAGTATTGAATTCGTTACCTATGTCTACAATCTGTGTGACGACGTTATAGCTATGATTGACGTCAACAGCACAAAGCATTTTCAAAATGCGCGGCGCACGCTGATTGTCGTCAAGGCTAGCAACATGGCAACTACGCTGAGCACAGTAAATCCGTTCCAATACCGCTAATGCATGTACGATGAGGAGGCTGACTCCAGTTATTGGGGATATATCTGAGCTACGAATTTGTAATAACAGTTCTCTGGAAGTGGCGTGTCCGGTAAACTGACAACAAGGTATGCGTCGGCAAATATTGTTCCATCCTGAACAGAATAAAAGTGAGGGTCGGTAACAGCCATATTACTGTATCGTTTTCCGTTATAGGTAAAACTTGCCTTAGTCTTTGGTTTGCCATTTATGTTGGTAGTTTGCGATAGTACTAGGCAAGATACTTTGATCAATGTAAGAGAATACCCAATGCCATCGATTTCCTTACTATCAACATAAGGACCCAGATTTCCGTATAAGTATGGCTGGACTTCCGCAGGATGTACCTTAAGAATATCCGATAGTGTACACTCCCCGGTTTTTATCCAATACTTATCAGAGTCGATTAAGTAATTCTCAGGCTGATGAGCTGAGGGGACTGCTTCTACAATATGCACTGACACAACATCCAGTGGTTTGCAGATATGCTCACCTGCATAAGAAATATCATAGTTCGACAAAGCGCCATGTGTTTTTTCATTATTCGAAACAAACCTCACCCACTCGCCAGTATTCATGTCAATGCCTGCAACGCAGTATCCCCCGTTCTTGGAGGATTTAGTTAGGATTGCGACTTCAATTTTCATATAGCCTCCTTAAATGTGTTTTATGGTTATTTCTGGATGCTCGACAATGATCATTTCCGAAAGCAAGCGCCGATGGCAAAATTCTGGAGTAGGCTCACTACACAAAAGGCATACCGACCTATATTTCCCAAATCTATTAGCGAACGTCTGTACAGCATTTCGCTTTTGCATAAGGGGAACATATTGTGTTACATACTCATCCCAACTAATGACTTTCTTCTTGTAGTTGTCAAGAATATCTTTAGTGGGAGCATATTCAAGGCAGTGCTGGTATTCGCAATTACAGATTTCTTTCAAAAAGTACCGTAAGTCATCACCTTTGGTAAAGCCCGCCAACTGCGATTTGTTATTCAGCCTGATATCAATCAACATGTCAATGTCGTTTGATTTAATCAGTTCAAAAAACTGTTGAGCTGATTTCTGAGTAAAACCAATAGTGTATAGAATCAAACTCATTCCTCCAGTCGATATCCAATTTCAGCATTTTGTTTCCTATACGCCGCCCTAAGTAATGCATCATCATCTTGAGGTGCCTCAAATAATGTCATTTGGTTTCGATTAGGATAGTATTTCTCGATGAGCCGCGCATTCACTTCTTCCTGAGTGATTGTGTTGCCGTTTGCAAGCAAGTGGACAACGCTGTATCCTTTTTCGAAAAATGCCCTAGCAACTAATATAGTGCGGTGACAAAAAACAGGGTCTTTCTCTGCACACATTAATGCAAAAGTATAGTTTTGTTCCATGCTATTACACAGTTTTTCGAACCCCCGAAGGAAGGATTCAGACTTTGAAAAAAGCTCAAAATCAAGGTATCCATCCTTGCAATAGTATTTCTGTTCGCTCTGTCTAGCCCCAAACTCATCAGCATAGTTACGGTAATAGATTCCATGTGCTTTTAAGTAGATTTCAAGAACGTCTTTATTATATTCAGGATAATAATGTGAGAATGGAGAGCTGCGGACATCGACAATGAGCGATACATTATATCTCTTTAGAGTTGCAACAAAACCGTCAATTGAAAAACCCGAATAGCCTATTGTATATACTGTGTCCACCATATAATTCACCACATGATCCACCGGTATTTTCAGATATTATTCCGCTTTATTCGCAAACTAGAAAACTCAATTATCTTGGGGATCGCTAAAGTACCTGCGGGCAAATCAAGCAGATATTCAACTTCCGCTGCGTTAATACTCAACTCATACGAGCAAGCGAGTTCGTTCATAAACTCAATCGGAGTAAAAACACTTTCTTGCAGCAGCATTATTACCGATGTCTTCAGCAACGCCGGACTTGCAGTAGTAAGCACATCATCCAGTGGTTCTTCTTTGCGCTGTCCCCGCCTTTGCATCATTCGAATTAAGTTCTGATATTCATCTGTAGTAATCACGCCAAGTTTTTCGGCTCTGCGAATCATTGCAGCAATAGAAACCTTCCACTTTTTCTTTAGTTGTTTGTAGTAGGTTATTGTTTGAGGCCCTCTTTCAGCATCTTTTCTAAATGATTCTTCTGGCAGTAAGAAAGCAGCTGCAAAATCGTTTGCTTCTCGCTCTTTACTCCTAAATTGCTCTTTGGAAATTTCTTCGATGTCCTCGCTCCATTCGTGCAAAAAAATGTGCCCTAACTCATGAGCAATATCAAAATGAATGCGTGCGGCTGAAGTTTTGTTGTTTGAATATGCGATGATGTATGTTGGTGCATCACCGACAGCCATATACTGACTGAATGCGTCAACATCATTGGTGCTGGTAGAAAAGGATGTCACCAAAATCCCGTGTTGTTCGACAACAGATATCAGATTATCAATGGGGCCTCGTCCAAGCCTCCAAGCATCCCGCAAAGCATAGGCTGCTTGTTCAGGAGTCATATCCTCTGTCAAGTCGAGAGGAGTAAACTCTGGAAATGCCACATAGTCTTGTAGCATGGAATAAATCTGAGAAAGGTAATCCATCTTGACAATCTGTTCACTACGGTATCTTTTGTTCGTTGTGAGCAAAGAACGGAAATAAACTGTTCCATAAGCAGATGTATTAGGATGTTCATAAAAATACTGAACCGGAAAATCAAGCTCTTGGGCCAATCGTGCAACCGTTGTTTTGTCTGTGGGTTGGCTTTTTGAAATCTCATACATCGATAAGGTCTGACGTTGACATCCAATACGTTCAGCTAATTCGGCAACGGTAAGCCCCCTATAAATACGTGCCTTTTTCAAGCGTTCTCCATTAAATGGGGTGTTCATATAGGCGTTCCTCTTTCATAAATATTTGCTTGCTACCATACACAGAGTATGCCAGTTCACGAAACCACTATTAGGGCCGACGCTGTATCGGCCCTAAATTCAGAAGCAATTAGTCTTCTTTCTTTTCGATAATTTCCAGTTTTTTTGTCCTAGACCGGGACTTTTGCCGTGCCAAAGCTTTTGCAGTAAGAGTGAGACCACGATTCGGCTGGTTGCTAGGAGACGTAGGCATTGTAACTTTTTCGACCACGGTGCTTTCATCTGCCGCTATATACCGAGACCAGTCCTGTTCGCTGTTCTGGGCGATATCTAATGACGGAGTAACCATGACAGCACGGATGTGTGTTAATTGGTAGCCGACGGTTTCAAACAAAACCAACACATGATGACGAACAACTTCCGAGCCGCCCTCAAGGTCATGCAACATAGTTTGAACCAGATCTGCAAGGCGATTTTCGTCAGAAAAGGTGTGGGGAATAAAGGTGAGCTGTTGTTGATCAGATAGCAGATCCTTGTTGAACTGCTTTGCCAACATGTCAATATAGTGCATATGAACTCTCTTGCGCTGACGATTACGCAGTTCTGCAAAGCGCCTTTCACGCATGAAGGTGAGGATGCACTGGGTTGATCTTTCGAATACGATTAACATTTCCCATGGCCCACGATGAGCTTTCGCAATCGTACAATCCTCAACGTCCAGAGTCTTTATAATGTTAGTGTTCAGCAGATCCCATATCCGAGACGGAATACTATTTTCCGTTTGGAGATCTTGCTGGTGGATATCAGCGCGAATATCATCACCAACAGCATTCTCAACACATCGGACGATTTTTGCAATCAACTCATCGGAGAAAGAGATGTTAGCTGCGTGCATACTGCACCTCCCTAATCGGTTATGACATAATTATAGGCGTTTCGCCATAAAATGTCAATGCCCGTTTTCCAATGAAATTATTCGTCTATTCTGACCAAGCAAACCTATGCGTTTTTCATATACCTTCTAATCTGTATAGAGTTCCTCTGAAGTTGGTCAGTTGCTGACTGATCCTTTTGGCCATGACGAAGGAGGTTACAGATGCGAGACGATAAACACCTCAAGGCTGACAACATGAATCTTCTCTTTTTGGAAAATACACACGAGCTTCAGGATGATAAACGCCTGACTGCAGCATCTGGTCCTATAATCTGTAAAGGAATCCCCCTAACTCGCTTAAGGCATTTCGATGCCTGTAGTAGGCATTAGTTCGACTGAGATGAAGCTCATTTGCAACGACCGACATCCGCCTGTGTTCCACATACCTCAGCTTCAGAATATCAGCGTTTATGGGATCATCGAGCTTTTGAAAAAGGATGCAAACCTGATTGCGCAAGTCACTGTATTGCCGTTCCGCTTCGGCATACTCCTGCTCGGCTTCCATCAATCGGATAACAGCGTTCTCATGGGCGGTGACGTCGCGCGATCTTGAAACACATTCACCGCCCAGCACTGCCGAGGCTTTTGCAGCTGCTGCCCGACAGAAGGCTACCCGCTCCTCTGCCGCAGTCAGGCGACGTTCTGCAAGCCGCAGCTTTTCGAAAAGCGCATCAACCGGCATCACATCGCCTCCCTTTCCAGTCTATTCAGCAAATCGTATCCATCCAAATCTGACAGAACCGAAAACCATCTGGAAAAGAAGAAATTACCGGCAGCATCCTGTTTCTCTTCATATTGCTGCAAGCGCTGCGTCTGACAAGCCACTTCAGAAGGAGTCATTTCTTTATTCCTTTTGAGACACCCGCGAATTCGTTTCACCATCCGGGCACGGTTTCGATAATCCTTGACTGCCTGAATGATGATGGCGTCGGCCAGCGCCTGCCACGGGTTTTCTTCTCCCTTAACGCTGCTGGTTTTCCTGATAGCCAATGCAATTCCTCCAATGGTCAGCTGGACAAAAGAACGCTGGATTTGTCCATGCCAGCCTGTATTCTATCGCTTTCATCCGTTTCGCTTGAGCATGAAGCTGTTCCTCACGCGCAATGCGGGCCAATGCCTCCCCGGCAGTCGGGTCAGCATAGCATTCCTGATTCCTGTACACTTTGTACCTCCTGATATGCAGTCGTTGATTGTTCACAGCCATGCCTCGTTGGTGAAATGCCCATCGGTACATCCTTCGCATGGCGTTACAGAATCCCGGCGCTTCGCACCTCCGCGTCGTAGTAATTGCTCATTGTCGTTGGCGCATGATAGAGCGTCGTCATCAGGTACTGCCGGATATTGCGTACCTCCGTGTGCTTCTTATCAAGGCTCAGAAAGACGTACTCGATATGATGATAGCTCAGCTTTTTGAACCGGCTCTTGACCACCTCGGCGGGGTAATTCTCTCCTGCGACCTTGATATACGGCTTGCGGCTGCACAGCGTCTCCGTCATGATCTCCACGATCTCATCCAGACGTTCATGATCGTGCGGCGTATCCAGCGCATCATATTCGATCTGCTCCTTGACCTCGGCGAGCGTTCTCCGGTACTCCCGTGCATCCATTTGATCTATATCGCTCATGCCCGTATCGGCTTGCTGGACCCTTTGTTTCTGGATTATGATTGGATCAGGATTTGATTTTTGGGTATTTGATACTATTTTTCTTCTAAAAACGTGATAAATGTGTTATACTGTAAGTGGTGATGAAAATGAAGAAATACGAGATAACCA
>ERZ773188.3218-NODE-3218-length-14175-cov-4.976771_pt1 | contig 14175 bp, 10 predicted proteins | sample MGYA00581011_ERZ773188 | MGnify/ENA primary metagenome ERZ773188 (study PRJEB29015, sample SAMEA2737798) | human gut metagenome | biome: human gut; feature: human-associated habitat; material: faeces | place: China | collected 2012 ...
AAATAGATTTTTCGAAGAAAATGTTTGTTTAAGTAAACCTTTTTATAAAGATAATATTAAAGAGGCTGTTTATGAAAATTATATAGTTGGAAGTGATATTGTATGGGGAAGAGATATTACAGAAAATGATTATACTTATTTTCTGGATTTTGTAGAGCGGGGTAAAAAAAATGCTTTTGCTTCATCTATTGGAGAGTGTAGTGCAGAAAAAGATGAAGAGAAAATTGTAACGTTACTTAAAAGGTTTAATAATATATCCGTGAGAGAGAAGGATGCACAAGAATGGCTTGAGCATTTAACAGGGAAAAAGATAGAATGGGTATGCGATCCTACAATGTTATTGGAAAAGACAGAATGGATAGAGTATATTCCGCCTGTTGCATATAATGATGAATTTGTGTTGGTTTATTTTAGAGATACAGAGGGAAAATGTATAGATGATGCAAAAAAATATGCTCATCAACATAACCTAAATGTATACTGTATTAATTATGAAAGACCTATTAAGGGCGTTCGGAATGTTAAACCAAGTTCTTTGAATGAATTTTTGGGAATGATAATGTCAGCAAAAATGATATTTACTGCATCATATCATGGCATGTTGTTTTCGCTATACTTTAATAAGGAATTACTTTTTTATACACGAGCTCATGGATCTAGAATGATATCATTATCGCAAAGATTAGGTATTGAAAGTAGATGGGGGAATTCAAATACGGATATTTCATTTGAACCTATCAATTATGAAGTAGTTAATAAGAAAATGAAAGAATTTAGAGAATATTCACTAAGTATTTTGTTGAAAATGATTAAAGAGGGCTAGATTCATGATAAATCAAGACTATAAACTGGTGTGTGGAGAAGATAAATGTACTGCGTGTGGTGCTTGTGTTCAAATTTGTCCTAAGAAATGCATAGTATATCAAGCAAATAGTCATGAAACGCTGAGAGCTGTGGTAGATAAAAACAATTGTATAGAATGCAAACTTTGTCAGGCAGTTTGTCCACAATTAAATGTCATAGATGGAAAAAAATCTAAGGAATGTTATGCGGGCTGGTCTAATATAGTAGATACAAGATTGAAAAGTGCATCTGGTGGAATTGCAACGGAGCTATATAGATATTATGCAGAGCATGATGGTTATTATGCAGGCGTAGTATTCGATGAATTACATCAAGTAAAATATGAATTATTGACTGGTGAAGAGAATTACAATGCATTTCAAAGCTCAAAATATGTATATAGTGATACAAAAAATGTTTTTGTGGAAATAGCTACAGTGTTACTGAAAAATAAAAACGTTTTGTTTATAGGGCTTCCATGTCAAGTTGCGGGATTGCAAAGATATTTAAAAGTAAGAAATATAGATTGCACCAAATTAAGCACAGTTGACCTTGTTTGTCATGGTACTACACCAAATGCATTTCTTAAAGAGCATATAAAATATGTAGAGAAGAAGAAAAAAAAGAGAACACAAGAAGTAAGGTTTAGAGATCCAGAATTTGGAACACATTTTTTTGTGTTTTCATTATATGAGAATGAGAAAGCATTTTACCATAAAAGAGTAAATCGTAATGATTCTTATCAGATTGGATATCACGCAGGTATTACATATAGAGATAATTGTTATGAATGTAGATATGCTAATGAAAGGCGAATGGGAGATATAACTTTAGCCGATTTTTCTGGAGTAGGAAAACTTGCTCCGTGTAATTATACAGGACGTAATGTTTCGTGTATTTTGATTAATAATGAAAAAGGTAAAGTATTAGTAGAGACGTTGATTAAAGATGGATATATATATTGTGATTCAAGACCAATTGAAGAAGAATTGAATACAGAGAAACAATTACATAGTCCGACTGAAATCACTAAAGAAAGAATCAAATTCTTGAAGTTATATGAAAGCGGGAACTCTTTTGAAAAAGCTATGAAAAAAGCGGGAATAAAAATTATTTTAAAAAATGAAATTAAATTTTCTATACACATTGAAGAAATTAGAAACAATATTTCCAAATATATACCTTCAAATGTAAAAAACATGATTAAACATATATTTATTAAAGCATAAATACGTTGTAAACATTCCGAGTTAATAGTTTGTATTATTGGTGAATTTGAAAAATAATTAATAATTATACAGAATAAAAGAAAAATTGACACAGTAAAACAGATAACATCACGTAAAGAGATTCTTGCTTTAATTTATTCTAGATTTTTAAGAATTAATGGGGCTATTATAACAAGAATCAAAGAGCATTGGGCTGACATTCAAGTGCAATAAGTATTTTTCTGCAAAAATGTATTGATGTATCTGAAGTACGTGGAGGAAAAATAGATGAAACAAATAAATAAGCAGGATGCGAACAAGAACTTATTTAAAAATACAGGAATTATTGCTATAGGACAAGTAAGTACACAAATATTGAATTTCTTCCTATTGCCACTGTATACATCACTGTTGACAACATATGAATATGGTGTTCTAGATTTATTGACAACGTATTCAAGTTTACTATCAATTCTCGTAGGAATGCAGATTAGTCAAGCAGTTTTTAGATTTTTAGTTACTAAAAGAGATAATGCTGTTGAGATAAAAAGAACAATTTCTACGGTTGTTATAGCCTCAAGTATAATTTGTGTAATCTATCTGTTTGTGTTTGTGGGAATACAAGGATTCCTTAACATTCAATATAAGTGGTTTTTGTTAATTCATGTTATAAGTGTATTGGCGCTTCAAACTACTTCTAATATTGCTAGAGGATTAGGAGATAACTTAAAGTATGCAGTGGCAAATTTTATCTCTTCCTTAATAATCGTAGTATTGAATGTAATATTTGTAGCGATATTTCAGTTTGGTGTATTTGCAATGTTAATTTCATATATTCTTGGACCGATAATAGGAGTAATTTATCTTACTTTAAAGTGTAAGATTTATACATATGTGAAAATATGTTGGTTTGAAAAAAAAATGTTCAAAAGGATTTTGAAATATTCGATACCACTAGTCCCTAATGAATTATCATGGACAGTAATGCATTCATCAGATAGGTGGATTATTTCCTATTTTATGGGGGTAGCACAGAATGGATTGATTGCAGTAGCATCAAAATTTTCACTTATTTATACAACTTTTTTCTCTATATTTAACAAATCATGGACAGAGCAGGTTGTATTGCACTATAAAGAAGAAGGAGGAGCTGAATATGTTAATGAAATGTTCGGTAAAATGACTGTATTATTTGCAACACTTGCTGCTGGAATAATTTCATGTATGCCTTTTGTGTTTAAGTTTTTGGTAGCGGATCAATTTAAAAAATCATATGCATTAATTCCGTTATATTTATGTGCAGTTTTTTTCAATGCTATAATTGGAATGGTTAGTGCAATTTATTTAATAGAAAATGAAACAAAGCAAATTGCAATGTCGACAACAGTTGCGGCAGCTATTAATATAATTACAGATTTGATATTAATTAAACGGATTGGAGTATATGCAGCTCCAGTTTCATCTATTATGGCTTATGCAACAATTAGTGTTTGGAGAATGATAGATGTGAATAAAAGACATTGTAAAATTAATATTTCACTTAAAGACAGTATGATATTAATAATGTTATTATTATTATCGTTATATATATTCTTTACAAAACAAATTATTATGAGATGTATTGTTTTTTGTATCTTCTTAATAATGGCTATTGTTGAGAATTATGATTTGTTAAAGGATTTATTTCAATCATTGATAAAGTCTAAATAGGATATCAAAAACTGATAGAAAAGTACTGGAATATATCTCTCTTGTAGATAAATTTGCAAACAGACAATTAGATGTAAATTTTTTCCAGATCATAGATAAAACAGATCCAATGGGCGTGTTTGAAGATCCTACAAACAAAAATTTAATAACTTTGGTAAAGAAGGGGAAAAATGATTATCTTAAGATACGTCATATAATGTTCGCTGATGAAATAGTAAAAATGCGAATAGCTGGCAATGAAGAAGTTGAAGAATATCAAAAAGCATTAAATATGTCAAATCTGCTTAGAGAGTTTATAAAGTTTTCTAAGCAACAAATTATGTTTGATCTTGATTCGACAATTGATATTTTGAAAAATCTTCTGATTTTAAGAGATACTGATAGCTTGATAAAAGACAGATTTGCGCCTGTAATATCTTACATATTAGAAATGTTACCACAGGATAGAACTGCTGATAGATATAACATAATAGGTGTTATTTTTAAAGAATTAGTAGATATATATCCAGAAGAAGCTCATTTTAAAGCCCATTTGTCAAGATATTATACGCATATTGAGGGAAATTATGAGAGTGGAATTAAAGAAGCCAAAAATGCTATAGAATTAGCTGAATCACAAGGTATTAATGATCCGTTATTATATCATATCGCTGGGATGAGTATCAGACGATATGTTGAGAAAAAACTGTATCAACAGGTTATTGATTTTGATATGTTTGGCGAAAAAACGGAAGCCGATAGTATAACACTCGAAATTCAAAAGATGCTTATTAAAGCAAGTGATTATTTTAAAAAGGTAAGAGACACAAATAATAAGGTGGCAGGATATATTTCTGACATTGAAATGTGTATTGAAGTAATAGATTTTGAAAAGAAATATATTGGATGTTCAACAGAAGAACTCTTGCAAAAATATAAAGATGCGTGGTTTATGGAGTATTATGACAGGGCATTAACGTTGTTAGAAGGATTTAAATCATTACAAGCGGAAGAAGAAACCGAGTTTAACAAGATTCGTTTATCTGCTAAATCAATGGAATTTTTACAAGATATGATGTTTAATATTGAGGCGACTGTTTTGATGTGGGAAAACTATTTGACTCATGCAGATGAAGTAAAGAAACCTGTTGTAAGAAGGTTTATAGCACGCGCTAAGCAGAGTCAAATACAAAATGAAGAAAGTAGAGATACCGAAACCGTTGAATATGTAATGAAACTAATGGAAGAGAATATTAAGCAGGAACCTACAAATGGTTCAAATATTCGAATATGGTTTAATGCATTGCGATATTGCGAAAATCGAAATCCCGAAATTTTGCTTGATGATGCTATTGAAAAACTCAGTATATGGAAACGCTTAGGAGATAATTATGAGGCTTATTATTATTTCTTTATCTTGATGTGTATAAAAGCAGTAGAGGGGGGCTCTAGAGCTGAAGCATTAATTCCGTCATTGCAAGAAGCGTTAAAAAATAAGACTTCACATATGCCTAATAATAGAGTGATATATGAATGGCTTGGGCTAGGAAAAGGAGTAAGTAGATTAATAAGCTCTTTCTATAAAGTAAATGGAGCTAATCGTAAGCGCTCAATTGAAGAGATTGAAGAAAAAGCAGAGTACATAAGCGGACGAATTGTTAAATATTCTAGTGATCGTAGTGCTCAAATTAGATCGCATAATATGGAAGTGTTTTATTCTCCATCGATGCAGGTTGAACAAACTACACTTGAAGATATAGGTAAGCAAGTTCAATTTATTCTAGGCTTTAGTTATGATGGCTTAAGAGCATTGAATCGCAGTGTTAAGCTCATAAATAACGATCAAGAAATAGAGAATGAACTTTCAGTTGGCAAAATTGTACGATGCCACGTAATGGGAATTGATCGTCAAGGTAACTATCTCAAAGTAAAATTGATGGATTATTCGAACCAAATTGGAAGCATTCATTACTCAGAAGTTGATGAAGATGATGATATTAGGAATTACGAAGGTCGTAGAGATCCTATTTATGCGCGCATAATAGAAAAAAGATATAATAGCAACGATCAGAGACATTATTGGCAATTAAGTTTAAAGAAAGAAGAGACAGAAATGGATGAATGGCAAAAGAAGATGCGTGATTTTAAATTCTAAAGCAGTATTTTAACAAAATATGTGAATTGAAAATTACCGAAAGAGATTTTATGACAGCAATGTTCAATTATACGAGTGGATTAATACAGGTTAAAAAGATGGATGATTCCATGTTTTATATGATGAAATTCAAAGAACGTTTTGAAAAGGAATATAGCAATCATGAAGTGTATTTAGCGACCTTTTATAGTAATTTAGCAATCGTCTATGCGGATAAAGATGATTTTCAGCAAGCGATGGAATATGATCAGAAAGCATATGATATAAGAAAGCGAGTTCTGGGTACTTATAGTAAAGACATGGTAATAACATATATTTCATTAGCAGAAGATTACTTACAGTTTAATAGAAATGATGAGGCAAAGGATTGTATAATCAAAGCGGAAGAAATATGCAAGGTTATTTTTGAAAATGAAGATAATGAGTTTTATCAAAATGTGATTCAAGCGAAACATGTGTTAGGAATTTTAGATTAAAGAGTAGGGTCCATTAGATATATAGAAAAGCGTGACGAGAAGAATGTAATCTATTTTAATAATGATTTAGATGATATGGAAAAAGTAGTTGAGGAATATTTGCCATCAAAGTATTGGTTTTATAGAAGTAAGAAATGTACAAGAAAATACGGCAATTATACAAAAGAAATCAACGGTTTTTGTTTCATTTTTGCTGTGGTAAAATATTTATGAAACTCATATCAGCGAAGAGAAAACGGAGGACGGAATGATGTTCGATACCATTCATCATATAGCAATCATAGGAAGTGATTATGAAAAATCAAAACATTTTTATGTAGATCTGCTTGGCTTTCAGATAATCAGAGAAAATTATCGGGCAGAGCGTGACGATTATAAGATTGATCTGGCATGTGGGCAGCAGGAAATAGAATTGTTCATTATAAAGAATGCCCCGGCTCGTGTAAATTATCCGGAGGCGCTTGGATTAAGACATCTGGCATTTAAAGTGAAGAGTGTGGACGATACCGTAAAAGAATTGAATGAGAAAGGAATTGAAACAGAACCAGTACGATTTGATAATTATACTGGAAAGAAAATGACCTTTTTCCATGATCCAGATGGACTTCCGTTGGAAATTCATGAGTAAAATTATAATTATAAAGCAGATTATGAACGGAGGTATGGCAATGAGCAGCTATAAAGATTATAAAAAAGAGCATTGCAGAATCCGGAGGTAAAGGCAGAATAAGGTACTGGCGGGGGCAGACCTCATTAAATTTCAGACCCCATTAAATTTAGATTAAGGTACATATTACATGGTGGAGCTTGCACCATGCAAAGATTTGATAAATTAAAGGTAGGATAATTATGAAAATGAAATGTGTAGAAGTATATGAGGGATTATACCATCAGGAACCGTTTGATGTGGCATTTTGCCCTTATCGAATAAGCCCATTAGGAGCGCATATCGATCACCAGTACGGTAAGATCAATGGTCTTGCGATTGATAAAGGAATTCATATGGCATATCATCCGAAGCAGAATGGTATCATTGAATTACAGTCTTTGAATTTTCCGAAGCGTGCGCAGTTTTTTGTAAATGCAGTGCCGGAGGAGAAGCAGGGAGATTGGGCGGATCATCTTCGTGGTGCAGCTAAGATGTTAGGAGAAAAGTATCGGTTGAAGATAGGATTGTCTGGTGTGATTGAAGGGAGTCTTCCGATTGGTGGCCTGTCTTCCTCAGCGTCAGTTATTATCTGCTTTTTGTCAGCATTATGTAAGGTGAATGATATTCATCTGGAGCCGATGGAACTTATATTAACTGCAAAGGCAGCGGAGAATCAGTATGTAGGAGTGTCTTGCGGTAAGCTGGACCAGAGCTGTGAAGTGCTTTCTAAAAAGAATCATCTTCTGTATCTGGATACGAAGGATGACAGCTATGAGTTGATCCCGACCAGTCAGAGTATGAAGCCGTATAAGATTGCGATTTTCTTTTCTGGTCTGGAGCGTTCGCTGAAGAATTCAAAATATAACCTGCGTCAGGATGAATGTAAGGCGGCAGCGTATGCGTTGATGGGATATGCTGGCATGGATTATGGAACATTTGCAGATACAAGATTACGTGATGTGCCGTATGAAGTATTCGAGGCTTATAAGGATCGTTTGCCAGAGCTATGGCGCAGACGTGCGGAACATTACTACAGCGAATTTGCACGGGCAGAAAAAGGAGCCGAGTTGTGGCGAAAAGGTGATTTGGAAGGTTATGGACAGCTTGTATTTGAAAGTGGAAAGTCTTCTATATACAGTTATGAATGTGGCTGTGATGAACTAAAAAAATTATATGAAATCATGCGGAATACAGATGGCATTTACGGTGGACGTTTCTCAGGGGCAGGATTCAAAGGATGTTGTATGGCTCTTGTTGATCCGGAAAAGGTAGAAGACATTAAAGTGAAAGTCACAGAAGAATATTTGAAAGCATTTCCAGAGTTAGAAGGAAGATATTCTGCATATGTATGTGAGAGTGCGGATGGAGTGAGACTTTAGTAGATATATATACGCAATTAAAGAAGCGAAGGATAGAATATTGAGCGAGGCAGGAAGTTGTATTACCTGCCTTATTATATGTGACAGAATCTGTCAAACAGTTAAGAAAAAGAGAAAAGGAACTTCTTGATATAGAAAAAATATTATATATGTACTATAATGGAACAGTGACAAAAATTGCACATAATGTGTGGGAAAGGTAATATCATGAAAGTTAAAAATGTGTCATTAGAGAATAAAGTGATTTTAGTAACCGGTGCTGCTGGATTTATTGGATCGAATCTTGTTATGGAGCTTTTGCGGGAGGTACATCCGGTACATATTGTAGGAATCGATAATATGAATGATTACTATGATGTGTCTATTAAAGAGTATCGTCTGAACCAGATAGAAGAACTGATAGGAAAGCAGGAAGGTTCTACTTGGAAATTTATCAAAGGATCCATTGCAGACAAAGCGCTGATCGATCGGATATTTACAGAGGATAAGCCTGCAGTTGTTGTAAATCTTGCAGCCCAGGCAGGTGTACGCTACTCAATTACAAATCCAGATGTATATATTGAATCCAATCTGATCGGATTTTATAACATTTTGGAGGCTTGCCGTCATTCTTATGATGACGGAGCTAATGGAGTGGAGCATTTGGTTTATGCTTCATCCTCCTCTGTATATGGAAGCAACAAAAAGGTGCCATATGCGACAGAAGACAAAGTAGACAACCCGGTTTCTTTATATGCAGCTACAAAGAAATCTAATGAGTTGATGGCACATGCATATAGCAAGCTATATAATATTCCGTCGACAGGGCTTCGTTTCTTTACAGTTTACGGACCGGCAGGAAGACCGGATATGGCATATTTCGGATTTACAAATAAACTTCGCGCCGGAGATACGATTCAGATTTTTAACTATGGAAACTGCAAGCGCGATTTTACATATGTAGATGATATTGTAGAGGGAGTAAAGCGCGTAATGCAGGCAGCTCCGGAGAAGAAAAATGGCGAGGATGGGTTACCGATTCCACCTTATGCAGTTTACAATATCGGAAACAGTCATCCGGAAAACTTACTGGAATTCGTAGACATTTTACAACAGGAACTGATCAGCGCAGGCGTGCTTCCGGAAGATTATGATTTTGACGCGCACAAAAAATTAGTACCAATGCAGCCGGGAGACGTGCCGGTAACATACGCAGATACCACAGCATTAGAAGAAGACTTTGGATTTAAACCACAGACAAGCCTGCGAGAAGGCTTAAGAAAATTTGCACAGTGGTATGCGGAATTTTATAAATAGGGGGTCAGACCCTCTTAAGATTTTCTTAAAAAGAGGTTGAGTATTATTATGATAGCAATTGTTTTAGCAGCTGGGTATGCTACGAGATTGTACCCGTTGACAGAGAATTTTCCGAAGCCGCTGCTTCCGGTGAATGAGAAGCCGATTTTGAACTGGCTTTTAGATGACTTGGAAGAGCAGGAAGAGATTACGGGATATGTGATCGTAAGTAATCACAAATTTATTGGATATTTTGAAGGTTGGAAAGAGACTTTAAATTATAAAAAGCCGGTAATTCTTGTGGATGATGGTTCTACGGATAATGAGCATAGACTTGGGGCAGTGAAGGATATCCAGGTTGCGCTGGAGGCTATAAAAGGGAGAAGTGGAGAGAGTTTTCTTGTAATTGCAGGAGATAATCTTTTAGATTTCTCGTTCCGTGAGTTCATTCAGTTTAGCCAGAAAAAGCAGGCGCCGTGTGTGATGTGTCATGAGGAAAATGATTTGAAGCGGCAGCAGAAGACGGCAATTATTGTAAAAGATGCAGAAGACAAAATCATTTCTTATGAAGAAAAACCAGAGGTGCCGAAGGGAAATTTGGCAGTGCCGCCATTTTATTGTTATCGAGAAGAAGATGTGGCACAGATCGACGAGGCAATTAAAGCTGGTTGCAGTACAGATGCACCGGGAAGTTTCGCAGCATGGCTCAGCCATCAGACAGATGTCTATGCATGGACGATGAGTGGAAAAAGACATGATATTGGAGACCGTGCCAGCTATGATGCGGTGCAGGAGATTATGAAGAACCAGGCATAGGTACATATTACTTGAGAAAAATATGAAAGGTATGTAAAAGGAGAAATAAAAGTCATGAAGATTGCAGTAGCAGGAACAGGATATGTAGGATTATCAATTGCGACATTATTGGCACAGCACAATGAGGTATGGGCAGTAGATATTATCCCGGAAAAGGTGGAATTGATCAATCAGAAGAAGTCACCAATTCAAGATGATTATATTGAAAAATATCTGGCAGAGAAAGATTTAAATCTGACAGCAACATTAGATGCGAAATCAGCATATAAAGATGCAGAATTTGTTGTAATCGCAGCACCGACAAATTACGATTCTAAAAAGAATTTCTTTGATACATCAGCGGTAGAAGCTGTTATTAAATTAGTTATTGAGTATAATCCGGATGCGATTATGGTGATCAAATCTACAATCCCGGTAGGCTATACGGCAAGCATTCGAGAAAAATTTCATTGCGATAATATCATTTTCAGCCCAGAGTTCTTAAGAGAGTCTAAGGCGCTCTATGATAATCTGTATCCATCACGTATCATTGTTGGAACAGATGTGGAGAATGCAAGACTTGTCAAAGCAGCGAATACATTTGCCGGATTATTACAGGAAGGTGCAATAAAAGAAGACATTGATACTCTGATTATGGGATTCACTGAGGCAGAGGCCGTGAAGTTGTTTGCCAATACATATCTGGCACTGCGTGTATCTTACTTTAATGAGCTAGATACTTATGCAGAGATGAAAGGGCTGGATACGAAGCAGATTATTGATGGTGTATGTCTGGATCCACGAATCGGAAGTCATTATAACAACCCGTCTTTCGGCTATGGTGGTTACTGTCTGCCGAAAGATACAAAGCAGCTTTTGGCAAATTATGAGGATGTCCCACAGAACATGATGACTGCAATCGTAGAATCTAACCGAACAAGAAAAGATTACATTGCAGAACATGTGTTAGAGATGACAGGTGCTTATGAGGCTAATGATGATTACGATGCAAGTAAAGAAAAAGAAGTAGTCGTAGGCGTTTACCGTCTTACAATGAAATCTAATTCCGATAACTTCCGTCAGTCATCTATTCAGGGAGTTATGAAGCGTATCAAAGCAAAAGGAGCAACGGTAATTATCTACGAGCCAACACTGGAAAATGGTACAACATTCTTCGGAAGCAAAGTAGTCAATGATCTGGAAGAATTTAAGAAACAAAGCCAGGCAATTGTCGCCAACAGATATGATAGTAGTCTGGACGATGTAAAAGAAAAAGTATATACACGAGATATCTTTAAGAGAGATTAGAGATTGAGTGCAGGAATAAAATAAGTGTAGAGCAAAAGAAAAGAGGCAGAAATTGAAAAAATTCGGTCTCTTTTTGTATATTGAAAAGACAATAGAAATAGAAGAAGCGGTTGATAGAATGGTACAATAAAATTGGTAGCCAGAAATGCAAAATGAAATAAATCTCATTCAGCAAGTAGTTATGAAATCGCATGTTATAAAAAGAAATGTAAGGTTATGATGAAAAGCGAAGAATAAAATATGGAATATAATGAAAAGAATCTGCCGTTGGCAAAATGGTTGATCGATAAAACAAATACAAAGGACTATCGCATAGGGAATCTCTTAGGAATGAAGCACCCAAAGGTGGATGGGGACCTTTTGAAAATAGTGGGTGGCAGAGATGAACTGGTCAGACAGGCAAAAGTTTTAGAAAGAATTCCAGCATTAGGCGGAGAAGAATATCTGCATTTTGACTGGAGAGAAATGAATACGGATATTACGAGGATTGATTATCGGGTAGAAGTAATTCCTGGATTATGTGACTTAATTGGGGTCATTGATCCTAGAGAACGCCAGTTACAGGCAATAACAAGAGTGTGCAAACTGCAGGAGGATGTATCCGGAAGCTGTCTGTTCGCTTATTGTAATCATGTGCTGGAACAGTTGAATAAAGGGAATACGAAAGAGTTATCCAAAGCGGAGGACGAAGAATTTCTTAAGTGTCTGAAAGCGTTAGCTGATTTGAAAGAACCGGAATGGAAGCGCGTGTTCAGCTCCAAAGTATTTGAAAAGAAAAATGATATCACGCCATCTAAAGTTTTCGAACGCATTTATCAAGGTGCAGTTATCGAAGCTTTGAAATACTCTCCGCAATATGAAGAAGGCATGTCAGATGATGAGATACTGGCAGCACATGGAATATTAAGTTATTCCCAGACATTAGAATGGAAAGGTGCTGTGGAGTATTGCATGACAGATCGAAATGGCACAGCGATAGAGAAGAAAATCGACACTTCCTTGAATTATTATGGAACGGTAATTAATGCACAGACATTAGAGCATGCCGTACCAAACTTACGAAATAGTGTTGAAAAAATCATTGTGATTGAGAATAAAGCGAATTATGAAAGCATGGAATATGATCCAAAAGTTTTATATATCTTTTGTCATGGCTACTTTTCGCCAAAGGAAGTTCGCTTTTTGCAAATGTTAATGAAGACAGCACCGGAAGAAATCCAGTGTTATCATTGGGGAGATATGGATTACGGTGGAATACAGATTTTTTTGTATAATGAAAAGAATATTTTCCCAAATCTGATTCCATGGAAGATGGACGTTCCCTCTTATAAGGCAGCGTTGGAAAAGGAAAAAGGAATTAAGCTATGCAGCAAAAAGCAGAAAAAGTTAGAAGCATTGAATGCCGGTAAATTAGAAGTACTGAAACAGTGTATATTGGAAAATAAGATGGAAATCGAGCAGGAGATGTTAATATAAAATGTCTCGATTTCATCGACAGACATCATATTATATACACTCTGGCAAAGCAAATTCAATTACAATTGAGTCTCAATTACAAAGATAGATTTGAATCAGCTTCATCTCTTGCGCCAGCGCAGCTTCTATGGTATACTTACACGGATTGTAGAATTGACTATATAATGACAAATAAGAGGAATCTGGTCGCAAAAAAGCTTTTTTAGATACCGGATTTCGTATCGGGGCTCACGAGGGAGTCTTGAAGTGTACATATACAAGAGACGCAGTGAAAGGAGTTATAGTATGTGTGGGATTGTAGGATTTACAGGTGATATGCAGGCAGCACCAATTCTGTTGGATGGTCTTTCTAAGCTGGAGTACCGAGGATATGATTCAGCAGGAATCGCAGTAAGAGATGGAGAGAAAGAGACAGAAGTAATTAAAGCAAAAGGCCGTCTGAAAGTTCTGTCTGAGAAGACGAATGGCGGAGAATCCGTACCTGGAACATGTGGTATCGGACATACAAGATGGGCGACTCATGGAGAGCCATCTGAGACAAATGCACATCCGCACATCAGTGATGATGGCAATGTTGTAGCAGTTCACAATGGTATTATAGAGAACTATCAGGAACTGAAAGATAAGCTGATCCGTAAAGGTTATTCTTTTTACTCAGCAACAGATACAGAAGTTGCTGTAAAATTAGTTGACTATTATTACAAGAAATATCTTGGTACACCGGTTGATGCAATCAATCATGCATTGATCCGTATTCGTGGTTCTTATGCACTGGCAATGATGTTTAAGGATTATCCGGGAGAGATTTATGTGGCAAGAAAAGACAGCCCGATGATACTTGGTGTAGATGGTGAGAATTCTTACATCGCATCTGATGTTCCGGCTATTCTGAAATATACAAGAAATGTGTATTACATCGGAA
>ERZ773188.3224-NODE-3224-length-14146-cov-2.796040_pt1 | contig 14146 bp, 9 predicted proteins | sample MGYA00581011_ERZ773188 | MGnify/ENA primary metagenome ERZ773188 (study PRJEB29015, sample SAMEA2737798) | human gut metagenome | biome: human gut; feature: human-associated habitat; material: faeces | place: China | collected 2012 ...
AAGTGTTAAAAACAGACCATGTGGAGAATGCAACATTTTTTTACAGCAGAACAGACTACAACAGCAGTGTTTACTATGAGAACAGCAGTTTTTCCGGTGGTAAGGTCTATGGCATTGATACCAATTATCTGAATACCTGCGGTTATCAGGTTCGTTCCGGAAGGGGATTTGTACAGGCTGACTATGATAATTTCCGCAAGGTGGCACTGGTGGACAGCTATGCTGCTGATACCATGTTTCCGGGAGCGAATCCGGTGGGAAAAATCATTGAGATCGGTTCTGAACCCTATACAGTTGTAGGAGTTGTACGCCAGTCGGCTGACAGCCTGCCCAACATGGATACACCGAGTGATTTCAACAGCTATTATGAAAATGTAATTGGAACCGTAATGATTCCAAATAAATGCTGGCCGATTTCTTACAAATTTGATGAGCCTGAGAATGCGATCGTCAAAGTAGACAGCACGGACAACATGAGTGAAACAGGTTCAGCTGTGGCGAAAATCCTGAATAAATCTATCAGCAGCACTGGCAGTGGAAGCAGCGGCTTCAAGTATAAAGCAGATGATGTTATGCAGCGGGTAAAGGATCTTCAGGATTTAAGTGAGAGCACCAACTCCCAGCTGATCTGGATCGCAAGTATTTCTCTTCTGGTTGGAGGTATTGGTGTTATGAATATCATGCTGGTATCTGTAACCGAGCGTACCAAGGAGATTGGTCTGAAGAAGGCAATTGGTGCCAGAAAGAAGGTGATTCTGGGACAGTTCCTGACGGAGGCAGCAGTACTTACCAGTGTTGGAGGTATTATCGGAGTTGTTCTTGGAATCGGACTTTCAAAAGTAGTATCCAAGGTGGCAGGCTCACCTACAGCCATCAGCGTTCCGGCGATTATAGGCTCTGTAGTATTCTCTATGCTGATCGGTATCATCTTTGGTCTGCTTCCTTCTGTTAAGGCGGCCAACCTGAATCCGATTGATGCACTTAGAAGTGAGTAATGGTTAATATTTTGCAATAAATGTTAATATTGTTATAAAAACGAACGGCTGAAAGCATAAATTAGATGATTTGTGCTAACGGCCGTTCTTTTTATGAGTCAATTCATGTGTCCAAGTATGTTTTTTTGTTATTTGGGTAAAGTGGAGTGTGCAGATTGTGGAAATGCTTTTAGGACAGGCTATAGACAATGTTATGTTTCGTCGGTTATAATTTTGCAAAATATAAGGGGAAACATGATATACTTGTTTAGAGATTACATAGAGATTCCTTTGGTAGGATTATTGCATACCACTGGAAGGAGATTTTTAATATGCAAAAATATAAAAAATGGAAACAAGTTCTGTCTGTTTCTACAGCAGTATGTCTGAGCATTGCGGGAGCGGGAAGCCTGATGGGCTGCGGCAGTACTGACAGAGGGAAGGACAAGGCAGATTCCGTGGAATCCAAAGCAATGGGACGGTATCTGGAGAATGAACTGTCTGTGCCGGAAGGATGTATGGAGATTGTGGATTTGCAGGTTATGAAAGAGGGAAGCCTGAAAATGCTTGCAAGAAACAGTGACTACGAATTGATGCTCTACCAGTCCTCTGACAAGGGCAAGACCTGGGAAGAAGGGAAGAAGGTTGCCGGTTTTTTCGGTGTGGAAGGGGAATACATTTATAAAGCAGCGCTTGGAAGAGACGGAAGTATTCTGATTGGCGTGTATATAGAATCTGAAGATGAGAACAGCATGGGAAGTATGGAATATTATTATTGTCCCGCTGACGGTGAAGGAAAGAAGGTAGAAATCGGAGAAGCTTTGGATGAAACTATGGCCTGGAGTATAGATATTGGGGAAAATGGCAACCTGTTTTTGCAGATTTCGGGAAATGGAATCTGGGAAATCAATCCTGTTGACGGGGCTGTGGTTCATGAGTATGAGAAAGGAAAATCCACAGATTATATGTGTGTGACTGCAGAGTATCTGATTGTGATTGCAGATGGAGATGTGCATTATTATGATGTGGCTTCCGGCAAGCCGGCAGGTGGAGGCGATGCACTGACTGCGCAGCTGAAAAAGACTCCTGCAAATCTGGAATTTGGAAATTCCTCCGGTACTGCTTTGCTGTTTTTGGATGGTGATGAGAAAAACACCATATTCTATGTGGATCAGACTGGTTTATACCGCTATGCATTTGGCGGCAATGTAATTGAGCAGGTAATTGATGGAAGCCTGAATTCCATAAGTTCTTCGAATAAGGCATTTAACTGTATGGCAATGGATCAGGAAGGCGTGTTTTACATTGGGGAAATTGATTACAGCTCCGGTTTAAATTGCGGAAGGCTGGTTTCTTATAAGTATTCTGCAGATACTCCAACTGTACCGGATACAGAGCTCACCATATATTCCCTGGAAGAGAATTCCGGTATTCGACAGGCTGTTGTTATGTTTCAGAAGAAATATCCGGATATTTATCTCACACTGGAAACCGGAATGTCTGGAAACGATGGTGTAACACGTACAGATGCGTTAAAAACACTGAATACGGAAATTATGGCAGGAAAAGGACCGGATATTCTGATTCTGGACGGAATTTCTTCCGAAACCTATGCAGAACAGGGAATGCTGGAGGATTTAAGTGGAATTCTGAAAGAGGCAGGATTACTGGACAACATAGAAAGTGCTTATACAAAAGAGGATGGAAGTATCTATGAGATGCCGGTGAAATTTGGAATTCCTATGATAGAGGGAAACAAGGAGGATGTGCAGGCAGTGACAGATCTGGCTTCTCTTGCTGATGTGCTCACGAAGCACAAGGATGAATATGGACTGACTTCGGAAAACATCTATAAGCTGCCCTTACTTTATTCCATGTATCCACAGGCACTTCTGGAAAAACTGGCAGATAACAATTCCGCAGCATGGATGAAGGCGGATGGAACTCTGGACGAAGAAAAGATCAAGGAATTTCTGGAACAGTCCGAAAGAATTTATCAGGCTGGAAAGGATGCTATGGATGAATTAAAGGCTGCTTATCCACAGGCTTTTGATGACAGTGAACAGCCAGTATATGAAAGAGCTGGCAGTATTTCGGGAGAAACTGCCGTGCTGCTTTCCCGAAACTGTGAATTTGCTTTAGGTGATATTTTTTCGCCTTTGGATTTTGCATTTGTAAATTCTATGGCAGAGATAGATACTTCCTTGTCCTATGCACTTTGGAATGGGCAGATGGCAAATTGTTTCATTCCGGTCAGCCGAATCGGAATCAGCTCCAGAGCTTCCCAGAAAGCTGCTGCTGAGAAATTCGTGGAATATTTATTTTCTGAGGAAGGACAGATGCTTTCCAGAGAAGATGGGTTCCCTGTAGTGGAAGCTGTTTACAATGGAGAGGACTACTGGAATCAGGGAGAGGCTGGAAACGTGTTAGTTACTGGCGGCAGCAGTAACAGCGAGAACGGTCAGGAATTGGTATACAGTATAAAAGTTCCGCCCGCTGATAAGGTGAATGAATTAAAACAGCTTGGAAAAATGCTTACAACTCCGGTTTTGGATAATACAATCATTACCAGTGCTGTCTGTGAAAACGGAGTGCGTTACCTGAATGGGGAAATCAGCCTTGATGAGGCGGTAAATGCAGTCATGCAGCAGGTGAACCTGTATCTGGCAGAATAGAAGGAGTAAGAGATGTTTAAAAAGCTTCACAGACAAATGACCATATTTGCATCACTGATCACAAGCGGAATACTGATCCTGATGGCAGTTTCCTGTCTTGTGATCTCCGAGAGGGGACTTACCCATAATACTTACGAAAGATTTTTAAATAATGGAAATTCCTGTGTGGCTTATCTGGAAAATCAGACTGTGCTTTCTCACAAGTGGATACTGGAAGCAAAGCAGGAATACAAGGTGGAATTTCGCATTCGGAATAACGGAAAAAAGCTGTATTTTGATAAACTGGATACAGAAAGCCAAGATCAGGATAAAAAGGGAGATGATCTGAGCTCTGTAGAAAATATGCTGACAGAGGCTGCCAGAATTTCCCGGGAAGAGCAGGGGCTTGATGTGGACTATATGGGAAGCCTCTCTCTTTCCAAAACGGTTTATTTTGAAACTTCAGATTTTTATGCCTGTACAGCCTTGATTCCTAAGGGAAGCGGCGTGTTAAGCCTGGTGCTGGTATATCCTCTTGATGGGTTGAAAACACAGATCTTTCATCAAAGAGTCTGGTTTGGAGGTATGGTGCTGCTTGCAGTTCTGGCTTTGGTTACATTTTCCTGGTTTTTTACAGGAAAAATGCTTCGCCCTTTGGAAGAGAATCAAAGGAAACAAACCCAGTTTATTGCTTCGGCATCCCATGAACTGAGATCTCCGCTGGCTGTGATATTGTCAAGTGTACAGGCAATGGAATCTGACTGGGAAAATGCCGGCAGATTTTTGAAAACCATAAAAAGTGAGGGAGACAGGATGTCCCGGCTTATCGGGGATATGCTTTCTCTTGCAAATGCTGACAATAAATCCTGGAGTATTATGAAGACAGATTGTGAGCTTGATACCTTGCTTCTGGATACATATGAGAAATACCAGCCTATTCTGCATGGGAAAAAGATTTCCCTGAAAGTAGTTCTGCCAGAGGAGCCTCTTTCTATCTGTAAGTGTGACAGTGCCAGAATCAGTCAGGTACTGGGAATACTTTTGGATAACGGGGCAAGCTATGTGTCGGTCGGTGGCAGGATGGAAATGGGAGTAAAAGAAAATGAAAAATATTTTCAGCTTTATGTACAGGATAATGGTCCGGGAATTTCGGATGAGAATAAGGAGGCTGTATTCCGAAGATTTTACAGGGCTGATCCGGCCAGAAAGGAGAAACAGCATTTTGGACTTGGACTTTGCATTGCCAGGGAAATTGTGACGTTACATAAAGGGAGTATCCGTATTCTGGATACTCCGGGTGGCGGAAGTACATTTGTGATAAGATTACCGAAATAAAACGAGAATGCTGTTTACTGACAGACTTCCAACTGATAACCTATCCCGCGTATGGTTTTGAGAACCAGTGTGCTTTCCACAGATTTCAGGCGGCGACGGAGAAAATGTATGTAGTTGTCAAGATTTCCTTCTTCTACGTCGGATTCCATGCCCCATACGCGGGAGAGAAGAAGGTTTCTGGGAAGAACCTGACCGGGATTTCGGAGAAATACTTCCAGAAGGGCACTTTCGCGGCCGGAAAGAGTGCATTCTTTTGCACCCTTGGTAAGGCGCCCGCATTCAGGATCAAAAGCAATATCTCCCAGCTTCAGAAGATTTAAGTCACCCCATTTTCCGGGACGGCGCATAATGCTGTGGATTCTTGCAAGAAGCTCTTCAAAAGCGAAGGGCTTTACCATGTAATCATCTGCTCCGCAGTTCAATCCGTTGACTTTGTCCTGTAATTCGCCAAGTGCCGTAAGGAAAATAACAGGGGTTGAGATGTTGGACTGTCTGGCTTCTTTCAAAACCTGGGTTCCATCCATGGAAGGAAGCATGCGGTCCAGAAGTACCAGATCATACATATTTTCCTGCATATAGTAAAGACCTTCCGCACCATCCAGACATATATCTACCGTGAAATTTTCTTTTTCAAGTGCAAGCTTTGTAAGCTGCGCCAGATCTTTGTCATCTTCTATTATTAAGATTCTCATAAGAAACTCCTCTCCTTATAATCTGTTATCCATTATATACGCAAATCTCTAAAATTTCTCTAATTAATTTTAAAGCCTGTTTGAAAACCGGACAAAATCTCCCACAAATTGTGGCGCACATCTTGCAGAAAGCCTTTTTCAAACACGCTTTAGAGAAAGAATAGAGATTTCTTTGCTATTTTTATAATGCTGAATGAAAGATAGAAAAGAGGAAATTTTTTGAAAAGAAAACATGCCCTGAAAGGGATTTTATTTATTCTCCCTAGCTTTGCAGGAGTCTGTGTATTCTGGCTGCTTCCTTATGTGGATGTGATCCGCAGATCTTTTTTGGGAGCTGTAAATGGAGTGTTTACTGGATTTATGAATTATCAGATGATATTTTCCAATCAGGCATTTCTTCTTGCCGGGAAAAATACCTTGCGGTTTTTCGGAATCTGTATTCCGTTACTGGTGGTCTTGTCACTGGCAGCTGCTGTCCTGCTAAATGGACTTGGGAAAAATCAGAAGCAGCTGATGAAAACCGCATTTCTGCTTCCAATGGCCATTCCAGTTGCTTCTGTGGCAATTTTATGGAAAGTACTCTTTAATGGACAGGGGCTTTTGAACCATTTTCTGGAAATGTTGTCGTTGAAAAGTATAGACTGGTTGAATACAAAGGCTACCTTCTGGGTGCTGGTGATCAGTTATATTTGGCGAAATTTAGGGTATGACATTGTACTGTGGCTGGCAGGCCTTTCCACAATTCCGGAATCTCTTTATGAGGCAGCAAAGGTGGATGGAGCAGGTGCCTGGAAATGCTTTACCAGGATTACCTGTCCCAATCTTTTACCCTCTCTTTTTACCATTGTAGTTCTGTCGCTGCTGAACGGCTTTAAAGTATTCCGGGAGGCTTATCTGGTCGCAGGAGATTATCCACAGGAGAACATGTATCTTCTGCAGCATCTGTTCAATAACTGGTACAGAGACCTGGCCATGGATAAGATGGCGGCTGCGGCAGTGGTTACTGGAATTGCGATCATGGTTCTGGTACTTTTACTGCAAAAAGCATGGGAAAGAGAGGATTAAGAAGTGAAAAAGATAACTTGTTTTTTTCTTGTACTTTTAGCTTTGGTCTTTATATTTCCTGTTTTATTTCTGGTAGTTGGTTCTCTTATGGGAAAAAATGAGCTTACAGATCTGCTGTTTCCAGTGCTGCAGGAGGGGGCGAAAGGATATGCTTCCTGGAAGCTGTTTCCGGAAGCGGGTGCGGCAGCTGCAGATAAAGGTATGGAGTGGTTTATGAGAAATCCGGAGATCACACCGGATCTTGCAGTGGGAGATTTTGACAGTCTTTCTGAAGAAGGGAAAGCCTATATGAGAAGTCTTTCAGATCTTGAGATCGTCAGGCTTTGCCCGGAGAAAGATGATTCCGATACTCAGTCAGCAGTCAATCACATCATAGAAAAAGGGGCCAGGGACATACTGATCTTCGGCGCGACCGGGACTAGACTGGATCATGTTCTGGCTAATCTGGGATTGCTTTCCATGGGAAAAGAGAAAGGCGTGCATATTTCCATTGCGGATCAGTGGAATTACATAACTCTGGCTGAAAACGGAGCTGTACTGAAACGGGATTCCCAGTTTGGAAAATATGTTTCGTTTTTTACTGTTGGCGGTGATGTGGACGGACTGACTTTGAAGGGATTTAAATATCCGTTGAATAAATATCATCTTACAGTTGCGGACAGCGGCCTTACAGTCAGTAATGAAATCGCAGAGGAGACGGCAGAAATCACGTATGACAGCGGTCAGCTGCTTATGATCATGTCGAGAGATTAGCAGATCCTGCTCACAGACAGTGTTATGCCTGGAATTTTGGACGGACGAAAGCAGTATAAAATCTGAAAGTACGGTGGGTTGCGTATTCCACCTGTGTATGGTAAGATGAGAAAGGCAAAAATACAGGAAACAGCAGATACTTTAAAGAAGCATAAAATGGCCCGGAAAATGGCCCACCTGAGATCAAGAAGTATCTGTAATTACCGTAAAATCTATATATTTAAAGGAGAAATACAGAGAAATGAAATTAGGAATTGTAGGACTTCCTAACGTAGGAAAAAGTACATTATTTAATTCACTGACAAAGGCCGGAGCAGAATCTGCGAACTATCCGTTCTGTACTATCGACCCGAATGTAGGCGTTGTAACAGTGCCGGATGAGAGACTGAACCTTCTTGGCGATTTCTATAAATCGAAGAAAGTAACACCTGCAGTTATCGAGTTCGTTGATATCGCAGGACTTGTAAAGGGTGCATCCAAGGGAGAAGGACTTGGAAACCAGTTCCTTGCAAACATCCGTGAAGTAGATGCCATCGTTCATGTTGTAAGATGCTTCGAAGACTCCAATGTTGTCCATGTAGACGGAAATATTGATCCGCTCCGCGATATTGAAACGATCAATCTGGAGCTTGTTTTCTCAGATCTTGAGATCCTGGAGAGAAGAATTGCCAAAGTTACAAAGACAGCACGTATGGATAAGGAAGCAGCCAAAGAGCTTGCATTCCTTGAGAGAGTAAAAGCACACCTTGAGGAGGGAAATCTTGCCATTACTCTTGAGACAGAGAATGAGGATGAGGATGCATGGCTTGCAACATACAACCTCCTTACTGCGAAACCTGTGATCTATGCTGCAAATGTTGCAGAGGATGACATTGCAGATGACGGTGAGAACAACAGCCATGTTCAGGCCGTACGCGAATATGCAGCAGGACAGAACAGTGAGGTATTTGTGATCTGTGCTCAGATCGAGGAAGAGATCTCCGAGCTTGATGAGGACGAGAGAAAGATGTTCCTTGAGGATCTTGGACTTACAGAGTCCGGACTTGAGAAGCTGGTACGCGCAAGCTATCACCTTCTTGGCCTTATGAGTTTCCTGACAGCAGGTGAGGATGAGACAAGAGCATGGACCATCAAGATCGGAACAAAGGCGCCACAGGCAGCCGGTAAGATCCATACAGACTTTGAGCGTGGATTCATCAAGGCCGAGGTTGTAAATTATCAGGATCTTCTGGATTGTGGTTCTTACGCAGGAGCCAGAGAGAAAGGTCTTGTCCGCATGGAAGGAAAAGACTATGTTGTTCAGGATGGAGATGTGATCTTGTTCCGTTTCAACGTATAATAAACAGGTGATTTTATGGATATGTCAATTCGTTTTCCCGGCCTGAAACTGGTTTTGGACTATGTTCCGAAATCATTTGAGATTTTTGGATTTGAGATTACGATCTATGGTGTTCTGATCGCGGTCGGAATGCTCCTCGGAATCTTTTTTGTGGTGCTGGAAGCCAGAAGAAATCATGAGGATCCGGATGGATATCTGGATCTGACTATCATAACGCTGATCGCAGGCGTGATCGGTGCAAGGCTTTTGTATGCGGCTTTTTCGTGGAGTCTGTACAAAAATGATCCGGGGCAGATCCTGAATGTACGATCCGGTGGAATGCTTTTTTATGGTGGCCTTCTGGGCGGAGTCCTGAGCGGCGCGGTTTACTGCCGGCTCCGCAAAAAGCCATTCTGGAAAATGGCAGATCTTGCCTGTATGGGAATCCTTATCGGGCAGATAATAGGAAAGTGGGGAAGTTTCTTTAACAGAGAATCGTTCGGAGAATATGCAGATAATATTTTTTCCATGCAGATTCCGCTGACTGCGGTAAGAGCAGGAGAGGTAACTACCGCGATGCGCGAAAATCTTCAGACCGCAGACGGAGTATCCTGGATCATAGCGCAGCCACTGTTTTTATATGAGAGTCTCTGGTGTCTGCTTGTATTTCTGATGCTTATGATGCATCTTCGAAAAAGGGTATTTCAGGGAGAGATTTTTTTGAGATATCTGGCGGGATATGGTCTGGGGAGAGCTGTGATCCAGTGGTTCCGCACAGATAAGGTATATTTTCCGGGAACAGAAATTGATGTTTCCTTAGTGATTTCAGGTGTGCTTTTTGTCTTATGTACAGTGATCGTTACGGTGAAGCTTGTAATGGCGAGGAAGCGTGCCCGGGTACGAAAGAGAAGAATCGAAAAAGATTACCAGGCAGAAAAAGAAGCCGCAGAACAAAGAGAACAGGCAATGGAGAATCTGGAAACAGAAACTGTACAGGGAGAAAAATATGAGTCAGGAGAAAATACGTCAGAAGGAGAAGAACCTCCGCAGAGCAGCACTTCTTCAGCAGCTGCAGGAGGAACGGAAGAAACTGGACAACCAGATCCAGTCCCGGAGCGACCTTCTGAAGAATCTGGAAGCCAGTCAGAGAGTTGACCGCATTCTGGAATTATACTATCAGAACTGAAACGATTTCAGAACATAAGAAAGCACTGTCCGGCAGGAAAAGTCAGAAAGACATATCCTGCAGGACAGTGCTTTTTTATATAATACAAAAGAACTTCCGGGCAGGTGTGTGCCATGGCAATATCAGTACATTTTACGAAAATCCAGAGGGGTGGTCCCGGTGATCTTACGGAACATGGCAATAAAATGACTGGCATCGGAGAAACCGGAAGCACCGGCAACATCCTGGATCTTCATATCCGGTTTGGACAGAAGGAGCTCTCTGGCGCGGCTGATACGGTACATTGTAACATACTCATAAACAGAGCAGCCAAGGAAGCGCTGAAACAGACGGGAGAGATACTGAGGAGAAACAAAAACACTCTGGCTCAGCTCGGCGGCTGTGATGTCATTCTGGTAACTGGTTTCGATTTCTTTTATTACAGGGAGCACATATCTCTGATAAAGCGGATTATCCTGGATTTTGGGAGAGGCAGCGCAGTCCATGAAATTCATAAGAAGATTGTAACAGTCCGAGGAAAGCGATTTCATATTCGGTGTCGGCTGGTGGTATTTTCGAAGGGAATAGGAGATCAGTTTACGGATATTTAAGCCCTGCTCTTTCGGGGTGAGGATCACTTCCTGATTGTCTGTCATAGAAGGGATACTGCCTGCGAGAGTCCCGGTAAATGTGGCAAACATGGTAATCCATGAGGTGGATTCCCGGTGATAGGAGTGGGGAACCGATGGTGCGATGAGAATCCCCTCGTTTGCACCCAGGGTATATTGTTTCCCGCGGACTTCAATACGTCCGGTACCTTTTTCCGTCTGGAGATAATGGTAGTAGGGATAGCCATCCGGGCGTGATATGTTATCCTGGTTCCAGTGATTCCCAAGAGATTCAAACATAAACGGAGCACTGACGGGAGTGTTTCTGAAATAAATAGACATATTCTTCACCTGTTTCTAAATGTTATATATTTTGGTGAAACATATTATACCATAATCTTTAAGTTTATACTATAATAATGTACAGACAGAAATGAAGTAACGAAAATACAACTGTAAAACACAGTATTTCAGGAAATTCAGTCAATATTTACCGGAATACAAAAGCCGGACAGGAGGAAAACATGAAAAAATTTGATTATTCTCTGGTGAAAGATCCACAGTATTTCTGTGACGGAAGAATGGAAGCGCATTCGGACCACATGTATTATCGCAGTGAGGAAGAACGGGAAGATGAGGAAACTTCCTATCGCCACAGCCTCAACGGACTCTGGAAATTCCACTATGCAAGAAATTATGCAAGTACAGTTGCAGGATTTGAGGAGGACGCATATTCCTGCAAGGACTGGGAAGATATTTATGTACCGGCGCATATCCAGATGGAAGGATATGATGTACCACAGTATGCCAATGTCCAGTATCCATGGGAAGGTCACGAGGAACTTCACCCGGGACAGATCCCGGAGCGTTTTAACCCGGTAGGAAGCTATGTGAAATATTTCCATGTGCCGGAAAACATGAAAGGAAAAAGAGTATTTATCTCTTTCCAGGGAGCAGAAAGCGGACTGGCTTTGTGGCTCAACGGAACTTTTGTGGGATACAGTGAAGATTCTTTTACCCCTTCAGAATTTGAGCTTACAGAGTATCTGAAAGAGGGCGAGAACAAACTGGCAGCCCAGGTATTCAAATGGACAGCCAGCAGCTGGTGCGAAGACCAGGACTTTTTCCGCTTTTCCGGAATTTACAGAGATGTTTATCTTTATACCGTGCCGGAGGTTCATGTCTATGATCTTAAGATCCGTGCGATCCCGGATGAGACCCTTAAAAAAGCAAGTCTTGAGATCGTGACAAAAACCTGGGGAAAAGGAAAACTGAAACTTATACTTTCCAGAAAAGGCGAGATCCTTTTGCAGGATGAAAAAGCTCTGGACGGTGAAGATACCTGTACATGGGAAATTTTAAACCCTCTGCTCTGGAGTGCGGAAGAACCGAATCTCTATGATCTTGACATGGAAGTGTATGATGAGAACGGAATGCTCCAGGAGATCATTCCTGAAAAAGTCGGTTTCCGCCGCTTTGAGATGAAAGACGGTATTATGACCCTCAACGGCAAACGTATTGTGTTTAAGGGAGTAAACCGTCATGAATTCAGCTCCGTCACGGGAAGACACGTATCCCGGGAGGAACTGATCCAGGATATTGTGACTATGAAGCAGAACAACATCAATGCCATCCGTACCTGCCATTATCCGGATGCTTCTCCGATCTACCGCCTCTGTGATGAGTACGGCCTTTATATGATCGCGGAAAACAATCTGGAATCTCATGGTTCCTGGGATGTGGCAGAACTTACAGGAGACTACACAGATATTGTTCCTCATAACAAACCGGAATGGCTTGGTATGATGCTGGATCGTGTAAATTCCATGTACCAGCGTGACAAAAATCACCCGGCAATCCTGATCTGGTCATGTGGAAATGAGTCCTTTGGTGGAAAAGATATCTTTGAGATGTCCGAATTTTATCGTAAGAATGATCCTACAAGACTTGTGCATTATGAAGGCCTTTTCCATGACAGAAGCTATAATGCAACCAGCGATATGGAAAGCCAGATGTATCCGTCTGTAGAAGCAATTAAGGAATTCCTAGCAAAAGATGACAGCAAGCCGTTTATCTGCTGCGAGTACACTCATGCAATGGGAAATTCCTGTGGCGCAATGCATAAATATACAGATCTTACTGACACAGAACCGAAATATCAGGGTGGTTTCATCTGGGATTACATTGACCAGTCCATTTATAAAAAAGACCGCTACGGAAAAGAATTCCAGGCATACGGCGGTGATTTCGGTGAGCGTCCGACGGATTATAATTTCAGTGGAAACGGTATTGCATATGGCGGTGACAGAACCCCGTCTCCGAAGATGCAGGAGGTCAAATTCAATTACCAGAATATCACTGCGGAGGTAACAGAAAATGCTGTAAAAGTTATCAACAAAAACCTGTTTGTAAATACCGATACGTTCCGCTGTGAAGTGACTCTTGCAAAGAATGGACATGTCCTTTGTACAGAGACACTGGAGACATCCGTAGAGCCGTTAAGCGAAAAAACATACGCCCTTCCTTTTGGAAAACAGCAGAGAGCGGGCGAATATACAGTGACCGTATCCTTCCTTCTCAGAGAAAAAACACTCTGGGCAGAGGCAGGACATGAGGTTGCATTTGGACAGTATGTTTACAAGGTAGAAGGAGAGGAGAAAGCTCCGGTTTCCGGTGTGGAGATCGTGAGAAGCCTTCACAACATCGGCGTTCGCGGAGAGAATTTTGAGGTGATGTTCTCCGTTCTCAATGGTGGGCTGGTTTCGTATAAATATGCAGGAAGAGAAATGATCGAGGCAATTCCGAAGCCGAATTTCTGGAGAGCACCTACAGATAATGACTGTGGAAATCAGATGCCGATGCGTTACGCACAGTGGAAGATTGCCAGCATGTACGCAAGCCACAAAGAGTTCCGCAGGGGAATGTATGGTCCGTCCAACGCCCCGGAGACAACTGTCCATGATAACAGTGTGGAGGTTGCCTTTACTTACATCATGCCGACGACACCGGTCAGCGAGTGCCGCCTTGCCTACGAAGTATTCGGAGATGGAAGGGTAAAAACTACCCTGACCTATGATCCGGTAAAAGAACTGGGGGATATGCCGGAGTTTGGTGTACTCTTTAAATTCAATGCAGATTATGACCATGTCAAGTGGTATGGACTTGGACCTGCGGAAACTTATGCAGACCGCAAACATGGCGCAAAACTTGGCATCTATGAGAATATGGTGACAGACAATCTGGCACGTTATCTGGTACCGCAGGAATGTGGCAGCAAAGAAGGCGTACGCTGGGCAAAGATCACAGACAGAAAGGGCAGGGGAATGCTCTTTGAGATGGATGAGAAAAACGGCCCGATGATGTTCTCCGCACTTCCATATACCCCTCATGAAATGGAAAATGCCATGCATCCATATGAACTTCCGGAAATCCATTATACTGTTGTCCGTGCCGCAAAGGCACAGATGGGTGTGGGAGGAGATGACAGCTGGGGTTCCTATACCCACCCGGAATATCTTCTTGACACCGATAAAAAAATGGAATTTTCTTTTGTATTCAAAGGACTTTAAATGTCATAAAAAA
>ERZ773188.3249-NODE-3249-length-14040-cov-2.706400_pt1 | contig 14040 bp, 7 predicted proteins | sample MGYA00581011_ERZ773188 | MGnify/ENA primary metagenome ERZ773188 (study PRJEB29015, sample SAMEA2737798) | human gut metagenome | biome: human gut; feature: human-associated habitat; material: faeces | place: China | collected 2012 ...
CACGGTGTTGGTGCAGCCGGGGGCCATACGCTTCATTTCAAGCTGCATGGGGAACGTATCCCCCGCTGTGTTTTGCGCTTCGCACATCAGGATGGCGTTGTCCCAGGTTTCACAGGGAACGGGCACGCCGTTTTCGTCCGGCCGTGTTTTGGCGATATTGGCAAGCTGCGCGCTGACGGTGCGGGGCGAAAAACCAAGCCGGAAGGGCAGGTGCTGCGTGTGGATGCCCAGGTCTCCCATACAGCCGTATTCTCCGTTGGCTGCACGCATGCGCTTCCAGTTGATGGGTTTTGCCAGATCCATGTCGGAGGAATGCTTGATGGCGAAGCGTGCCTCGATGATCTGCCCGAATGCGCCCTCGCGGTACCATTTTACCATCTGCTGTACGGCGGGATAGAATGGAAATTCGCTGGCGCACCGCACAAATACCTCGGGGCGACCGGCCATGGCGGCCTCCACCTCCTCGCAGGCCGCAAGGTCCATGCCGAAAGGTTTTTCCCCGATGAGGTGTTTCCCCGCGCGGATGACGTCGCCGTACACCTGTGCGTGCAGGTGGTGGGGCACCGCGCAGTATACGGCCTCCACCTCGGGATTGGCCAGCAGCTCGTGATAATCGCTGTAAAAGTACTTTGTGTCCGGCACCTGGCGGAACCAGTCGAGATTTTTTGGCGAGAGGTCGCACGCAGCAACAATGACGGGGCGGGGCAGCTCGCATGCCAGATGCAGCCAGCGCATGGAGACGCTGGCGAATTCGCGGCCCATCAGGCCGCAGCCGATCACACCGAAGCGCACGGGTTCCATATTCATAGGGCCGCTCCCTTCTGCGCGGCTGTCTCGGCCAGCGCGCTGTCAAACAGGGCGACGAGCCTTCCGGCCATCGTTTCTGTGGTAATGAGCGGCAGCTTTGTAAGAGCTACCGGCGGACAATTGGGCTTATAGGTCTGTGCACTGATGTCCACGCAGCGGTCCCGGTTCATGCGGGTACAGAAATCCACCGCATCGTCCACGCTGTCGAAGCACAGCGCCGTCATGTGGGCGTCACCTTCCACGCCTGTGCATACCTGCGGGTATTTTTGCGCCAGTGCGCGTACCTGTTCGTGGTAATACCGGCCCGCGGCTTCGATGTGCGCGCCGTTGGCCCCGATGAATTCCATTGTCACAAGATAAGCCAGGCTGGCCAGTTCTTCCTGTCCGTTGGTCACAAGCGCACCGAACTGGCTCAGGCTGTCGAAAGCGGCGCTCGTCAGGATCTTGCTGGCGGGGTAAACGCCCCCGGGGAAGCCCTTGCCTACGGAGACAAAGTCCGGCGTAAGGCCGTATTTGCGGAACAGGAACAGTCCGTCATACCATGCACAGGACTGGATCTCGTCGCACAGTACGGGCGTGTCGGTGGCGCGGCACACTTTGTACGCTGCCTGCAGATATTCCTCGGAAAGGCGGATGCCGCCGTAATTCATGAGGACGATCTCGTGACAGAAGCCCGCCGTTTTGTATTTGCCCTCGTTCCAGCGGCGCATGGTCTCGGCAAAGGCGCCGGAGTCGTTGATGGGGACGGACACCACCTTGTACAGCTCGTTTTTCTGCGCGGCTGTGTAGAAGTCCGGCCACAGGCCGCGCAGCGTCTGCGCCAGCACCGTAGTGCCGTGATAGTTTCCGGTCACGCCGCCGGCATTGTCTGCCATGACAACGAACACGGGTACGCGGCCTGCATACTGTGCGGGCGCGCCGTCGATGGTGTAAAAGCGGGAGAGCATCATTTTGAGCGCGGCCTCCACGGCCAGGGAGCCGGTCTCCAGATTGATGACGGTATTCAGCACGCCCGGCTCCTTTTGGGACAGAATGCGGTCCAGCGCCGGGTCTGTGGGCTGGAGGCCGTTGGCGGCGGCGATGAGGCGGCGCTCCAGCGTGCGGGTGATAAAGCCGCGGGTGTTGTTGTGCGTAGCATTGGGGATTCCGAGACGCTTGGCGTTTTCAATAAGCGAGTAGCCTGGAAAGTCGTGTCCCAGGGGAATCTGGTAATGCTCGCTTTTGCCCGCGAAATACAGGCGGCCGTCCTCGCCGATGCGGAATGCGCCCAGCCCGCCCAGCGGAGCTGCAAAGCTGTGCTGGGCGGCGCGGTATGAATGGGTGGGCGCGCCGTCCTCAGTGTCTGCAAAAGCGGGCGCAAGGGAGTGGCCGATGTCGCCCATCAGCTCCTCCTGGCGGCGGGCAAAAGCCTCGGGATAAAAATCGACCTTCTCATCGGCCACGGCGCGCAGAGCTTCGGGGCTTTCGCCTGTGAGTGCCGCGCGCGCGCGGCACACGGCCGCGGTGTATTCCGCGCCAAGCAAGTCGGTAAGGGAACGCCGGATGTTCTGGATCATATCAATTCTCCTTTTCTGCCATTGCGGCGTATTGTTTATACTTCGACGAACTCAATGCCCAGCAGGCGGCACAGCAGACGGACGCGCGCAGCATAGTCGCCGGGGACGATGATCTCATGGTGAGTGCCGCCCTGCTCCAGCCATGCCTTGATGCAGGCGCGTACGCCGGATGCGGGCCGGAAGAACATATACGGCATGTCGATCTTGCGCAGGCTGCATTCGTCCAGTATCTCGCCCGGGGCATATACGAGGCGGAAGCGTTCGCCGCCCACATGCACCAGGCTCATCACGCCTGCGGGGCCGGGTTCCGGCGTGAAGATGGGTGTGGGCGGGTTGGAAAGGCCGCCTTCATTGAATACCCGGTCCATCAGGAAAGGCTTTTTGTCCCTGCGGCACATGGCCCAGTTGCCCTCGCCCGCGTGGCACAGCAGGATGGCCTCCCGCGCAAAATCCATCATATACATCTCGCTGAAACCGGCCTGCCCGCACAGGCGCAACATAGCCGCCATGAGCATGGCGGCAGTGGCGTCGCCCTCGGCTGCGTAGCACGACGGACGGTGTTTCTTGCGTGGAAACACAAGGATGGTCCAAAGTCCGTCTTCATACCAGCACAGCACGTTGAGCATCGGTTCCGGCTCGCCTTCCGGTATCGTCAGTACATTGTAGACAAGGTCAAACATCTTCTCGCCCTTGTCGACTGCCGACGTGCGGATGCAGAAGCACGGATGCGACATTCCCTTTACAATCGACAGCTCTACGCTGCCGCCGCTGACGATGATGTCGCGCTCTGCCGACGCCATCTGGTCTTCCATCGGCATGAAGCCGCGGTTGCCAGCCTGGAAGTGCATGTGGTCAGGTGCCGACGCGCCGCATTTAGGCCCGTTGTAAAACAGCGTGAATCCCTCCAAGTCGCGCGACAGGTTCATCATATCGGCGATGCGCCCCTTGATGAGCTGGTCAACGTGCTTGTTGCACGGAATCGTGAGATGACGGGGGAAAATCGGGAACGGATTGATGAGTATTGTGTAGTCATCGCCCCAGGCAATGCCCTCCTGCACAGCCGGACGATTGGCTGCGCAGAGGAAGCATTTGCGTTCTTTCAGCGATTTGGCGTCGACCTTGGCTGCCGACGAAACAATGCGTCCGGGATTGAACTGCACCTTGATTGTGGTGCCGTCCACGTTGAATTCCTTGACCTTGACATTCTTCAAAGCCTCGAAATTATTACGGGCGGTGTCCCACACCTGCAGCTGACGGTCGAAAAATTCTGATATGTTTATACCCATTGCCTCTTATTTCTTTTTGTTGAATGCAATACGCGCCTGGAGCTCCCATGTGCGGATGCGGTCTTTATAAAGGTTGTGGGCGTTCATCTTCACTACGTCGAGCGATGCGTCTGAGTTGTCGTCCCAACGACGGCAGTTGTAGACTGGCTCATAGACACGACCGATTTGATATTCGCGGGAGAAGTTCAAGCCGAGAGCGTAGTCCTCGCCGTAGCTGGTGTTAGGCACCTTCACTTCGCGGAGCACCGGTGTGTAGAATGCACGCGGAGCGCCGAGACCATTGATGCGGAGGGCATTGTTGCGGCCGTTCTCCGGTGTCCACTCTTTGTGGTCGATGATGCCCGGAGCGATCATGTTCATATTGAAGTCGGTCATCATGTATGTGCCCACTACCATAGCGCAGTTCTGCTCATAGAAGGCGTTGACCATGATTGACAAGGTGTTTTCGTCGCGATAAACGTCGTCGCTGTCAAGCTGCACTGCAAACTTACCGCATTTTGGATGATGAACACCCTCGTTCCAGCAGCCGCCGATGCCGAGATCCTTGCGTTCCGGAATGATGTGGATCAAGCGGTCGTCGCCCTTGAACTCGTCGATTGCCTCTGTTGTGCCGTCGGTCGAGTGGTTGTCGATAACGATAAGGTTGAACTTGAAGTCAGCCTTCTGGCTCAACACCGACTTGATGGCGTCGCGGATAGTGCGGATACGGTTGCGTACGGGGATAATTACCGATGCCTCATACTCGAAGTTGCCTGCGCTGAACTCTATTTTCTTGAATTTTGGCTCAAGATAGCCACCGATTGCTTTCAAGTGGGCTGTGCATGCCTCTTCCATCTCAATCTGCACGCCACGGTTCTTCGGGTCTACATAGTCGAAAATCTTCTCTCCGCTCTTGCGTGTGTCGAGCTCTACGTCGGAATAGAGATACTCGTTGATGTGAACGAGCTCTGCTTCCTGTGTGATTTTCAAACGCACGTCGTAAAGACCGGCAAAGTCATATTCCTTGTCGATTTTTGCTACTGCGCTCTTCAATGCGGCTGCATTGAAAAGAAGCACTGATCCGAAATCGAAATCGTCGCGGAGACTGCCCTGCTGATAGTCGATGACCGGAGCGTTTGAACGCTGGTCGCCAACCACGTTGTAATGGTCGGCATAAGCCATACCGGCAGCTGAGTCGTCGGCGATTTTCACCATGCGCTCAACAGCAAACATGCCGAACTCCAACGAGTTGTATTTTGTGTAGAGCATAGCGTAGTCGCAGTCGGCTTTGGCAGCGATCTTCTTCATAGTGTCGCTGCTGTTGAGATTGCCGATGGCAATTTTCTCGCAGCCTTCAACTTCGCCCTGGGCGTCGGCTCCGGCAAGCAGATAGATGTTATGCACCAAGTCGCATGCCTTAAGACCTGCCACTGTATTTTTCACTTGTTCCGCATTCATGAACGGAATGAAACAATCGATTCTTTTCATTTTTTATTTTATTTTTAATTTTTCTATTGGGGTTAATCTGTTATTTCTTGTTGAAAAATTCCATTATCTGACCCATCAAGGCGCGGCGGGAAGCGGCGTCTTTGATAGTCTCAAACGGGAAGCCCATCACGCAGGTGCGGTAACCGCCCTGGTCGGCAACGACGGCTGCAGGGATATTATTCTCGCCGTAGCGCATCAACGTGCAGCCTTTGGTCTTGTCGGCTGGATAGATGCCGTCGGGCGACTCCACTGCGTAGAATTTGTCGTTGAGCGTGGTGTAGTATTCCACATTCAAATCGCCGAACGAGTCAAAATATGTCGGAACGGTGTGGGCTTTGCCCTCTATCGTTGCCTGTCCTACGCGCCACTGGTAGCCGAGCGTCTGCTTGGCAAACTCTTTCGACGCCTCGTCGGGATTGGTCTTGTCCCAAATGTCGGTTGCCACATAAGAGCCGCTCACGAGGATGCTGCCGCCGTTGGCTGTATAGTCAGCGATGGCTTTCTGCAATGGTGCCGTAAACGCAAGGAAGCGGTTTGGCACTTCGCCACGTCCGATTTGTGTCTCTTTCTGCTTGCCGAGGATAAGGTCGGCAAGTTTATACTGTTTCATGTCGACGATGCCGTTCTCTACGGCGGCAACGCTTGCTGACACAAATGAGTAGCCCGACTCCATCAAGGCTGCGCCGTGGATGGCTGGGTAGTCGAATGTGTTGCCGGCAATCACTTTGTCCTCCTGGTCGGCACGGCTGGCGCCGAAGCCGGCTGAGTCGTCGTCATACCATGGAATGTCGCGGCGGAACTCATACATGTCGCCGATGGTGTTGATGTCCGACATATAGGGCACACCGTGGTCTTTCGCGCTGGCGAATCCTGCCACATCCGGACTTGCTACAAATGAGTCGGGCGCACAGACGCGCGTGAAGCCGTTGACCACAAGCACTTCGCCTTTGGAGCCGTCAGCCTCGCCGAGGGCGAGAATCTCCGACGGGAAACTTACACCACCGTCGTTGGCTGCCACAATGCGGTAGCTGTGGATGGCATTGTCTGATATCTTGGCCACATATTCCGGCTTCTTCACTACGGCTATCTGACGGAACGCGCCGTCGCCGATGCGCTCGCTCACAATGTAGCTTTGTGCCTGCGCGCGGTCGCACAAGGTGTCGACGGATTCCTTCCATGTCAACCGGTATTCGCCTTTCTTCACTTTGGCGATGGCGAAACTGTTGACGGGAAGCGGCTGTATCATATAGTCGCTGCGGCCTTCCTTGGCGGCGAAGAACTGTGCCATTCCTTTATAGATTGCACGGCTCACCGTGAAACGGAACGTTGGGTCAAGGCCGTAGCGCATGTCGGCGAAATTCTGATGCGACAGCAATTCGAGAAGCATTGCCGGAACTTCAGGCACGCGTGCCTCATAATAGGAGGCGTCCCACATGCCGCGGCGAATCCATTTCGAGTCAAACTGCGCGCGGACATCGCTGCAGATATTCGACATAACCATATCGGTGAGCTGACGTGAGTTCATTCGGTCGGTGCCGTTCGCATACTTGTCGCCCTTAGTGCAGTAGATGCCGAGCGTGCCGATTATATCGTCGTTCTTGGTTGTTCCGGCATCGCTGTGGAACGCAAACGAGAGGTCGACGGGGATATTCAAGCCTGCCTTGCCGGGTATCACCGACGATCCGCCTGCAAGATAGTTGACCCACAAGCCGCGGCAACGATAGTCGTCGTTGTAGTCGTTGACTCCATGCGACGGAGAATAGACCGAGTCGGGCACTCCTGCCCACTGCAACCAGTAGCGTGCGCCCTCGGTGAATCGAGGATAGCCGCTGAGCTGATAATTATGCGCCAGGCGGTCGATCATCGTGACGGCGCTGAGGTCGCTCACTTGCTCTTCCGTGAGATTGTCGGCAATCCTACGCTCGATGTTGCCCATACCGCCTCCGATTTTAACGGCGTCGGCTGTGACCACCTCTCCGGTCTTGCCGGTGTTGCTTGTCAGCGTGACAACGGTATGGCTGCCGGCTGCCAGGTCAAAATGTCCGAGATAAATCCATGTGCCGCCTCCCATTCGCTGGTTCACCTGAAACTGCTTGTCGCCACCGGCTGTGTGAACGGTGTAGACGGCTTTTTCTGTGCTCTCTGGAAGAGTGGCGTAGGAAACGTAGACGGCATACGACCCTGCCTCGGGTATGTCGGCCGACCACGAAGCGGTCGATGCGTTTTTACCCTTTGTCGACGCAACCTTGCGGAAGGTGCCGTCGCGGAACGGATTCTCGAAATCCTTGTATGTCTTTGTCTTGTATGCAAAACCTGCGCCACCGTCGGTCCATGCCTCCGTGCCGTTGCTCTCCGCATAGGCGCCGGCTGCAAAGCCTCCGTTGTTGTCCACAATCAGCTCGGCACGGCGCGTGTCGCGCTCGCGCGGACTCATCACATAAGCGCCGGCATTCTCAAGCATCGGCATGAGATACGGCATTACAAAGCTCTGTGTGTAAAGGTCTTCTACGGTCTGGAAGATGCGGGCGCGCTGCCACTCCCAACGATTCAATTTCGGCTCGAAATAGAAGCCATGGCTCTGCCACATGGCGATAACCTTGCCGTCGAGACCTTTCTTGGGGTGACGCGTCTTGTCGAGGGCGTAGACAAACGGAGCCTTCTCCGACTTGCGGACGTAGGAATAGCCGGCGTCGGAATACAGACGCTCGACAGGCACTCCGCCAACTGTCACTTCTACGCTGTAAGGCTTGTCAAACATCATTGCCACCTTGCTCTTGACCGTCGCGTTGTAGCCGGCAAGTTCCGGCACATAGCCATACGCGGCATTCATGTCGAGCTTCAATTTTGAATTCTCAACATCAATCATTGCCGAGTCAACGGCAACCTTGCCTATGCCAAGACTGGCTGGCAAATTCTCGTTCAAAACAACGGCAATACGCCCTTGTGTGGCGGCGTCAAGCGGCTTGAATTCCGCATTGACCACTCCCACTGTGGCAATCGTTGCAGCTGCCAGTAGCAAAACCTTTCGCATCGTTCCTTTTTTTTGAGTATTATTGTTTGATTTTAAGTAGTATCTGCTTTATTTGCAAATTTACGATAATATGCCTATTCAAGAAAAATTTATTGATTCAAATCTTTATCGGTAAAACATTATTTAATATTTCAACACAGATTTTTAGAACCATTTCCCTCAAAAAAAAGCCGGCCGAAAGCTTTGCGAGTGTCGCCAAGCGTCCGTGCCGGCAAGCTATCTGTCTGTAGAATGATACTTAACAAGCCCTGGCATCGAGCTTGGTGCGATTTTTTTAATCTTTATGTTGTAGGAATCTGCAACTTCGGTCAGCACCCCGCTATAGGCGCACGCATTGGAGCCGACAAAGCAGACGGTCTTGCCCTCATAGTCATACTGAAGCACGTTGCGGCGGAAGAATGCGTCAATGGCATGGCGCACAAGACGATAGACGTAGTCCTGGTCGAGCTTGTCCATCAAGAATCGGGAATAGACACTCAACGTGTTGCTCGGAAGCGAATGGTCGTAGATTGCCGACATTATCTCGTCGGGCGACAGATTGATATACTCGAAAAAGTCGTTGACAAGCTGCGCAGGAGCAATGTCCTTCAGGCAGTCGCTGAGAAACCGCTTGCCGATATACGCGGCGCTGCCCTCGTCGCCAAGAATATAGCCCAGCGAGCGCACATTCTTCACTATCGCGCGGCCGTCGTAATAGCACGAGTTGGAGCCGCTGCCGAGGATACAGGCTATGCCAGCCTCGTTGATCAGCAACCCGCGGGCTGCGCCGAGAAGGTCGCTCTCGACGGTGACCGGAGTCTTGAACTGCGCGACAAGCGACGCCTCGACAATCTTCTTCTTTTCCGGACTCGTACAGCCAGCTCCATAGAAATGGATTCGCTCCCAGCGACGCTTGAAAAACGCCTCCGGAAGTTCAAGACGGATGCTGTGGCTGATGTCGCGGCGGGTGTGGAAAAACGGATTCAAGCCTTTTGTAAAAGCATGTTCCACCACGGTTGCGCCGTCGACCAATGCCCATTCTGTACGTGACGCACTGCTGTCTGCTATTATTTTCATCTCTTTGTTAGGTCTTGTTTTGGGTTTCGTTCAAATGGTTGTCTCATGCAAGAGATATCAAATTCTAAGGCTTCATATTGATGACTCCTTGACAAAATGCTCCCCCTTATTGCACATTTACACCACAAATTTAGCATAAAAAAATTGGAATGCCGCCATGACATCCCAATTTTTTATCTTTATGTCAATTTTATACAACTTACCTTACGGCGATTTTCTTCACCACCGCTCCTGTGCGAACCACGTAGACACCAGCCTGCGGCAATTCAACGCTGCTGTCTGTGCCGCTGTAGACCTGTCTGCCGTCGGCGCTGAACACTTCTATCCTCTGACCGTCGGCGCCAGCCACCCTGAGCGTACGTCCGTCCGCCGCCACGACAACGGCATCGTCAGCAATCCCGTCAACGGAGTCATACTCAACGATATTGAAATGCGACCAGAATTTATGTTTGAGATAGGCGTCACCCGCTCCTTTGGGGACAAGCACAAATTTATCAAGTTTATCATACAATTGACACAATGTTCCCGACTCACCTCCACCAACCGTAGGCGGCTCCTGTGATTGGCACTCCACTACGGTTAGGTTTTGTGTGTTTGGCATAAATCCAGTTACATATTTTACATTTTTTGTTATTACAAGTTTCTTCAAATTTGGGTATGTCCCCATAAAGGCATACGGCTCACAACTTTTGTCAAGCACAAATGTTTCTGGCATCTCGTCGTCCTTCATAGGAGGGTAACACACATAGTCGCCGGCACTGCCGTCTTCATTTTTACGATACACTATTCCATCAATCATTACGAATCCAGACTCTGGAGTCACTTCCACAGTAGTCAGATTTTTTATGTATTTCAGTGCCAATGCCGGAAAATATTCGCTGCCTGAAGCTACAACTTTTGTCAAATTATCGCAACCGGTGAAAGTTACGGAATATACATATTCATTATGATAACTTTTTTCCGCCGGATTGTCCAATCTCCGGTTTACAACCCATTTATCCACCATCGGCAACACATGTATCAACCTTGATGTACTCGACCCTTTCACATACACAGCCTCATTCTCCACATAGCCCCCAACTTCTACCTCTTCAAAACCTGGTCCGAACACTTCCTTTAGATTACGGCAAGTCGAAATTGTTTCTGCTAACGAGCTGCCTTTCGCACTTACTTCCACAACTTTAGGACACTTAAACGACAGAGTCTCAAGCGAAGTGCAATTTTTAAAACAATTTGTAAGGTATTTCAACTTCAATGATTTCAAACTCTCGCAGTCATCAAAACAATTGGGTTGGGCTACAATATACTGACCGTCCGGAATATCTATTCTTTCCAAATTCCTACATCCTCTGAAATCAACAAAGTTTATAGTGTCGCAATTGTCCACTTCTCCAATTCTGGCCGATACTGTTTTCAACGATTTAGATCTTATATTTAAGCTGAAAGCCGCATTACCAATTGAATCATCCTGCCATTTCGTAAGATTTTTTCTGGTAAATGTAATGTCAAGATTCTCTACCGGCATGTCCGAGCCAAAAGCCCGATTTCCAATATAAATTGCCGAAGGAAGCGTCAGTGTTTTCATCTCCTCCGGAAAAGAGACCTCAGAGAATGCTTCATCTCCAACATAGCGCAATTTCAAGAAACCGCTTTCTGTGGCAGAAACTTTAGCATCCACACCTCTTTCTCCAACATACCACACATTCGAGAAAAGACTGCCGTCCAATGTATTTTTACACGATATCGCTCTGTGTCCTATCACTTCCAATTTGCGTGGCAGAGTCAAATTGTCTATATCCCGGCACAACGTTTTATCTGGAATTTCTTTTACTTCATCACTAGTGAATGTCAACGTTTTCAACGAAGTTCCTACAAACGATCCAAACAACACCTTTTTCAACGATCGGGGTAGAATCAATGTTTCCAAATCGCCAAACATATTGAATCCCGTTGTATTGTTTTCCGTGGTTATTTCGTCATAATCATACCACCCAAGCTCTGTTTTGCGAGATCTACGGGCAAACGATTTTCCACCATCTACAATGTTGGCGTCTGTCAAGTCCAAATATTTCAAATTGCCCTTTTCATTGCTGATTGGATCGTATGTGCCTTTCGTATATTTACGCAGTATGTAACCATTAGACATTATTTTAAGGAAAAGGAAATCCGTGCCATTCAGATTACCATTAACTTTCAAATCTGTCACTGTCTTCCAGTCTGTTTTCTGCGATATTTGATATGACAACATTCCTGGAGTCTCGACAGTGACCTCCAGCAATTCTGCATGCACGAGCATTGGCAATGTCAAGAATAATGCCGTAACCAACAACGCTATCCGTTTCATATCTTTTTTTATTTGTTGTTATCAATTAACGTATATTTATCACCCAACTTGTAGACCACATCTTCCGATTCCAAGTTCTTGAATACCGATTGATTGGCATACAATTTCACCCTTGATGCGGATATTTCCACGCTGTCCACTCCTTTATTGAGCGTAATTTCATCATTATGCGTATAGTCCTGCCACGGGAATCCACAGACAGACACTCCGTTGTCGTACAAGAATTTCGCTCCGCATACCGGCACATCAACATATCTACAATCAGCCCCCGAGCTTTTCATTCTTTTTATTCTCACGACACCGTAAACAGATGGAAGCACAAGCAGAAAACCTGCAATAGGTTTGTCTTTCTCAGGTTTGCCATCAGCATCCTTTCTATAATCAAATTCAACAGAGCCCACAAATCCTTCGCCGTCCCAGATAGGCAGGCTTCGCATCGCCAATTTGTCATCATACGTCCACCCTATGCCTCGTTTGCTGTCAAGCAACAGCTGACATTCGTAAGTATATGTCCCAACATCTTTTTCATATTTTTTATTTCCTTCATTATCTGTTTCCCCCGTATCATACATCAAAACCCACGCAACTCCGGCATTAAGCATTCCATACGGCCGTGGGTCGGGCACGTCCATTAATCCGCCTTCCTCAAAATGCATATTCGCTTTAAATCCAGTGGATATCTGGCAGTTTCTTGACAGAGCGTACGAGAAACGCTTGAACACATCAAGCACCTCGCCGAAACTGCCATCATCCATCCACTCACAGACATGTACCCCGCAGGTAAGCATCGATGAGAAACCTTCTCCACCCCAATAACGATATACGTTAGACAAATTCAATTTGGACTGTCTGTCAAGCGCAATGTCCGCATTAATTCTATAAGCAGCGCCATTTTCAGCCTCCGTGCCTTCAGAGTCCGATTGGTTCATATAGAATGCCGAATCATAAAATCTGAACGCATCGCCGTCCATACTCACAACAGAGCCATCCGCACCAGAAATCTGCACCACAGGCTCCTGGCCAAGCCAGAAATAGTTGCTGCGCATCGTCACCTCAGAGTCCTCTATTTTCAAGATTGTGCCTCGCTCCAGATGATTCGACGAGAAATCGACCGCCTTGCTTTGACGTATCATTGAGTCGGCGGTTATGATGTTGTCGCAAATCGTCGCACCACCACAATTATTGACCAGCAAGCCTTTGTTAACAAAACCGCTTACTCCATTGTGGGCAAACATCAAAGCATCTCCAAGAAATCCCATATTGAAGGCATACGGCTTGTGCGCCTCATCCTGATTTAACATATATGCATCCCAATATTCGCTCATCGTGCAGTTCACAACGCACTTGTTGTCGATATAATTGTCAGTAAAGCGCAATGCCTGCCCAAAATGCTGGAACGTAACGCCGTCCATATTCAGCGAAGCCCCGGACAGAATGCCATACATCAGATAGGCCTGCTCTCGACCGATGTCTTTCAACAGAGGCAGTGAGCTATTTCGCAGTCTCAAATTCTTTATTGAAGTTTCGCGAGTGGTATATTCTATCTCGCTACGAGGAACTATTATTTTTTTATTCAACATTTCATCCTCTATCTCAACCCACTGCACATTTATCTCTATCAGATAGTTGTTTTCTTTACAACTTTCACAATTATCATCAACCTTCTGCAGCCGTGACTTCAATCCTTCATAATCAAACGCCGACACAAGCACTGTGCCGTATTTTGTCACACCATTATATTCCCTATCAATACTGCTTGCGCCACGGATGTTCACACCAAACGGAAGTTTTATAGTTCTTGCAATCCGATAATAGCCTCGCGGAATAAACACCTCGCCAGACACAGCCATTTTCGCCGCACGCTCTATTGCATCCGCACTGCAGACCGAGCTGGCAGCCGAAGCCTCGCCGCACGACTTATATGCCACCGCGCCGAACCATTGCGGATAGACGCGGTCGTTGAGCCAATCGCCATCAATCTTGACCGTCGAACTGAATATTTCCACAAGCGGAGCCTCAATCTGCGCGAAAGCGCCCACAAGCGTACCGCTTCCAAACACTGAATGCCACTGTAAATACAGCATGGAGTTCTGTCCTATGGTGAGATTTGTATCATCCGACAACGACAAAGCTTCGCTACCTGCATATATCCGGCAGTTCTTGCCAATTGTCACTTTGCTTGTCACCTCAAGGCAGCCGCCTTCTTTGATTTCAATGACTGTCCCATTGGCAAAGGTGAAATCCACATTAAAATCGATATGCACACCCTTGCCTACGACAAGATGAACTCGCGGCACAATTGCGTTAATCTGCTCTATCGTTGAATTGGTCGTAATTTCAACCACATCACCTTCATGCCAAGAAGATGTATATATAAAATTTCTTCCCATCGCTTCTCTATCTGTTGGTTTGCAACGCAAATATAAAGATTTAAGCCAAGCATTGAGCACATTTGCGTGTTAAAAAACGCTAAAGCGGGGCGACTCCTTGTGG